>Ga0137410_10002063_pt1 | contig 13759 bp, 10 predicted proteins | sample CZODoug1_16funga_FD_108878 | JGI IMG/M metagenome (GOLD analysis project Ga0137410, IMG submission 108878) | Vadose zone soil fungal communities from Angelo Coast Range Reserve, California, USA - CZODoug1_16fungal (Illumina Assembly) | ecosystem: Environmental > Terrestrial > Soil > Vadose zone... | reverse complement strand
TGCGGCGGCAAAGCAGTGGTTGGCTCCTCCATTGGCGGAGAAGTACCAGTGGCGCATCCCGCCCGAAAAGACGGCGCGCGGAATGTTGCTGGTCAGCGTAAACGCGGATGGCGAATCGCGTGTCTCTGGCGAAGGTGGCGAAAGGGTTCAACCTTCCGCGATATGGTATGCCACGGTTGACCAGAAGTCGGGAATTGCTGGAGATGAGAAGCTGGCGCAGGCCCGCGCGGCCGAGTTGGAACACGAGTGGGAGGAAGCCGCCATCAAGTACCGCGACGTCCTCGGCGACGCCAATGTTGACGCCCGCACCCGGACGGCCGCGCTTTCGGGCTACTGGCACGCCCGCGAAAAAACGAGATCCTGGTGGTGGCAGAGCCGCGTGGCGCGCTGGTTCTATCTCGACGGCACGCCGCTGGCGTACAGCGTTGCGATCGTCCTCGCGCTTGCGTTGATCATTGCGCCCGTATACGCTGTGTACGCGGGGATACGACGAATCATCCCCTACAATGGGCGCGCGCTCATCAGCGGCACAATCCAGCTCACCCCGGACGCCCCCGACAAGGAATTTGCGGCACGACTCCGGGCGGAGGGGGAAGAAATCAAGCGGCTCCTCACCCAGGAGAAAGAGAATTGGGCCGCCGGGCACATTACTCTACTGGCTCCCTCGGCTTCTTCTCTTGATTCTCTTGTGGGTTCAATTCCGAAGGTAGAATCTGTGGATGTTTCGGCCCTGGTGAGGTTTGTCGTAAGTGTGTTACAGACATTTCGGTGGACTGTGCAGACAGGGATTGCGGTTTTCCCTCCGGATCGGATCGCTGTGCCTCCCGCGCCCGCATCGGGTTCAGACAAGCTTGTCCCGGGCGCCGAAGTTAGCGCCTACGCCGTTTTGCAGTGGGGTTGGATCGTAAGGAACAGCTGGCATCGCAAGTTCCCTGTGGGCAACGACCGCTCGGCCCTGCGCGATTTGGCGCGTGAACTTGCCGAACTCATTCTTGGAGAAGGGTTCGTATAGCAACGGGACCTTAGATATGGGATTCTTTCACCGCAGGGTGCGCAGGTTCACGAAGGCTGAGAGCTTCCGTCAGTTCATGGAAGGGGTGCGCACTCTGCAGATGTATGACGCAGAGGCAGACAAGAAGGAACCGGACGAAGATCTCCTCAATCAGCACCTGGACAACGCCGAAAAGTTTTTCCGGGGCTGTGTGGAGACCTACCCCAATGACCTGCTACCGCGTTACTACTTCGGGATCGTGCTGAGCGTCCGGGCCCAGGTCGTACAGGCGCGTGAGTTCAGGTCAGAGTTGGAAAAGAAACCTGAACCGCCGGCGGTCAGCCCGGAAAGGTTGTTTTTGCAGGCGGCGAAGCACTTCGAAAAAATCGCGCAGCAGGTGGGGGGCGGCAAGGACGGGCGCGACCTGCTGGCATTTTCGCAGTACAACCAGGCGCAGGCGCTTGCCAAGACGCCGCCCATACAGAAGGTTGATCCGGTCAAGAACCTTTAATATGTTCCAACGAGTCGCAAAACTGTGGCGCGGCGCAGATGCAAACGACGACCAGATGCATTGGAACGCCGCGGTGCGAATTTTGCAGAAAATTGATCCCCGTCTGGTGATGACCAGGCTTTCCCGCAAGCAGCGCTTCGAAGCCTGGTTGCGGTTTAAGCTGGGCAATTTGGGTATTCGGAATCCGATCGATGCGTGGCTCAATCAGCACAAACGGAATTCATCCGAAGTTTCTGCCGGGGTCGCAGTACCTCTGAAGGAAAAGCATGGCGAAGATCGAGCCTTCGAAATACAAGTGCGCGTGCTGGAATACGCGATCCAGTTGCGTAAACAGGTATACGGCGGCCGCAGGCTGACCCTTGAAGATTTGCCGCAAGATCAGGAGTCGGAGAAGACGCGCGCGAGACTCGTCGCCAAAGGCGGCGCCAGAACTGCGGGGATCGCCGGCGCTGGGGCCACCGTGCGCGATTTCGTGGCCAGAATACAAGAAGACACAATTCCCAGCGAGGCCCAGAAAGATATCGTCGCGGACTATTGGAATAAGCTGGCCTTCATTTCCTGGGAAAAAGCGAAGCTTGAGAAGGAGCAGGGGGATGGCCCCTGGCTGAGGCAAGCCCGGAAATACATCGACATCGCACTGAAGGGCCGGCCAACCTGGACGCCAGCGCAACTGACCCTCGCACGCATTACCGCTGCGGAGCGAAGTACGGAAGAGGCGCGGAAAATTCTTGCGAGGGTTCTAGGCAAGAAAAACGAGAACGTGCCTGCCCCCGCCCTCCCTCCCGCGTCCGCCCCCGCCTCTGATGCAATTGCAGACATGATTCTCAAAATGGCCGTCGAACGTGACCCTGAGGCTGTGGCCAGCCACATTCTGCGGAGCTATGGCGCACTTTCACAGGATACGGTTCGCAAGGTCACCCTGGCGCTGGCGGGAAAAGTGGATGCCAGGCTGCTGAATGACATCTTCATCAAGGTGCCGATTACCCCGGTGTCGGCCCCGCAGTAGCACGCTGGAAATGCGAACGAAGAAACAAACCCGAGCAAAGCAAACGCGTAACCGCGTTATGTCAGCTCGGACTCGAATGCGGAGGAAGGCAATGGACCCTATAGAGCACGTGGTTGTTCTGATGCTCGAGAATCACTCTTTCGATCAAATGCTCGGTTCTTTGAGTGCTGTTTACAAGGATCTGGACGGGATCGATCCCAAGAAGCTTCGCAGCAACCCGGACTATCCCGATGCATCGAAGTTGATTGTTCAATCCGAAACCCGGCTTACCTCAATCTCGCTAGACCCTGCTCATGAGTTTGTGAACGTCAACCATCAGCTCGCCAATGGCGGCACGGGTTTTGTGCGCGACTATGTCCAGGCCGACCCGAATTGCACGGACGAAGAGAAGGCCCAAATCATGGGCTATTTCCCGCTGGATTTCCTGCCCGTCCTGCACAAGCTCGCGAGGAATTTCACGGTATGCGACAGGTGGTTTTCATCGATGCCGGGGCCAACCTGGCCCAACAGATTTTTTGTGCATTCAGGCACCTGCAAGGGTCATGTAAAGATGCCTTCGGGGATCTTCGACGCGAACTGGCACTGCTACGACCAGACAACACTCTATGACCGGCTGAGTGAGCAGGGGATCTCGTGGAAGATTTATCACGACGGGGAAGCTCAGACTTTAGTGATGGTGCATCAACTGGTCCACTTTGAGCACTATCATGAAATGGACAAATTCTTCGAAGATACAGACCCAGACAGCGACCCGGCCAGTTTTCCGCAATTCTCGTTCATCGAACCGTGCTACTCGGGAAAGGGCCAAAACGACCAGCACCCTCCCACCGACATCATGAAAGGAGAGTTGCTGCTCGCCAAGGTCTACAATGCGCTGCGCAGGAAAGAAGAACTCTGGAAGAAAACGCTACTGGTCGTGGTGTATGACGAGCACGGTGGATTTTACGATCACGTCGTTCCCCCGAAGACGGTCGCGCCTGATGACCTTACTGACGAGTTCGCGTTTGACAGCCTTGGGGTCAGGGTTCCCGCAATTTTAGTTTCGCCGTGGGTGGATCCCGGCGTCGTCCATACGGACTACGACCACACGAGCCTGTTGAAATATCTGACAGACAAATGGGGATTGGGCCCACTCGGAGACAGAACTGCTCAGGCAAATTCCTTTGGTCCAGAACTGGAAAGGCGCGGCGAAGCCCGTACCGATACACCGTCGCAGTTCGCCGACGCGCTGCTGGGGCCGCTGGAGTTGCCGAACCCTATAGTCAACGAAAACCAAAAAGCCTTGGTTTCCTTCAGCCAGGTGCTGGAGAAAGGCATGGCGGACGTCGAGGATTTTGCTGCCATTGGATCGCGCAGCCTGCGACTGTTGAACGGGCCGAAAGCGCAGTTCGCCGTCGCGAAAGATCGCTACGAGCGCTATCTCCAGTACGCCAAAGAAGGGAAGTTGAAGTCGTTAGCCAAACCTGGACCGATTGTCGCCAGGACATAGGTGCGCACCGCGATTCTGACGCCTTCGTTATCCCTTAGTAGTAAAGGCCAGAGTAAGCAGCGTTTTCTGTTCGACCTCGTGGGCCTTGGCGCTCCCCGTGGCTGGGCTGGCGCTAGAACTGCGCTTCACAGATAGCACGTGACGGTTCCCGGCGATGCGCTGGAGGCGCGGAAGCATGTTGAACAACGCGCCCATGTTAGCAGGCTCTTCTTGTACCCAGACGATGTCGCCGGTTTCGCCATGGCGGGCAAATTCGGCGGCGAGTTCTTTGTCGGGGAAGGGATAGAGCTGTTCGAGAAACACGATGGCGGTGGAGTTGTCTTTCCTCTTCTTGCGTTCGGCTTTGAGTTCGTGGCCGATCTTACCGGTGCACACCAGGATGCGGCTGGCTTCTCCGACCTCGGTGTCGGGCAGTACGTTCTGGAAATTCTTCCGGGTGAAGTCCGCGATGGGCGATGACGCGTCAGGATGGCGCAGCATGCTCTTCGGCGTGAAAACGACCAGCGGCTTACGCCAGTGGCGCAGGGCCTGGCGGCGGAGCACGTGAAAATACTGCGCGGCGTTGGAAGGTTGTGCGATCTGGATATTGTGTTTCGCGGCGAGCTGGATGAATCGCTCGATGCGGGCGCTCGAGTGCTCCGGTCCCTGGCCCTCGTAGCCGTGGGGGAGAAGCAGGACAAGGGCGGAGAGCAGGTTCCACTTGGCCTCGCCGGCGGAGATGAACTGATCGATAATGGCTTGCGCTACGTTCACGAAGTCGCCGAACTGAGCTTCCCAAAGCACAAGCGCCTCGGGATAGTCTCGGCTGTAGCCGTATTCGAAGCCGAGCACTCCCGGTTCCGAGAGCGTTGAGTTGTGAATCCCGCAGCGGGCCTGGCCGGGGGCGACGTTTTCCAACGGGACATACTCGTTCTCATTCTCGATGTCAATGAGAACGGAGTGGCGCTGGTTGAAGGTGCCTCTGCGAGAATCCTGCCCCGAGAGGCGAACCGGGATTCCGATCTTCACCAGGCTGGCGAAGGCGAGAGCTTCGGCCATGCCGTAATCCACGGCCCGCTTGCCCTGGCCCATCTCGGCGCGCTGTTCGAGTAGCTTCTTCACCTTGGGATGAATATGGAAGCCTTCGGGATACGCGCTCAGGCGGCTGCCAAGCTCGACTAACTCGTCGGTGGAGAGTCCGGTTTCGACTTCGAATTCCGGCTTGTGCAGTCCGCCGTAGTATTGGTCCCAATACTTTGGCAGGTCGCGCATTAGAGGTTTCTTCGTTACCTTGCCGGCATCCTTCTGCGCGGCCTCAAATTCTGCTTTGATGGCGGCGACCCGAGCTTGAGCGTCCGTTGCGCCAATATCGTCAGCGTAAATCTCCCAAAGCGGCGGATGCTCTTTGATCTTCTTGTAGAGCAGCGGCTGTGTGACGGTTGGATCGTCGACCTCGCTATGACCGTGACGCCGATAGCCGATCAAGTCGATCACGACGTCGGTGCCGAACCGGTAGCGGTATTCGGTGGCGAGGCGGGCTACGCGAACGACGGCGTCCACATCTTCGCCATTGACGTGGAAGATAGGGATCGACTGGCGGCGTGCGATGCAGGCCGCGAAGCGCGTGGAGTGCTCTTCGAAATAGCTCGTGGTGAATCCGAGTAGATTGTTGACGACCACGTGAATCGTTCCACCCACGGTGTAGCCGGGAAGGTCGGCGTAGTTCATGGTTTCGGCGAGGATGCCTTGTCCGGCGAAAGCGGCGTCGCCGTGAACGAGGAGTGGGAGATATTTTTCGCGGCCGCCTTCGCCGGTGCGGTCCTGCTTGGCGCGAGTGCGGCCCACGGTCACGGGATCGACGGCTTCGAGGTGGCTAGGATTTGAAACCAGATGGATGTGAACTTTGTTGCCGCTGCGGGTGATGTATTCGCCGGTCGCGCCCATGTGGTACTTGACGTCGCCAGAGCCTAAAACGCTGCGTGGGTCGACATCCTCAAAGCCCGCAAAGATTTCTTCCGGTGGCCGCTTCGCGACGTGAGCGATAACGTTGAGACGTCCGCGGTGGCTCATGCCCATTACGAGTTCAGCGGCCCCGAGACGGGAACCAGTGTCGAGAAGTTCATCCACCAGAGGAATCAGCGCGGTGACCCCTTCCAGCGAAAAGCGCTTGCTTCCGAGATACCGCTGCTGCATGACCTGCTCGAAAACGTCGGCGCGGATCAGAAGATCCAGAATGCGCTGCTGGTCTTTTTCCGTAGCCTCGGAATCGGGAGCGGGCGATTCCATTTGCGCGTAGACCCACCGGCGGCGTTCAGGGGAATAAATGTGGTTAATTTCGACACCGATAGTGCTCGAGTAGATGGCGCGGGCCTCGCGGGCGTATTCGCCTTCCAGTTGCAACTCAGGGGCTACGCGAGGGCGCAGGAAACCGAGGGGGTCAAGATCGCCTTCAAGATATCCCCATTGCCGGAAAGCGCTGAAAACGCGTTCGCGCTCGAGGTTGGAGCCGTTGGAAGCGGAGCTATCAATTAAGGCAGCAGCGCTGGAAGTCTTGGATTTCGGGATAGCCATAAGAGTCCGTTACTAGGATAACGGATGCGCGTCCGTTCGCGCGGGATTCGCCACACGCGAAAACCCTTCAACACAGGGGACACCAGAGGAACACAGGGTAGAACGATCAAACGGATGTCCCGATAGGTTCGGGACATCCGCCTTGTCGTTTCAGCACGTCCCGCTTTGTTCCTCCGGCTACTTGCTGCCAGAGAAGTCGAACAAATCCATCAGATCACCAATCGCTGGACTGTTCAACGGAACGTACGGGTTGCTGCTGGTTACGGGGTTGGGGAAATTGTCACGGCTGCGCCCCGTGAGCGGAGCCAGTCCCCAGTTTGCTTCGATGAACTTCAGAATCGAAACGTGGTCGGTATAGCTGTGGGAGATGTGCCCGGCCTTCGTGAATGGAGAAACTACGATGGTGGGAATTCTGGTGCCATCACCGAAGTAGTCCAGCGGCTGAATATAGCCGGAATCCCAGTACCCGCCGCCCTCATCGAAGGTGACGATGATGGCGGTGCTGGCCCACAAATCTGGGTTGGCCTGCACATCGTCCACGATTTTCTTTACGAATCCCTCGAACAGGTTAAGCTTTGAAGACGCCGGGTGGCCGTCGAGCCATCCGTCGGGTTTCACGTAGGAAACCGCTGGAAGTGTACCGTTCTTGATCGCGCTGTAAAGATCAGTGGTGTCCAGCAGATTCGCTCGGCTCGACGCGCTGGTCATGATCGAGGTCGAGTACTGGAAGAAATCGCAAATGTTGCAGTAGGTGTTGTTGGGAAGCACATAGTTCAGGTCGGGATTCTTCAAATAAGCGTTCCACTGGTCGCCGTAATACGCCCAGGAGATGCCGCTCTCATTCAAGGAATCGCCAATGTTGCGCACAGAAGACGGCGGAATCGTGAAAACGGTCTGGAAGGGGCTGCCGATGTCGTTATATGCGTTAACGCCGTTTCCGAAGTATCCAGGGTTGTAATTGTTCAGCAGGTAGTAACGATTCACCTCGCAATTGGGACTGATGGGGGCGCTGAGTGAATCAAGATAAGTGACGAGGTTGAGGACCCCGGGCTGGGAAAGGTCCGAACAGTTGCTATAGGTTCCACCGCCGTAGGAAGGAGACCCATAAGAGCCGCCACCGTAACCATCTTCGGTGTACCAATTGTTGGTACCGGGCTGGGGATTGGGATTCTCAATTTCGCTCACGATGCCGGCGTTGGGAGTGCCTGCGGCGATCAGTACATTCTCCGGGGGCGGAAGCGGGTTTCCGTGACCGTCGCTAAACCAGATGGCGTCGCCGGTGCCCAGCATGACGTGGTTGGCGCCGGTTCCACCCATGACCGACTGGTGGAAGTTATCGCTCATCGCATAGTTGTCGGCGAGGAACTTGAAGTATGGTGCGTCACCCTGTTGAACGTTGTAAAAGCCCATCGCGGTCGAGCCTTCCTTAGTGGTTGTTTCCTTGAAGTCGGAGGCTTGGGCGAGGCCGTTTGTCCCGGCTCCTACGCTGGTCTCTACCCACGGAAACAAATCAGCCTTGCATCCGCTCGGGTTATCGGCGGTAGCATATTTTCCTTTGCAATCAAACTGTTGCCACATCTGATAGAAGCGGTGAACGGGGCTATTGTCATAGGAGTCGTAAGGGTGCGTGTTGGACGTCAGCTGGAAAGGACCGTTCGGCAGCGACGCGGCATGCGGGAGGCGGGTATCGAGATCTCCGTGGTTGAGTCCGGTGCCGCCGGTCGTGAGATAGACGTAATAATCGTTGGGCAACCCGTTCTCAACCTGCTTTGCCTGAAAGAGACTGGCAAAGGGAGGCGTGGAATAGCCACCGGCAAGAACCGGAGGCAGCACCGAATAGGGCTCGGTATTGGATGGACCAACTTGCCAACCATCGGCGCTGGTTTCATACGCTTTGGACTGGCTCGCCAATGAGAAGTTGGGGCCAGGAGTTCCATCCGAATTGACGATGCCCTTGGAGAGCAGGTTGGAAACACCCTCTCCATTCCTGGGCTGGTAAGTGGCGAAGACGTGGTCGAACGTGCGGTTTTCGCCGATGATCACGATCACGTGCTGAATGGGAGTTGCGGCGGAAGAGTGCTTGGTTGGTTGTTGAGCGGCGGTGGTAACCGGCGCTCCCAGGTTGGCCAGCAGAGCGAGCAGGCTGGTTCCAGCGGCGATGTGCTGCCTGGCCTGTGCACGGAAAGGTGACGAAGACATAAATTTCCTCCTAAGACTTTTAGCAACTACAGAAGCCAAGGTAGCGGTCGCGCGGTTACGGCAGGGTGACGCCCAGATGAATTCCCTGTAAAAACAAATCCACAGCGCGGGCGCTCCGAAGGGTCGGGATTTATTGATTCAAAGAACTTATTTCGCAGTCCCGATAAGAATGTAAAGCGCGGGTTAAGAAATTCTCACAGCTTGCCAAACTGTCTACAGTCGTTTCCGTAGGCGTCTGCGATAGTGATAAACCATATACACTGCTTGAATCCCCGGGGTTGAAGGCGCAAAGAACATGCCGGCTCTCATCGGAATTCCGCTCGATGTGAATTCGTCTTATCTCCGTGGACCTGCGGGTGCGCCGGCGAAGATCCGTGAAGCTTTGCGGAATGATGCTTCGAACAGATGGACGGAGCTGGGAGTGGATTTGGGCGCGGCGGGCGCGTTCGCCGACTCGGGCGATTTGCGCTTGGCGAATTCGTTCGATACGGTTGACAAAGATTTTGCAGAAATTGAGCGCGCAGTGGGCGATTTGCTTGAGAGAGGCGATGGTCCCGTATCGCTGGGCGGGGACCATTCAGTTACTTATCCCATCCTGAAGGCGTTCGCGCGTCACTATCCCGCACTGACAATCGTTCACTTTGACGCTCACCCGGATTTGTACGATGAGTTCGAGGGCAGCCGGGTTTCGCACGCATGTCCGTTTGCGCGCATCATGGAAGAGCAGCTCGCGAAACGGCTCGTTCAAATTGGGATACGCACGCTCAACAGGCATCAGCACGAGCAGGCGGAAAAGTTCGGCGTCGAGATTGTCCAGATGTCTGCTCTTCCCGCGTACGACCGGCTCAAGATTCACGGGCCGTTTTATATTTCGTTCGACATGGATGTGCTTGACCCGGCATTTGCGCCGGGAATCTCACATCGCGAGCCAGGCGGAATGACGGTGCGGGAGGCAATCGCCCATCTGCACGCGATTGAGGGGACGATTGCTGGGGCCGATATCGTAGAGTACAACCCGGCGCAGGATATTTCCGGAATCACCGCTACCGTGGCGGCGAAGATTTTGAAGGAGATTTTGGGGAAGATGATTGCGGAGCAATAGGCTTATGCATCTTGCGGTTGTGGGCGCGCGGGTATTGAGGGCTGTGGAATAATGCTGCCGTTATCGGGAGGGTCTTTGGCGAACGATCAGGAAAGAAACGATCAGGAAAAAGAAGCGGCGGCACGGGCGAGCTTGCGGTTCGTCAAAGACGGTCAGATCGTGGGGCTGGGGACCGGATCGACGGCGGCGTATTTCATTCAACTGCTCGGCGAGCAAGTGAAGAAGGGGTTGCGGATTCGAGGCATTCCATCCTCGGACCGTTCGCGCGAACAGGCGGCCAACCTGGGGATTCCTCTCACCACGCTGGATGAATGTCAGCAGATCGATGTAACTGTGGATGGGGCTGATGAAGTTGATCCGCAATTGCGGTTGATTAAAGGTGGTGGCGGGGCGTTGTTGCGGGAAAAAATTGTGGCCTCCGCTACGAAGCAGCTTGTGATTGTGGCCGATGCCACCAAGAGAGTTCCGGTGCTGGGGAAGTTTCCGCTGCCGGTGGAAGTGATCAAGTTCGCGCAGGCGTTGATAACGAAAAAGCTTGAGGCGCTGGGCGCACAAGTTGAGCTGCGGCGGGGAGCGGAGGGGAAACCGTACCTGACCGACGAGAACAACTACATTCTCGATTGCCGCTTCGGGCAGATTCCGGACGCGGATGGCCTCGCTCGGCGACTTAGTGATATGCCCGGCGTGGTGGAACACGGTCTGTTTATCGGCATGGCCAGCGTGGTACTGGTGGCTGCCGGGAGCGAAATAATCGAGCTGCGGCGGCAGATCTGACGGCAGGAGCTTTCCTCGCAGAGGCGCTGAGAAGGCCACGGAGATCGCGGGAGAAGGGCCAACACTTAAGAATGGCGGCGGGAATACAGACACAGTGGCAGGATCAGCCTTCACGGCGGCGGGGGCTGCGCTATCGTGTGCAGGCGCCCCTGGATGTGACCGTGCTGCGTTCGGGGATCCCGGATACTTTGCCGGGACGTTCCGTGAACCTCGGTGTGGGCGGAGTGGCGGCGATGCTGGCGGGAGAACTGCTGCCGGGTGAAGCGGTGGGGGTGGAGATCCGCCTGCCGACGACGGCGCAGTCCCTGCGCACTCGGGCATTGGTCCGGCATCACGACAAGCTGCGCGCGGGGATGGAGTTTGTCGGACTATCGGCAGCACAGCAGGCGGCGATTCGCAATTGGGCGGGGACAGCCCAGGTGGAGCCGGAACCGGGAGTGCGCACAAAGGTCGCAATCGAAGCGGCCGCCGGGAAGGGCTCTGAGGGTGGTGGGCCGGGTGGCACGCAGCCTCCTGCACGCGCGCGGCACGGCCGCGGATGGATTTTCTTTCTGCTGTCGGCGGCAATCCTCCTGACCGTTTTGTGGTGGCGGTGGAATCGCGGATGGCAGGATTTGGAATCCAGCCTGAAAAATGAAAAGACCACGGAGCCGCAACACCCTCAGGTGCACGTTCCCGCAGACGTAATGGAGAAACTGGTGACGCACCGCGTGGACCCGGACTATCCGGCGGCGGCGCGGCCGGCGAAGCTGCAAGGAGTGATCGTGTTGGATGTAGTAGTGGGACGCGATGGATCCGTCGTAGACGTGCACGCATTGAATGGGCCGGAATTGCTGGCGCGCGCCGCAATGGACGCCATGCGTTGGTGGCGCTTCGAGCCCTACCGCGTCGAGGGTCAGCCCGCGGTGATCGAGACGACCGTCGCGATGGAATTCAAGCCGTAGCCTAGTTTCAGGTGCGGTGCTTCCGCAAGGCGCTGAGGACGATGATGCCGCTTACCGCAAAAGATACGACGGCGGCCAGCGCGGCTATCAGCATCAGCGTTGCGCTGAGGCGGAAAACGTCGGCGAAAACCGCACCGGCGGCGAACGCAACCCCGAGTACGTTGAGCCACAGCGGACTATGAAGCTTGGCCCGACCGGATGTGGAAAGACCGGGACGCAGCCGACGTTGCAGGAGCAATGCGACGATGCCAATAGCGGCGACAACTACCAAAGCCACCGGACTCAGGAAGGCTCGACGGCTCGTGTACAGGACGACCAGAGCCAGAGCAGCCAGCAGCAGGCCAGCAGGGATTATGGTCGCACCCCGCGGAGGAGGCTCGGGCTCGGGAGTGGAAGTGTTGTCAGGCACAGAGTTCCATCGTCAGATTTATACAGGCGCCGGGCAAGGTTTTCAAATTTGAGCGCGGCCCTGCCTGTATCCGTCTTATCCGTCTATGAGTCTGGGCTGGGATGGCTCATCCCGGCCAGCCATTCTGCCTGGAGCGGAGCGCCGTGGTTCACGGCGTAGAGAACGAGTTCAACGCGGGATGAAATGCCGAGTTTGTCGAAAATGCGGAACAGGTATTTTTTGACCGTATGCTCGCTAAGGCCGAGTTCGCGGGCAGTGTCGCGGTTGCTGAGGCCTTCGGCGACGAGGGCGACGACCTGTTCCTCGCGCGGTGTGAGCATCTGGCTGCCGCTGGAGTTGACCACTCGCAAGGAAGGTACTTCGGAAACCAGGTCGAGCAGGAAGCTCATCTGCTCCGTGTTGGCCCATATCTGACCTCCCGCGACGCGTTGAATGCACCGGCAGAGTAGCCGGAAATGCGTGTCGGAAATGCAGAAGATTCCCCGGACGCCGGAGCGAAACGCATTTACCACCAGTTCGCGGTCATAAGACTCAACCAAAATAACCTTGGCGACGCTGGGGTAAGAAAGATGAACGCGCCGCATCGAGGCCATCTGGCTCGCGAAACCGACGGAGCGGCTCAGAGAAAGAACGAGCACTTTGGCCGGAATGGAGGCAACCGCCTGAAGGATTGAGGATGCATCAATTGCACAAGTGGAGATGCAGAACTCAGACCGCCGCCGCAAGGCGCTGGTGAGAAGCTGCGCCTGCATGCGGTTGGAGTCGGCAATAAGGACGGCGATGGGTGCCGAACCGGCGGTGGGAGGCGGAGTCATCAGACAGGGCTCCGAACGAAACGGCAATAAGTCATGCCGTGATCTTAGGAGTGCAGTAAGAGGTTCACAAGGACGGATGTCACATTATTTGCTCGCCGCTTTCAAATCGGGAAAACAGGAGGCGAGACTGTGGAAAAGAGCGATGAGTAACGCCTGGGTGATTCCGGTAGATTGGGGGTCTTCTGGAAACATGCGCCAGAGCAGCTTTTCGCCTATTTCTTCAACTACTCCTGTCATGAAACTGTGATTTCGCGAACATGCAAGTCTACTTTTGTGGGGTGGCCGGATGGATATGGTCTTACGGCTCTGTCGAAACGGCCCATTTTCAAAGGAGTCCGCACAGTCCGCGATTTGCGCTTTCTACGAACTGATAGAGCATGACCACGCTGGTAGACAGAACTTCCCATGTCTTGTCGCGAAATCGGCAAGGAGGTACCTTCCACCAAGAGAACCGCAAGCTGAGCGGCTCTCGTAATCCAAGGGAAAAATAGAGCCCATCACGCAATGAAGCCCCTCGCTGGTTGTACAGGAGTTGCGGTGATCGCTGTGTTGTTCTCGCAAGTTTGCCTGGCCGCATTCGCTCAGGGGGAACACCGGAAGTACGACCTGGGAGCAAACACACGGTCTTCCCCAACCAGCCAAACCGGGGCTGGTACGGGGAGCACGGGAATGGCGGCCGCAAAACCCGGACAGGCGGACGGCACGGGAAACCCTCGGCTCGGAGGAGGGGGCCGTCCGCTATACCGGCTGAACCGAAGCGATGTAGTGGCGCTAAGCTTCACCTTGTCTCCGGAGTTCGACCAGACGCTTACCATACAGCCCGACGGCTATATCGCTCTCAAGGATGCCGGACCGGTACTGGCCCAGGGGCTCACGTTGGAGGAGTTCCGCCTGGCGGTGGGACGTGCCTACGCGGGATATCTTCACGACCCTCAGGTGGCCGTAGCCCTGAGAGAGTTTGAGCATCCC
>Ga0137410_10002061_pt1 | contig 13764 bp, 9 predicted proteins | sample CZODoug1_16funga_FD_108878 | JGI IMG/M metagenome (GOLD analysis project Ga0137410, IMG submission 108878) | Vadose zone soil fungal communities from Angelo Coast Range Reserve, California, USA - CZODoug1_16fungal (Illumina Assembly) | ecosystem: Environmental > Terrestrial > Soil > Vadose zone... | reverse complement strand
TCCGCGAAATTCCCGGCGTCGGCGAATCGACCACTCGGCGGCTGCTCGAACACTTTGGCAGCTTGCAGGCGGTGAAGCAGGCAGACGTGGCGGCCCTGTCAGCGGTCGTGACGAAGACTCAGGCGGAAGCAATCCTGGAACATTTCCAAAAACTCGTGTAGGGACGGTCTCTGACCCGTCCAAGTTAACTGTATCGAGAAACCGAGTGGTTCGCGCATTATGATGGTATTAGGTCAGGATCATGATCCGGCACCGCGGGTTCTTGTTCTAATTTGATCGGCTTTTTTCACGATGATTCCGCTGGTGGGACTGGTGCACCCAATAATACAATTACAAAAATCCGATGATCACCCATTCCAACGACTACCTGGAGTATTGCCGCGAAACGGCGAAACACGCCAGCGATCCGCACGATTTGGCTCTCCGAGGCCGGAATAAGAAAGAGATTACAAAGCTAATTCACGAACGAATTGTCGAGGCGGTCGGCCTTCATTCCGGCGACGACCTAGTGGACATAGGCTGCGGGGATGGTACCCTGCTACGAATGGCCGAGCGTTGCAGTGCCCGGACCGCGATCGGACTGCTCGCCACCGAGGAGGAAGTCGCTGTGCTTCGTCGGTTTGGCCTCAACGTCAAACAAGGATTGACGGACCGTCTCCCCGTCGCCGATGGAAGCGCATCGGTTATTGTATGTAACAGCGTATTGCTGGTGGTTCCTCGGAATAAGATTCCCGCGAGCCTGCGCGAGATCCACAGAATCGCCAAACCGGACGCCCGCATATTCCTGGGAGAAATTCCTTTTGTAGAAATTCACGATCCGAGCCCGCAGTTTGCCAGCCGCGCAGAAATGCTTTCCTACCTTTACCGCAAACACGGCCTGAGAACGTGGTTCGGGATGCTGCGCAAAATGACCTACTGGCAGCTCACTGGGAGACCTGCAGTAATACGAAGTGGAACCGCAGTTTCCTTCTATGCCACTCCAGAGGATTTTGTCGAAATGGCACAGGCCGCCGGTCTGCGGCTTGTGCGCTACTGGCGGCATGACTATCCAGATACACGCAACAACTATCTATTCAGAAAAGCATCATAGGGCGCATGCTTCTTGTGGATAACAATTACCACCCTAACTGGAAGTTCGTGCTACGCTTCCCCCTCGGCCTTCGCGTCGATAACTCTCAGGAGGATCATGAGCTGCTAGCGAATGATGTAACTGCGGGATTATTCGCGAGATATCGAGCGTCATGCGTATAGGGGAGGAACATCATTGGATGCCCCTCACAGCGCTGAAGCTTACGGTTGGGAGACGAGTGTCCTGGCAGGACCTTCGCACTCTCGGGTTGGAATGGAATCATCGGAGACATCATCAAAGGAAATGGGCCGCCACTCGACGAAACTTATCGAGAGGAATTCTCCCACCCGCCCAGCCGGAGCGCGACGCCCATGCATGCGTCGCGCAATTCATCGGCAAGGGCACGATCGTCCAATGACCGGGCGAGAACCATTCCGCCCACGCACAAGGCAGCGATGGCTCGCGCTTTGGAATGGTTACGACGTTCCTTCGTTGAGAGGCTTCGTTCCAGGACGTCCACCATAGCCCGCAAGACATCCTCGAAGGCACGCTTTGCTTTCTTGCCGCAGCGCGCGATGTCGCCGGGCAATGCCACCATCGGGCAAGAATTCTCGACATCCTCAAAATGCTGGCGAGACAGGTAGGCACGAACCACTTGCGGGCCTACGTCGGTGGACGACAGATCGACGTGCACTCCCTCCCAGCAGCTCTTCCATTCCGGATCGGTCAGGAAGCAACCCAACACCTCGGCATAAGTCGCTCTTGCTCTTGAAGTAGCTATAGAATCCCCCGTGAGTAAGGCCCGCGCCTGCCATGATCTGGCTAAGAGAGACATTCTCGAAGCCACGTCGATTGAAAAGCTGGCGAGCACTCTGGACGATCCTCTTCTTTACGTGCTCGCGGTGACCTGCTGAATAGGGCATGACGGTCCTCCTGATTGCGGGATGCAGTATGCGTGAAAAGGTCGTGCCCTCCAAGTAAAACATTGTCTTGATCATATTTTGTCCTCATGGTTCCATGTGGAAGTCGGGACAACCCGAGACAATTTCAGAATCTGAACTTGCGAGGCAATGATGAGCAAAGGAAAGAATCACACAGTGCGGATCGCTGCGCCCACTCGACGGCAGTTAATCACCGGCGGCGCGGCAGTGGTGGCAGGTTTGACCCTCAGTGCCACAAGCGCTGGCACCCAGGAGAAGATGGCTGAAACGCAGAGCACCGGGCCAGACAAGGCCCGCACTTCTTTACACCAGGAAGTCGACTTCAAAGCCAGTCCTCACCGAATTTACAACATTCTGCTGGATTCCAAACAATTCACCACGTTTTCGGGTGAACCGGCCGAAATCAGCAGGGAGGTTGGCGGCGCCTTTGCCAAGTTCGGTGGCAAGATTGTAGGGCGAAACGTCGATTTGGTGGCTGACCAGCGAATTGTGCAGGCTTGGCGTCCTGCCAGCTGGGACCCGGGCGAGTATACGCTTGTGAAATTTGTATTCAAACCAGAGGGCGCTCAAACCAAAGTCGTCCTCGATCACACCGGCTTCCACGAAGGCGATTTCGGGCACTTCGACTCGGGATGGAGAGAGCATTATTGGGAGCCGCTGGCGAAATATCAGGGCTAGCGGACCGAGGCAATTGAAGTGTGGAAACCAATTTTAACGTCCATCCACAGTCGGCTTAGTCAGCAGGAACGACTTCACTACAATCTGATTCGGCTGCATGCCCACGGGGATGAAGGTCAGCAGCGAGTATTCCGAGGGGTCCAGTTTTTTGGGCCGACGTTTCTGAATCACGGCTACGTCGCCGGAGCCCGAATTGAGGACCAGCAGGTAGTTCTGGCTTTGCGAGAGGGCGAGCGCGTCGGGATGCGTCCCGACCGGGAGGACTGCAATCACTCGTCCAAGGTCAATATCGTAAACCGCTACGTTGTTCGCGCCGAAATTCGAAACATATGAACGGGAATTATCCAGCGACACCACGGCGCGCACCGGCTGCCCGCCAATCAGCGTGCTGCTCAGGACCTCGTTGGGCGTGGTTTCAATGATGGAAACGCTGTCGGCGTCGAAGTTGCAGGTGATCAGTTCGCCGCCGTCGGGCTTGAGCGCGAGGCTCACCGGAGACTTGCCGACATCGAGCAAAGCAAGCAGCTTGTCGCGCTTCAAATCGATGCTGGCGACCTGGCCTGGCACCGAGCACGAGATAAACGCTTTCGTCGAATCGGGCAAGATGGCGATGTCCTCAGGACTCATGCAGACAGTAATGGTGGAACGCACGGCGAGGCGTGCAGTATCGATCAGCGACACAGTGCTGTCGGCGCGGTTGGTGACGATGACCGTCGACCCGTCCGGTGAAACCCGCGCCAGGCCCGGGCCCACGCCCACATGGAGGGTGGCGGCCACAGTACGATGGTCGAGGTCGAGAACTGAAATGTTTGCAGAACCAGAGTTGGCCACGTATGCGCGATGACCGTCGGGCGAAACGTCGACGAAGTAGGGGCGTCCGTGAACGCCGATGGTCGCAACGACTTTGTTCTGTTCGGCATCGATCACACTGACATTGCTGGAGCCGGCGTTGACGACGTAGATTTCATTTCTTTTCGGATTGGCCGCGACCCCAGTGGGATCGGTCCCGACTGGAAGATTGCGTACCGGCTGAAAAGAGCGCAGATCGATGACCGTAACCGTGTTGCTCTTGCCGTTTGTGACGTAGGCGTACTCGCGGTAGAGCGGCCCGGTAGCAGGCAGGATTCGCTCGTGAAAATACCACCATCCGCCGGCCAAGACCAGGGGTACGAGGAGTGCGATGACGAGGAGTTTTCTCAATGAGCGATTGGTCCCGGAGTTGAAAGCTTACGCTATGAGCAAATGATCGATCAATAAAGGCGGAAGCTCACTTCCACGTTGATCCGTACCGCAACCGGCTCTCCCCGCAGTGTTGCCGGTTCAAACTTCCAAGTCTTGACAGCATCTATAGCCTTTTCGTCCAGCCCCTCGCCAGCCGCTTTCGATACGCACAAATCGGTAAAGGTACCCTTTGGATCGACCGTTCCCGAGATTTGCACGCTACTCTGATATTTATTCTGGCGTGCGCGTTCCGAATATTCTGGCTGGATATCGTAAGTGTTTTTTGGAGCAGTGACGCCGCCTCCGACGCGATGAAGCACGTAGGCCGCCGGCTGCGCACCCCAATCCGGACCATCGCAGAACGGCGCTTCGCCGCTGCCAGGCTGGTCATAGCCAAAATGCAGGCTGAGGCGCAGAGCTTTCTCGTGATAAGCCTGAGGTAATGGCTCAAACGGAGCAGCCGAAGAAATCGCTCCTGTGGCAGCGCGATCCAGGGAAGGATCGGAGGCCGCTTCAAACTTTGTCATCTTCCGCACGGAACCGTCTCGGCCTATTTCAAACTCGATGATGGTAATGCCCGATTTGCGCCCTGTCGACTTCTGAAGCGCAGGGATTTGCAGGTACCACTTGTTTCGAATCTTTTCCAGGGTTGTCATCGCGTAGAACCCCAAAGCCTCGGGGTCCTTCCCCGGATTGAAGACCTCAAAACCACTCTCGTACCTGCCGTCACCTTCCGCGGACTTTGCAATGCTGCCCGCTTCCGGCGACGTACTCTGCCCGAACAGGGACACGCATGCCAGCAGCATGCCGGAGGGGATCAAGAGGTAATTACGGATCATCGGAAATTTCACCTCGCCCGTGCAGGTTCAGGAACCCTTTGGGTCGCAGGCGTCCACTCAGCGTGGACCTGCGGAATCTCTCGCCCCAACACCGCGCCGATCTGCCGGACCTGCGTCATTAACGCGTCGAACTGATCCGGATACAACGATTGCATGCCATCCGATAGCGCGCGGTCGGGATCGTTGTGAACTTCGACGATCAGGCCATCGGCTCCGACCGCGACGGCAGCGCGCGATAGCGGTGTCACTTTGTTGCGCTTGCCGGTGCCGTGGCTAGGATCGACGACAATCGGCAGATGGCTTAGGCGCTGCACGGCGGGGACGATGCTGAGGTCGAGCGTGTTACGGGTGTGATCTGCGAAGGTGCGCACTCCGCGCTCGCAGAGAACGATGTTGTAGTTGCCTTCGCTCATGATGTACTCGGCGGCCATGAGGAATTCTTCGAGCGTAGCGGCGATGCCGCGCTTCAGTAGGACCGGCTTGCGCGCGCGTCCGGCACGCTTCAATAACGAAAAGTTCTGCATATTGCGGGCGCCGATCTGGATCATGTCGGCGTACTTTTCGACGAGGTCGAGCGATTCGTAATCCACGGCTTCGGTGACGATCAACAGGCCGAAGCGGTCGCGGACATCAGCCATGATCTTCAGGCCTTCTTCGCCCATGCCCTGGAACGAATACGGCGACGTGCGGGGCTTGTAAGCGCCGCCGCGGAAGAACTGGGCTCCGGCGCGAGCAACGCGTTCGGCGATCGCGAAAGCCTGTTCGCGGCTCTCAATGCCGCACGGGCCGGCCATAATGGCGAGGTCAGCGCCACCGATGGTGACGGGTGATCCAGGAAATCCGATGACCGAGTTGTCGGGTTTTACATCGCGACTGACGAGCTTATAAGGCTTCGAGACGCGGATGACTTCCTGAACGCCCGGCATTTCTTCCAGCGTGCCGGATTCGACCTCCCCTTTGTTCCCCGTAATGCCGATGGCTGTGCGCTGCGCCCCGGGCATGGGATGGGCGCGGTATCCGAGAGACTCGACTTTTTCGCAGACGGTACGGATCTGCTCTTCCGTAGCCTGCGCCCGCATGACAATCAGCATGGAGACACTCCGATATGTTCAGTTTAGCGTCCTGCGTAACAACTGGGCAAACCGGCTTGGCGAGGAATATACGGGCCGTCCCTGTAAAATCGGATGCTCACGGAAATTTGGCATCTAGCGTCTAACTGGAGACATCCAAACGCGCATCGTACTGAAATACGTTACGTTCTGAGAACCGACCTGACCCATGGATTTGCCTTGTTCGGAGGAAGGAAATGGCCACTGAACTCACCTTATCTGTAAACGGCGCTAAGCATGTTGTGTCCGTGGCGCCGGAGACGCCCTTGCTGTTCGTGTTGCGCAACGAATTGAAATTAACCGGACCACGGCTCGGATGCGGACTCGCGCAGTGCGGGGCGTGCGCTGTGCTGGTCGATGGCATGGAAGTCCGTTCGTGCATCAGTCCCGTCTCGGAGGCCGTCGGGAAGCGGGTAACAACCATTGAGGGACTGCCGGCCGTTTGGGCCGAGGAGAAGAGCCTGAACCCGGCGGAAGCCGCCAAGACTCTGCATCCGGTGCAGCAAGCCTGGATTGACGAACAGGTGCCGCAGTGCGGCTACTGCCAGAGTGGAATGATGATTGCCGCCGTTCAATTGCTTGCCAAGAACGCGAATCCAACGGTCGCGGAGATCAAGGACGCGTTCACGAACACGCCGCCTTCTCCGCATCTGTGCCGATGCGGTACCTACGCCGCAATCATTGACGCTGTCCAACGCGCGGCCCAGGCGATGAAGGCCTAAGGGAGTGAATGCCAATGACTCCGAAAGCAGAGAAATCCAGCGACTCCACAGTCACAATGACGCTCACACGGCGCGGCTTCGTCAAAATTGGCGGCGCTCTTTTTGTCTCGCTCGCAATCCCGGCGGGATTTTCCGCCGAAGGGATCGCGAGCCCAACCTCACTCGGCACAAAGCAGCTCGATCCGACCCTGCTGGCATCGTGGCTTGAGATCCGCGACGATAACACGATCCTCGCCCGTACCGGACGAACCGAAACAGGGACCGGCATGAGCGCATATTACGCGCAGACAATTGCCGAGGAATTGAATGTCCGGCCGGAAACGATCACGCTCATTCTCGGCGACACGGACAAGACGCCGGACGGCGGTTATTCCGCTGGCTTTCTGTCGGGAATGACCAACGTTCGCAAAGTCTCCGCGTACACCTACCAGGCGTTGCTGGGGTTGGCTGGGACGCAACTCGGAGTCCCGGTCTCCGGTCTTACTGTGACGGACGGGATCGTAACGGGCGGAGGAAAGAGCGTCACCTACGGACAACTAGTTCAGGGGCAACACCTCGACTTGAAGATTCCGGTCACCGGGACGCTGGCGAAGCCGGCGCCTTCCGAGTGGGTCGGCGTCGCCGGAATGGACGGCCTCACTGTGACCGGAGACCCGCCCATGAAACCGGTGAACCAGTTCAAGGTCATCGGGACGTCTTATCCCGTGCCGGGGATTCCCGACAAAGTAATCGGCAAGACGCAATGGAGTTGTGACGTCACGTTGCCCGGGATGCTGCATGCTCGCATGGTGCGACCGGCGACGCTGGGCTCGAAGTTAGTCTCCGTTGGTGCGCTCGACAAGAAGAAGTTCCCGACCTCAGAAATTGTGAAAAAGGGCAACCTGGTTGCGGTGGTTTCTCCCAATGAGTGGGAAGCGATTGGTGCGGCACGGTCGGTTGCTAGCGGCACAAAGTGGACAGACTGGTCTGGGCTGCCGGGCAGCGAGAATCTGACGAAAGCGCTGCGAGCGCACAAGTGGACCGCGAAACCCGAACTTAAAGGGAAGCCTGCCGCCGAAGTGACAGTCGCACTGACGAAAGCGGCCAAGAAGGTTTCCGCGAGTTATGAGCAACCTTACACCCGGCACGCTCCGATCGGCCCGTTCGTTGCGGTCGCTGACGTCAGAAGTGATGGCAGTGTCACCGTCTGGACGCATTCGTCGCAATCGCAAGGACTGCGCGCGCGGCTCGCGCATATGGCGAGCACACCGGTCGAGAAAGTAGTGGTTCGCTGGCTGGAACACTCCGGCCAGTACGGGAGGACGACTTTGGGGGGCGATGGCGCCGAAGCCGATGCGGTGATCCTTTCCCAATTGACCGGCAAACCCGTACGCGTGCAGTGGACACTCCAGGAGGATATAGCTTGGTCGAGTGTCTCGCCGGGATGGGTCGCTGATATGAAAGGCGGCCTCGACGCGAACGGTCGTTTGATCGCAGTGCATAGTGCCTTTTATTCGCCCTACATGTTCGATCCGCGGCCTCTCGGGGCTCTTCTTGCTGGGATGCCTTGCAACACGTCCGAGCCAGCAGGGTGGATTGCCACGGAATGGCCGTATGACAAGATTCCGAACCGAGTGGAAGTAGGCTATGGGATGGCGAACCTGGGTGCGGAATCGGTATCGGGCGGCCTGCGCGGGAATATCATGCGCACGCCTGGACAGCGCCAACAGAACTTCGCGCTCGAAGGGCTGATCAACGAGGCAGCGGTATCGGCAAGCGCCGATCCACTTCAATTTCGGATTAACCATACGACCGAGCAGCGACTGATCGACATACTGAACGCCACTGCCAAGGCAGCAGGATGGAAAGCGCGGCCCTCGCCCCACCCGCAGGCGCGCAAGACCGGAACTGATCCGGTCACCGGCCGCGGAGTGTGCATCATGCTCCGCTCAAACGCTTACTGGGTGGGTATCGCCGAGGTTGCCGTTGTTCCGGAGACCGGAACGGTGCAGGTCACAAAATTCACGATCGGCGCTGACTGCGGCAAGGTCATCAACCCACGGCAACTCGACCGGTGCATGAAAAGTGGAGTCGTCATGGGACTCAGTGAAGCGCTGAAAGAAGAAGTCACCTTTGACAAGAGTAAGGTGACGAGCACGAATTGGAGCCGCTACAAGATCCTCACGATGGAGGAGACGCCGGAGATAAGGGTCGTCCAAATCTCGCGCGACGACAAGGGTTTCGGCGGAGGCTCGGAAGCGGCGAACGCCGTGTGTCCGCCGGCGGTTACGGCCGCGTTCTTCGACGCGACTGGGGTGCATGCTCGCCGGATCCCGCTGACTCCGGCGTATGTGACGGCGCTGCTCAAGGGCTAATCTGGCGCGAGATAATAGGGAACTTTCTAAATCGGAGAAAGCTGAACTCTGGAGGTTCCTGTGTCCAAGCAAGAAAGAAGTGTCACGATCGTCAGCCGGTCTTTGGCGGTCTATTTCTTGTTTTGGTTCTTGAGCGACCTAACCTATCTGCCTTCCAACCTGTTCTCTTTGTGGCACCACCAAAACGTGTTGGGCGCTACCGAATGGACTGCATACCTGCGGGATTCTGACGTGCTTTCTATCCTTCCGCTTGTTTCGACTGGTGGCCCTCTTCTTTGCCGTGCAATGGTTTTACCGTGCCCGGTCCCGCAGTGCAAGGGTATTTTCTGGACTCCACGGACGATGAGGCAGCCTCCGAGTAAATCGGACGACTACAGGACTGTGCGCGTCCACGATGTAAAATAGTTGTTTCTCTCCGGCGCCTTGAAGCTTTCTATGACAGAGCAAGACCAACCCGTGCCCCCTCGCGAAGAGCGCTACGACGCGCAGCGTATCGAGCAGAAGTGGTTTGACCGCTTCCAGAGCGATCCGTCGCTTTATGCCGCCGAAGTCAACTCGACCAAGCCGAAGTATTACGTGTTGGAGATGCTTCCCTACCCTTCGGGTGCGCTGCACATGGGACACGTCCGCAATTATGCGATCGGCGACGCGCTGGCGCGCTACATGTGGATGAACGGATACAACGTGCTGCATCCCATGGGCTGGGATTCGTTCGGGCTGCCGGCGGAGAATGCCGCGATTAAGAACAACACTCCTCCAAAGCAGTGGACGCTGGCAAACATCGCGGCCATGAAGACGCAGATGAACCGTCTTGGGTTCGCGTACGACTGGTCGCGCGAAGTTACGACTTGCCTGCCCGAATACTATCGGTGGAATCAGTGGTTTTTCCTAAAGATGTACGAGCAGGGTTTGGCGTATCGAAAGAAGAGCAAGGTCAACTGGTGTCCGCAGTGCTGCACGGTGCTGGCCAATGAGCAAGTGGTCAACGGAAATTGCTGGCGTCATGAAGATACTCCGGTCGAGCAACGCGAATTGGAACAGTGGTTCCTGCGGACCACAACGTACGCTGACGAATTGCTGCGCGGCCTGGATAAGCTGGAGGGCTGGCCGGAAAAAGTCCGCACCATGCAACGCAACTGGATCGGCCGCAGCGAAGGCGCGCTGGTGGATTTCGATCTCGGTGGGACAATCGGCGCGGCGGGTTCCACGATTACGGTTTTCACCACGCGCGTGGACACGATCTTCGGCGCGACGTCGGTGCAACTGGCGCCGGAGCATCCGATTGTCAAAGACATGACGGCGCGCGACGCTGACTTGCGTGCCAAAGTCGATCAGTTGATCGCCGAGCAGCGCAAGGCCAAAGAAGTCGGCGACATTGGCGAAATTGAAAAGCACGGCGTCTTCACCGGGCGGTACGCGAAGAATCCCTATAACGGCGAGGCTGTGCCGGTGTGGGTGGCGAACTACATCCTGATGGACTACGGCACGGGCGCCATCATGAGCGTCCCCGCGCACGACGAGCGCGATTACGAATTCGCGAAGAAATATAACCTGGAAATTCGGCTCGTGATCCTGCCCCACTCGAGCGATCCGGAAGAAACGATGGCCGAACCAGCGCTGCCGTTTACGACGATGGATGGATTCCTGGTGAATTCAGGTGAGTTCAACGGGCTGAGTTGCGCGGACGCTCTCAAGAAGATGGCCGCCTATGCCGAAAAGAAAGGTTTCGGCAAAGCGACGGTCACTTTTCGCCTGAAGGATTGGGGCATCTCGCGCCAGCGTTACTGGGGCACGCCCATCCCGCTGGTGTTTTGCGAAAAGGACGGCGTGGTGCCGGTCGCGGAAAAAGATCTGCCGGTGATTTTGCCCGACCAGGTCAACATTACGCTGACCGGTGGATCGCCGTTGCTGAATGTTCCCGAGTTTCTAAACACGACCTGTCCGAAGTGCGGGGGACCGGCGCGCCGCGAGACCGACACCATGGACACATTCGTCGATTCCTCGTGGTACTTCTACCGCTACGCGGACGCAAAGAACGATCATGCGCCGTTCGACACGAAGACGATCGCCTACTGGTTCGGCGCCGATGGCATCGATCAGTACATCGGCGGCGTGGAGCATGCCATCCTGCATCTGATTTATTCGCGCTTCTGGACCAAGTTCATGCGCGACCTGGGATTGGTCAAGAATGACGAGCCGGTGAAGCGCCTGTTCACTCAGGGAATGGTAATAAAGGACGGCGGCAAGATGTCCAAGAGCTTGGGGAATACGGTGTCTCCGGATGAAATGGTGGCGCAATACGGAGCCGACGCAGCACGCCTGTACAGCTTGTTTGCGGCGCCTCCGGATCGCGATCTAGACTGGCAGGACACGGGGATTGAAGGGATTCAGCGTTTTTTGGGGCGTGTGTACCGCTTCTTCATCCGAAACGCACAGCCAGAGCATCCAGAGTGGCGGCACCCTGTGCCGTTGAATTTGTCGCCCGAAGCGCGGGGCATCCAGCGCAAGCTGCACCAGACAATCAAGCGTGTGAGCGACGACTTCCAGGGCCGCTGGCATTTCAACACCTGCATCGCGGCGGTGATGGAGTTGCTCAACGAAGTTTACGGGGCGGAGGAGTTGAAGGACAGTATTCCCGTTTCCTTGATCGCGGACGTGCAGCGGAACATCGTGCTGCTGCTCGCTCCGATGGCGCCTTATCTCGCGCATGAACTTTGGGAGATGATCGGCGAGAACGGAACTCTGCTGAAAGCGCCGTGGCCGAGGTATGACGCAGCACTCGCGGCGCTGGCTGAGATTGAAATCCCGGTGCAGGTCAATGGCAAACTGCGCGGACGTGTGGTAGTGCCGGCGGATGCAACGGACGATAAGGTGCAACAGGCGGCGCTCGCTAATGAGAAGGTACAAGCGGCGATCCAAGGCAAACAGGTCGTAAAGGTGATCGTGGTGCCGAAGAAGCTGGTCAACATCGTTGTGCGCTGAAGGGATCCGCTTTGTGAATCCGGCCTGGCTTAGCCAGTGAGATTCGCGCCGCCGCCTAACTACCCGCGGCCAGCGGCACATGTTTTCGCACACCGTTCACTCTCTCCGATTCGCGGAGAACCGCATCGATGGTTGCGAGGAAGGCGGCCTCCCCGTCGGCTTGGTCGATGAGTTTTGACTTTTCAAAATAGTCTGCCGCTCCAGACGCCTTCAACTCTGCGGCCTTGGTCGGCGGAAGACCGCTGAGGACGATGACCGGAATCCGTTCTGTAATGGGGTCTCGCTTCAGCGCGAAGAGGACCTCTTCTCCTGCGATCCCAGGCAACATCAGGTCCAGCAGGACGAGGTCGGGAGCGCTTTCTTGAGCCAACCGCAGCCCTTCTTCGCCGTCGGCCGCGAGCAGCACCAGGTACCCTGCCCGATGGAGCATTTTTTGTCCCGCAAGTTTCTGGACTTTGCTGTCCTCCACCAGAAGTATCGTCTTTTTCATAGTCCTAATCCGTTCCCCGGATCTCCGAAAAGAAGTTGTTCCACGGAATCATCGGCCTTTCTCAGTTCGACTTTAGGAACGGCGGGTCTGCCTGCCGCGGATCGTGGCCCCTCCAGGAAGGGGTACTGTCTTAACACTGTGTTGCCGGTTGCTCTGACTGGTTGCTGGATTGCGTGTGTAAGTCAATTAAGACACTACCCAGGAAGGCACTCCCCTTTACACTTCGGTTCGGATTTGAGACATTTATCCGTGGAAACCCAATCCATCGTTGTCCTCGACTTCGGAGCGCAGTATTCGCAATTGATTGCGCGCCGCATCCGCGAAAATAAAGTCTTCTCGGTTGTTCTCCCCTTCAATGCCAGCCTTGAGGAAATCCACAGCTACTCTCCCGCGGGGATTGTGCTGTCGGGCGGGCCGTCGTCGGTATACGACCAGGACGCGCCCCACGCCGACAAGAAAGTGCTGGAGTTGGGCGTCCCAGTGCTTGGTATTTGCTACGGATTGCAGTTCATGGTGTACGCACTCGGCGGAAAAGTGCGTCCCGCGGAGAAACGCGAGTACGGACATGCCACGGTCGAACGAGTGGCGGACTCGCGTCTTTTCGAGGGCGTACCGAAAGTTCTTTCGGTGTGGATGTCGCATGGCGATTCTGCCGAGGAGTTACCACCGGGATTCTGTTTGACTGCGAAGACGGCGAACGCAGTCGCCGCAGTCGAGAATGCTGAACAAAAGATGTGGGCGGTGCAGTTCCATCCCGAGGTGCATCACACTCCGCTGGGAGCGGATATACTACGCAATTTCGCTCTGAAAATCTGCGGCGCGCCGCCGACGTGGACTGGACAGCACTTCATCGATTCCACCGTGGCCGCGGTTAAGGCCCAGGTGGGGACGGGTCACGCGATCTGCGCGCTTTCCGGCGGCGTGGATTCTTCAGTGGCGGCGGTGCTGGTGGATCGTGCACTGCGCGATTCGTCCGGAAAGTCGCGCCTGACGTGCGTTTTCGTCAACAACGGAGTGCTGCGCAAGAACGAATTCGAAAAAGTGCAGCAGAACCTGCGCGACAATCTTGGACTGCGCCTGGTCGCAGTAGATGCCACCGATCGTTTCATGAAGAAACTCGCGGGCGTCACCGATCCGGAGACTAAACGCAAGATCATCGGCAACGAATTCATCGCCGTCTTCGACGATGAGGCCCAGCGCATTGAGAAAGAAGAAGGCAAAGTCGAGTGGCTGGTGCAGGGGACGTTGTATCCGGACGTGATCGAGTCGCGTTCGGTGCGCGGCCCGTCGCAGATCATCAAGTCGCACCACAACGTCGGCGGGCTGCCGGAAAAGATGAAGCTCAAGCTCATCGAACCG
>Ga0137410_10002059_pt1 | contig 13765 bp, 13 predicted proteins | sample CZODoug1_16funga_FD_108878 | JGI IMG/M metagenome (GOLD analysis project Ga0137410, IMG submission 108878) | Vadose zone soil fungal communities from Angelo Coast Range Reserve, California, USA - CZODoug1_16fungal (Illumina Assembly) | ecosystem: Environmental > Terrestrial > Soil > Vadose zone... | reverse complement strand
GCCATCCTCTTAACCTAGAAAAATCGGTGCACGTCCTCTTCAAAGATCCGCTACCACTAGGTAGGAGACCGACGACCCCAACACTGATAAGGGCGAGGTCGGTGGTTCAAGTCCACCCAGGCCCACCATTCAAATCAGGGTCCAGCCCGGACACATGGGTTACAGAATGTACCGGCTACATAGGTAACAACCCCGGGCCGAACGGGTTTTCAAGCGGTTCGAGCAAAAGGACAATCCTCTACACACAATGGGATGCCACAGATAGTGATATTATTCTTGTTGAGAACTTCCGATAAACATTCCTGATAAGCTGCGCAATCGGACATCTTGCTGACTCCCCAAAAATCCCGTTCTGGGAAAGCACGCTGTTGCCACCCAGGCCCACCATTCCTAGTCAGCATCCATACTGCTAATAGATTGGCATCGCTTCGCTTGGTTTCTTGAAACCCGAATTAGGGAGTCGAAGGTTTCCGTGCTGCCGCTGGCGGCGCGAATTTGGAGTCGTCCACAGGGACGTTTTGCTGAATCTGCTCGACCTGGATGGTGAATCGGTTGCCGGGCCGTGCAAGAGTCCAACGGAAGGGTACCTTCAGGCCATCCGCATCGCGATAATCCGCATAGTCGATCTGTGTTGGGTTGCGGCCGAGAGGAGTTTCGGCGTACCGCACAAGGCGCAGCAGCAAGCCCGACTCCTTGTCCATGTACAAACGGAGCGGCGGCTGGCCTTCGCTGCGTCCGATAACCAGGTAAGTGTCATGCCCAGCGACTTTTTCGCCAGCGTCGACGCTGAATTTCTGATAGAGCGTCTTCACGTGCGCCGGGAAATAAAGATCCGCATCGATGCGTGCGGCGGCGTTTTCCGCCGCCGACATCGTATGCACGCGCCCGGGAACACTGAGCCATCCCTGTTTCCCATCAAAACCAGTGAAGCTGTCTCCGCCCTGGAGATGCATAACCGAAACGCGCTTGTCTGGAGCTCTCGAATAAACTTCGACGGGAAAATGCTGGCCGCCGAATGCGGTGAGCGTTCCCTTCTGCACGCGGCTCGTGATTTTCTGGAGCGCATCGACGCCGCCGATGGCGGCGAGATATTTTCCGAGAAGCTGGTCCGCGCTCGGCAACATAGCTTTTGCCTCGCCGGGTTTTTTCCCTTCATCGGCTGCCGGCCGGGGCTCTTCGTCAGTGAGGATGGGTGTGACCACAGGATCCGGCGAGCCGCGGTGGCAAGAGTAGCAGGTGACCAAGCGGTGGCCCTCGAAGTTGTCTTTATTGATCGCCATCATCATGTTAATCATCTTGCGCGCGGTGACCTTGGGCTTTTTGTCGTCCTTTTCGTTCGCATGCGCGACGTGGCAGTACTCGCATTCGACGCCAAGCGAAGCGGCAATGAACTGCATCGAGGGGATCACCTGATCAGCCGGGACTCCCTTGAGAGCCTGAATATTTTTGAACTCTTCTTCCGCGAGTTTGGGTCCCGCGGCGGCCGCCGGTGTTCTTGTCTCATTTGGCGCAGTGGACTGTGCCCATGCCCCCGCAATCGCCAGCAAGAGGCTCAGCGATGTTCCGCAGACTGCGAACCAGAGATTCTGACGATTCCCATGCATCGAATTCATCCTCGCAGGTCATGTGATGAAAGTACGCGTGGCGTGGCTACAAAGAACTCCTGAGTCCTCTGGAATGGAATGCAAGATCAGGCGCTGATTTCGCCGCGCTTCGCGAGCGCCGTAATGCGGTCGGCGGCGCGGAAAGCGAGCGCTTCAATGGTCATGGTGGGCTGGCCGCGGCCGGAAGTCACCAGGCTGCTGCCATCGCAAAGGAAAAGGTTTTTGACGTCATGGGTTCGGTGGTCCGAATTGATCACCGACGTCTTCGGATCGTTTCCCATGCGGCAGGTGCCGAGTAGATGCACGGCGAACTGCTGCTCCTTCGCCGGGAAACTCCACGATTTTTGCGCATTGGCGGCCGCAAAAATTTCATGAGCGCGGTCGAACATCCAGTTCCCGAGTTTCAAATCATCAGGATGATCTTTGTACGTCAGGCGAAGCGCAGGCAGACCCCAGGCGTCCTTCAGATCGGGGTCGAGTGAGAAGCTGTTGTTTTCGAGAGGCAAGGATGTTCCATGGCAGAAGATTTCCATAGTTCGGTTGAAATCGTCCGCAAGGGCCGCCTTGAAGTCCTTGCCCCAGCGTGGCGTCCCGGGGGGCAGACCTCCGTAAGCAAAAGTGATAGGCGTGAAATCGAAGCGAGCATCAAGCCCGCCCCCGCCATAGAATCCGACTTCTTGTGGATCGAGTTCGTAGAAATCGTGCAGCACGCGGCTGACGGCGTATCCTTTATAGTCGTTGAGCGGATGCTCGAACTGACCGATGACAACGCCACCGCTGTTGAGCATCAGATATTTTCCGACGATGCCGCTGGAGTTCGCCAGACCGTGGGGAAATTGCTTGTTGGCGGAGAGCAATAGCAGGCGCGGGGTCTCGGCGCCGTTCGCGCAAACCACCACGGCCTTGGCCTTCTGCAGATGCGTGTCGCGCTTCTCATCGAAATACACGGCGCCGACCGCGCGGCCCATGGCGTCCGTTTCGATGCGATGCACGTAGGAGTTGGGACGAATCTCGCAGCGGCCGGTGCGCTCCGCCATTCGAATGGCGGTGGCGAGCGAGCTGGATTTGGCGCCCACTTCGCAGCCGAAGCCGAGACAGAAACCGCAATTGATGCAAGCGCTTCGTCCCGGTCGCGGCTGAGAAAGTATCGCCATGGGTGCCGGGAATGGATGCCAGCCAAGCTTGCGAGCGGCCCACTCGAAAATTACGCCGGAAGATTTCACCGGCAATGGCGGCATCGGATACGGCTTCGACCGCGGCGGATCGAACGGGCTGGCGCCGGCCAGGCCGGAAACACCGATTTCCCATTCCACTTTTGTATAGTACGGTTCCAGATCCGCGTAAGTGATCGGCCAATCCATGAGGCCGGTGCCGGCAACCGGGCCGTTCTTGGCGCGTTCGATGAAATCGATTTCGTGAAAACGCCAGAAATTGGCCGTGAAGTGTACGCTGGTCCCGCCGACGCATCGCCCATAAAGCAGTGCGCGCTGCTGCTTGGCTTTTTCGTTCGGCGTATTCCGGAACGTGGTCGGCTGAAGCTTTGGATGGTTGGTGAGCTTGTCCTGGGCCAGGACTTCGATTTCGTTGTGATTAAAATCGGCTTCCGTCAGGTAAGGGCCCTGCTCCAGCACAACCACGCGAAAACCGGCGGTCGAAAGTTCCTTGGCGAGGATGCCGCCGGCTGCGCCGGAGCCGATGACGACAAAATCCACTTCGTCGGAAGTTTTGTAGTGGGGCTGGTCGACCTTCATTTCTCGTCCGCTTCTTTCACCATCGGTTGCCAGCCGGGATAGTATTTGTCGTAGTACCCGAACGGTGCCTGAAACATATGTTCGCGCTCGCGGCCTATCAGCTTCCACCCAACCCCATCGTGATTGCCGCCGTAATCGGGGTCGATCAGGAATCCGGCGATCGTATGCTGGCGCAGTGTCTCAAGAAAATTCTGCGCAACCGGGCACGCCCGGAACGCCCGCCGAGTTGCATTGGAACTTTCATCGAAGGAATGCAAAACCTTGTCCTGCTGTTCAGCCGCCAAGCCGGAAAATTTGGAGACGCTCGGGAACATCTCCTTCACTCTCGCCCGCAAATCAGGCAAACCCTCGCGGTACGTCTTTTGGTCGTCGACACCAAAGGTAGCCAGGCCGCGATCGATGAAATAAACCACTCCGGCTTCGCGTGCCCCGGGAGTGTCGTCCGTCGGAATGATGCGGGCCGTGATGGCGTCGATCTCGGCCGCCTCCTCAGGAGTGAAAAACTCAAATTTTGGCGGCGTCGCCGCCTGCGCAGCGTTACGCGCGTGCGTTGTGGCGGACAGAAGGGCAGGCCAATTCGCCGAAACCCATGCGGCGCTGAGACCCGTTCCTGCTCGCAGAAGAAAATTGCGGCGATTAAGCTCGTTCATCGTGTTTGGTCGAAAATCCCGGACTTCCCGACTGTAGGATGAAGCCGATTCTCCGTCAAGAACAATTGACAGATGCGAGTGATTCGAATGATTCATCAAGACTCGCGCGGAGCCCTTGGCCGTTTGCGATGTGCAGTGGGGCTGGTGTACGATGCCGCCCAATCTGTGAACTCAGTCCTATTTCGTGAAACTGCGGTTGTTTTGAGACACTACTAAACAGACATGGCTACGTTTACAGGTGCAATCGGAACCGGCAGCAAGTGGCTGCTCGACAAAATTGTTGGCGCTCTCGCTGCCACCGGCGTCAATCCCAATTTCCTTACATTTCTTGGGTTGGTTGTGAATTTCATCGCCGCAGCTTTCTTCGCCGTCGGCAGTTTTTTTACCGGTGCGCTGATCATTTTTTTCGCCGGCTTCCTGGACATGCTGGATGGGCAAGTCGCGCGGTGGCAGAATCGCGTCACCGCCTTCGGAGCATTCTACGATTCGACGCTGGACCGCTATGCGGACATGGCCCTCTACATGGGCTTGCTCGTCTACTACTCCGTGAGCGGTCGGACTCCCTATGTCGTCCTGGCCGCGGTCGCCACAGCAGGCTCCGTGATGGTGAGTTACGCGCGCGCCCGTGCCGAGTCCCTCATTCCATTGTGTAAGGTCGGCTTTATGGAACGCCCCGAGCGCCTGGTCCTGCTGATCATTGGGGGGCTCTTCAATCGCATGGGGCCCGTGCTGTGGGTCATCGCCGTCGTTTCAACGCTCACCGTCATCCACCGCATCTATTACACCTGGCAGGAAACCCGTGCCGGCCGCGTCCTCCCCGGAATCAAGCTCTCGCTGTAGCCCACATTTCTTTCCAACTCCCGCGGAATAGTCCATTCTCATCTTCCAAACATTCGGTAGCGGGTCAGTCTCTGTTTAGCGCGGCTTAGTGCTTTATTTTCTTCCTGCTCCAAGGGCTTTGAAAACTGCGATCATTGCGGTCGCGGTTTCCGCGCGACTTTCAACGAGAAGATTTTCGGCTTCGAACTGGGCGCGTTCTGCGTCGAGAACTTCCGAGAACGTACCTATGCCGCGGTTGAAACGGATTGTGCTCGAGTCTGCGGCGTTCTTGCTGGCCTGCGCCGCTTGAGCGAGTCGCGCACATTGTGATCGCGCCTGGTTGAAGGACGCGAGCGTAATCTCTGTCTCCGCAACTGCTTGCAATACTGTCTGGCTATAGCTCGCCAAGACCTGTTCGTCCGGAGGGTCGCTTGAGAGAATCTGGGCGTTTACTCGGTTCAGGCGGAATTGCGGCCAGGAAATCATAGGCACAATGGAAGTCGTGAATCGGTGTGACCATTGCACCTCGTCTAATGGCATCGCTCCTGGGTTAGTGTTTCCGGATAGAACTACTCTCGGAAACAGATCTTCGACGGAAATGCCGGCTTTGGCTGCGGGTCCCGCCAAACGCCTTTCGGCCGCGGCGATGTCCGGCCGGCGGCGCAATAGTTGTTCAGGAGAGCCCACATCGATTTGTTGAGGTAACACAGAAAGCTGGCCCGAATGGCTTAACTCTTCCGCAAGTGCGCTCGGAGAGCGGCCGAGCAGCACCGCCATGCAATCAAGCGCAACCGCGCGCTCGGCCTTCATCATTAGACTCGCCGTGCGAGTGTGAGCGAGTTGCGTGCGGGCCCGTTCGGTCTCAAATACGGTGGCTTTTCCCGCGAATTGACGCTCCTCAGCGATTTTCAAGATGCGTGCCTGAGTTTGCGAGTGTCTTTCCGCAACGTTCCATCGGCCGAGTGACGCCTGAAACTCAAAGTAGTCTCTTGCAATCTCCCCCTCAACACTCACCTGAATCGCTCGGAGATCGTAAGCGCTGGTTCCGTAAACTGCGTCCGCAATCTTGGGAGAGAGGCGATCCGTGCTGAAGAGATTGATCTCCCAAAGTGAGTCAAAACCTGGATCGAATAGCTCTCCTTCGGGAAGATTGGACCGAACACTCTCTCGTCGGGCTGCGATGGGTTCCAATTCTGCGATGCGTGTCGGATTTGTGGTTAAGGGGAATGGGCTCGGTTCATAGCCTCGATGCATGGCCCTGGCTTGTCTGATTCGGAAAGCAAGGATCGCAGGGTCCTTCGTGGACGAGATTGCCTCCGCCATAAGTCGATTGAGCAGAGGGTCTCCAAACTGCCGCCAGAACTGCGGTACACCGCGGCGAAGACGGTGAATCTCCGTAGGTGCATTTCGGGAAACTTTGGCAGGCAGGCTCGGGTGTGCGAAGAGCGGCATGCCCGTACACCCGATCTGAATTGTTAGCAGAAGCAAAAACGGCTTGAATTCGAGTCGCATGGTTTGCAGTCCTCCCGAGCGTGTTTCCGGTTGAGCGTTTCGTCTTAGTCCGTCCAACGCGACACCGACGATGTCTCTAACCTGTGCGCGTTCCGCAAGGCCTCTGCGGCACGCTCGCCGATGATGATGCAGGGAGCCATAGTGTTGCCGGTCGTCACGCGCGGCATGATCGAGCCATCTGCGATGCGAAGGTTCTCGATTCCATAGACCCTAAGTTGGGCGTCTACGACCGACATCGAATCGCGCCCCATTTTTGCGGTACAAGTCTGATGCCAGTAAGGAGCGGCCGCATCGCGAATGAAGTCTTCTAGTGCAGCTCCTCTCAAGTTGCCAGGCATGACTTCACATTTTGTTAAAGGTCGAAGCGCAGCTGAATTGCCAATCTCCCGACAAAGTTCCACGCACGCTACTGCAGCCTTCAGGTCTTCTGGGTGGGACAGTGTATTGGCCTCGATCTGAACAGGATCGTTCGGGCTAGGTCCCGTCAAGCGGATCTGACCCCGGCTTTTCGGGCGCACGAGACCTCCAAACAACGTCCAAGAAGCCGCCGGTGGATTGAACTTGGCGGCTGTCTCGGCACTGCAGATCGGTACTTCACCTAGGCATGTCTGCAAATCCGGAGTGACAAGACCAGGATTGCTTTTCCAGAAGAACGTTGCCTCACCTGCGTTGTTGCGTAAAGGGAGCGGTTGCTGATACTCCCAGACACAGCCAATACCAAAATGATCCTGAAAGTTCTGCCCCACCCCCGGAAGATGCTGGACGACCGGTATGCCCAGGCGTTGTAGCTCCTCCTCATCGCCAATGCCAGAAAGCATCAGCACCTTCGGCGTGTGCATCGCGCCCAACGACAGAACAACCTCGAGTCCAGCCGTAATGCGTTGAATTTTTCCGTCAAAAGCGATCTCCACGCCGCTGGCTCGCTTTCCCTCTAAGGTAAGCTTGGTAACCAATGCGTTCGTGAGAACTGTCAGGTTTGGCCGATCCATGTAAGGGAAGGCATAAGTTCGAAAGACGGACAGGCGCATTCCATCGCGTACGCGCAAATCGCAGATCGAGGCCCCGCCATCCCCTTCCATCAGACGGCCATTGTTGCTATCAAATGCCGGAATCCCAATGGAATGCGCTCCTTCCACCATGGCGGGAGCGATTGGATTCGGATCAGGCGCGGACTGCACAAAAACCAACCCGCCGGTTCCGCGGCGCGCGGGATCTGGTGCGCCCTGCCAGTCTTCAATCCGGCAGTAGATCTCAAGCACTGACTCATAGTTCCACGCTGGGTCGCCGGACTCGGATGCGAAGAAGTCCCAATCGTGCTTATGTCCGCGTGCCCAAACCATCACATTGATGCTCGATCCTCCGCCGAGCACCTTGCCCATATTGAGTGGCATGGAACGTCCTTTGAGGTGCGGATTGGGCTGGGCCACAAACTTCCAATCGCGCTCGGTTCCGAGGTTTTCAAACCACCGAGCCGCTTCTGTCACGCTTGGCACATCGTCGCTGCCGCCTGCTTCTAGCAAGAGCACGCTGACATCGGGATTCTCTGCCAGGCGGCGCGCCACCACCGATCCAGAGGAGCCTGACCCACAGACGATGAAGTCGTAATGCGATTTTAGATTGGACCTGAGCCTCCGCTGATTCACGCGAACGCGCTCCGCGAAATCTACCGCTGCTTGGTTTTCATTGTTCGAATCCATCTCAGTCCTCCTTGTTCGTGTGAGGCCTGCCACGGCTTGTCCGCCTTGGTGATCTCACAACTCAGTTAGTAAACTGCAGGCCGAATAAGGAGTTGTGCGAGTATCTGCTCCTCTGGTCGGAATCTTGCTGAATTCTTGATGCCGGAGACAGGAATCCATCGGATCAGATTTCCATCTAGCGGTTTGCCATCAAGGAGACAATGACGAGAGTTCGAGTGAGATGCGCGCGAGTCTGTCAGAATTGCCGCCGCACGTGACAATGCTTGTCGAAGGCTGTGGCAGAGGCTTCCATCAGGCGGCCACCTCCCACTTGCACTGGTGACACATAGATGCGCATGCAAAGGGCGATTAGCTAAGAATGCCGGCCGATGTAGGACCAACTATGAATTTACGCGCAGCTGAGGGACGGTCACAATTTGGCCGCGGACCCGGGTGAGCAAAGGCGTGGGGTATCTTGAGGGCAGGTTTCCCGAGCGCGCGTCGCTTTGTGGCCCAGAAATTCCTGGCGGTATTCTGTCGGGCTAGCTCCGCACTCGTGACGGAAGATCTGCGCAAAATGCTGTTGGGTTTTGAAACCACAGGCCACGGCTACATCCATTACTCGCGCATCGGCGGAGCGCAACATCTCTTTGGCACGCTCTACCCTCTGACGCAGGAGAAATTGATGCGGGGTCTCGCCGGTTGACTTGCGGAACATCCGCGAGAAATGAGCTGTGCTCAACCCCACCGATTGCGCCATCTCGCGAAGGGTCAACTCGTCTTCCATCTTCGCGTCTACGAACTCTTTGATCCTTCGCAAGCGTGCGCAACCTAGTCCGCCTCGGTGGGTCTGCACAGAATGGTGCCGCACTGCATAACCGTTGACCAGCGCCACGGCAAGCGCCTGCTCGACAGAATCTAGAAACAGCCTCCCGCTCGGAAACCCCGCAATCCTTTCCGCATTCACCGCCTGAACCAACGCCCGCAATCGCGCGTCAACCAGGTTATCCGCTCTGCGCAACTCGACCTCACCGCTCGTTCCATCAGCGGCCGCGGTTAGTGCGGCATCCGAAATGCCGACGGACAAATAGTGCAAGTCATCGGTTCGAAACCATTTCTCAAAGTAGCGAGGAACCAGGCTCATTTCGCCCGCATCGTAGGTGAGTCTTATCATCTCAGAACGGCGCAAGCCCAATTCAAAGGAACCAGGCTGCAACGCCATCGCGAGAACCGCCTGATGCTTCACCCACATGCGCGGCTCTCTGACAGACTCAGGTGCGTTGAGTTCAACCCTCATCTCTACCTCACTCCTCGCTTCGTTTGATGCTTGTTGCTAAACGGAAGTGACTGCTTTCCGCAAGAAACGACGAAATGCCCCCACTGCGATGCTCGGCCTGGCGCACGGTGACGAAACTGTGCCCGGTAGGAAGAACCCGCGTGGTCGAGTCTTATTCCGCGCGAGAAGAACGTAGGTCACGGCGCTACGTGTGCTTGTGATTGGCGCCGCGCAGAACCGCATCCTCAACTCCCTCAGACGCGCGCTTTGGCAGACTCCATTCCGGGCCTCGTATAAGGAAATCGATGCCGGATACATTGCTCTTTTTGAACGGGCGGACGAATTCATCACGCTGGCTACCGAATTCTTATTTCAACAGCACGATTGAGATTCATTCGGTCCGCAAAGACGTTGATATTGTGGGGGAAAAAACCGCTTCTCGAAGATCAATATCATCTCTACCTATCCGGCTTCCACGACGGGATTAGTCCTGTGAAGTCGGCTTGTGTTTATCGGAGATTCAGGAACGTCCAATCTGGAATTTGCGGCCGGATGGTGGATTTGGTGGTTAATGCCACATGAGCTCGGGAACGAGATGTCCGCTTTTTGCGATTTTGGCAGCCACACTCCGCGGACGTCAGCATTTAGCCCTCTCCTCAACCGCATATTGTATTGAGAATTCCTTGACAGATGATACCTATTCGGTTATCATAAGCGGCGTAAAAACCTGTGCCTTGACTGCGGGAGTCCACACCGCTTTCTCTTTTCCCGAAGCTAAGAACTTCGAGCCCACCAGACCACGAAGGCCAAATCGGACAAATATTATGTTTACCTGTAAGCCCCTTTAGAATGAACACTTGCAAAAGTGTATCAAAACAAAGGACTTTAACTACCTTCAGAATGAACACTTATGAGAAACAGGAGAGGGGGTACCTTCCGCTAGGGTAACAGTTGACCGTTCTTAGCACCGATCCACCGGTGATCATACTTGAGCGTCGCGCTATAAGTACGCCTGCAACCGCTTCCAAGTACGCTCGAAAATACCCGCGGCCTGTTCATCGAACAGCACAAAATGAATCGTTTCCAGCGAGGTGCCGTTCCGCAGGTGCTCCGCCGCCTGTTGCAGCATGATCTCAGCGCAGTCCTTCATCGGAAACCCCGCGATTCCCGTCCCCACCGCCGGGAAGGCAATCGTCTTCAGGCCGCGCTCGGAAGCCAGGCGCAAGGAATGCTGGGTGGAGGTCCGCAGGGTATCCGCCGTCGTAAGGCTGCCCAATCCCATGCTCGCCGCGTGGATCACGTGCCTGGCTTTCAAATTCCCGCCCGAGGTGATAGCCGCAAACCCCAGCGGAATGCTCCCAATGGCATCGCATTCGCGTTGGATTGCTTCCCCGCCCTTGCTCCGGATCGCACCCGCAACTCCAGCTCCTAGAACAAGATCGTTGTTCGCGGCATTAACAATCGCGTCGGTATCCATCTCTGTCAGGTCGCCCTGCTGGATTACCACCCGCGACGCAATTTCCTTTACACTCGGCTGACTCATTTTTGTGGACGCCCCTTCTGCCGAATGTTTGCCGCCCGAGACCGAGTAATACTGAGCTAGTACCGCGGAACGTTGGAATCAATCTCGACCGACCAGCGATCGATCCCGCCGGACATCGATTTCGCGCTCTCGACACCTTGACCGCGCAACCACACCGCCACGTCCAGGCTGCGCATTCCGTGGTGGCAGTAGCAAATCACCTCGTCATCGGTGTCCAGCGCCTGCAAATTCGCCGGAATCGTGCCCATGGGGATCAACTTCGCGCCTTCAATCCGGCAAATCTCAAATTCCCACAGCTCTCGTACGTCGACCAGCAAAACGCCTTGGCCGTTTTCCAGCCGCTGTTTGGTCTCCGCCGGAGTAATCTCCAGGTCGTTCATGCAAATGCCCTCGGCTTCAAATCTGATGATCAAATTATAGGCTGGAAATTGCAACGGGGGAAATTGCTGAGGAAAACTAAACTACTTGCCCTGGAATTTCGGTTGGCGCTTCTCGAAGAAGGCGCGAATGCCCTCGCCGCAATCCTCGGATGCAAAACATTTCATCTGCTGCTCGACTTCCTGTTCCAATGCTTTGGTGAGTTCTTCCTTCTGGTTCGCGAACAGCACGCGCTTCGCCGCGCGAATGGCAATTCCTGGGCCGCCGGCAATTCTCTGCGCCAGCGTGCGCGCTTCGCTCTCCAGTTGTGCCAGCGCCACAACGCGATTCACAATGCCGAGTCGCAACGCTTCGGCAGCGTTAATCATGTCGCCAGTATAAAACATCTCCGCCGCTTTCGCTGGACCCACCAGTTCGGGCAAAAAAAAAGTTCCGCCGTAATCCGGAAACAGTCCGACCCTGGCAAAATTCTGGCCGAACGTGGCATCTTCCGAGGCAATCCGAATATCCGCGGCAAGTGCAAGGTTCATGCCCGCGCCCGCCGCCGCGCCGTGCACTGCTGCAATCACCGGTTGCCGCATGGTGCGGATTCGCAGCACCGCCCGCATGCCCGCCCGTAAAATCGGATCCAGCTCGCTCAGATCATTTTTCTCGCGGCCTTTGCCAATCACGCCTAAATCGCCGCCCGCGCAAAACGCCCGCCCCGCTCCCGCAATCACCACCACGTCGATTTCTTGATCTGCCTCCAGCCGACCCAGCGCTTCATTCAGGCCCACCGCTAAGTCTTTGTTGAGCGCATTCATGCGCTCCGGTCGATTCAAAATCAATGTGGCGACGCTGCCTTCGCGCTTTTCCAGGACAGCAGGATTTTCCTGGATCGGTTGCGAAGGCGAACTCACAGCGATGATCCCACCGGATGCGCAACGCCTTCGCGTTCGTTGGCCACGCGCTTTACCAGTTGTGCCAGCTTGCGGAAGTGTTGCAGCTTTTCATTTTTGGTCTTCATCGGCGGACCAGGCGTCAGCGGCAAAACGTAAACACGCGCGCCATACAGCGATTCCTTCTGTAATCCGAAATTGCATTTTCTCTGCGCGAATAATTCGTAAGTCGTCTTCCCGTTAAACGCCACCACGCGCGGACCAAACTCCTCCAGCTTCTGCGAAAGCACGATGCGCCCTTCCGCAAAATCCTCGCGCGCAAGTCCTTCCATCGTTTTCGACGGGCGCTTGACCAGATCGGTGAGCCCAATGCCAAACTCAATCACGCGCTTGTCGTCGCGGTAGTCAAACGGTTCGGGCACCACGCCGCTCTCAAAAATCAGCGGCCAAAATTCATTGTCGCGCCCGGCATAGTAATGCCCGACGCGCACGGAAGATTCCGTCGGATGGCAGCCGATGATAACCAGCTTCATCCCTTTACGCAGATGATCAGGGAGGGTCCGCATTTCCCCCTAGCTTACCCGTTTCCGAGCTTTGCGAGGCGCACATCGTTCCATGCTGCTGCGCAAATTGTTACTTCCCCTAACGGCACCAACAGCTCCGCTGGAACGGCACCAGGCCGGGTAATTCCTGAATCGCGCCCAGGGGTCAGGTCATCCAAGTATGGGAGTTTAGAGGTGTGCGTTGTATTGTGCTACTTTAGCCATGCACAGCATCCAACCCGGGTTGCTCGCAAACCTGGTAAAGACGCCTACCTTGAGCTCTTCCAATCCACATCGATTGCCTTCTACCGTCGCCCGCGAAGACGAGCACTTGCTCGTCGCTGCAGCGAAAGGCGGCGACGCGTCCGCTTTTGAAGAGCTTGTAAATCGCTACGAGCGAAAAATCTTTCGACTTACCATGAACATCACGCGCAACCGCGAAGATGCGGAAGATGCGATGCAAGACGCATTTATGAAAGCGTATTCGCATCTTGACAAATTTCACGAAGACTCGCGTTTCTATACCTGGCTGGTTCGAATTGCCGCTAATGAAGCGCTGATGCGATTGCGCAAACGGCGCCCCAATCAAGTTTCCCTGGACGAACCGATTGAAACTGATGATGATTTCATCCCGCAGCAGATCGAGGATTGGGGACCAAGCCCGGAGCAACGCTTTGCGCAAACCGAAATGCGCGATATCTTGCGCGGCGTCATTGAAGAGCTGACGCCGGATTTCCGAATAGTTTTTGTGCTGCGTGACGTGGAAGGACTATCGACGGAAGAAACGGCGGAAGCGGTCGGAATCTCCGAAGCGGCAGTGAAATCGCGGCTGTTGCGGGCACGCCTGAAGCTACGCCAGAAATTGGATCGGCACTTTCGAAAGGGCGTAAAGCAGTGAACTGCGACGGCGTAGTTCGGCGCGTTTCTAACTATATCGATGGCGACCTGGAAGTGTCCGTGGTCGAGGAAATCGAGCTGCACCTGAAAACCTGCCGAGAGTGCACAATTTTAGTGCAGCAGACCAAGCTCACCGTGACGTTGTACCGGGATTCGGATTTGGTGGACTTCCCGAAGGAAGTACAAATGCGTTTGCACGAGACGGTGCGGCGAGAGATCCGCAAATCGCGAAGATAGCT
>Ga0137410_10002057_pt1 | contig 13768 bp, 10 predicted proteins | sample CZODoug1_16funga_FD_108878 | JGI IMG/M metagenome (GOLD analysis project Ga0137410, IMG submission 108878) | Vadose zone soil fungal communities from Angelo Coast Range Reserve, California, USA - CZODoug1_16fungal (Illumina Assembly) | ecosystem: Environmental > Terrestrial > Soil > Vadose zone... | reverse complement strand
GTCGTGACGTGCGCCAGCACGCAGCACTGGGTCGGGATGTCGAGCTTGCGGCGGATCTCGTCGAGCATCGAGAGCAGCGTGCGCGCACGCTCGGGGCTGTCGGTCGCCGGGTTGATGCCGATGACGGCGTCGCCCGCGCCGAGCAGCAGGCCGTCGAGAATGCTTGCAGCGATGCCGCGCGTGTCGTCGGTCGGATGATTGGGCTGCAGCCGCACCGACAGTCGGCCGGGCAGCCCGATCGTATTGCGGAAGCGGGTCGCAACCGCGCACTTCGCCGCGATCAGCATAAGGTCCTGCGCCCGGCTGATCTTGCTCACGGCGGCCGCCATCTCGGGCGTCACGCCGGGAGCGAGCGCGGCGAGCACGGGCGACGTCGCGTCGTCCGACAGGAGCCAGTCGCGGAAGCCGCCGACGGTCAGAGCCGCGATCGGCGCGAAGGCCTGCCGGTCGTGGGTGTCGAGGATGAGACGTGTCACCTCGTCGATCTCATACGGCACGACTTGATCGGCGAGGAACGTGCTCAGCGGCAGGTCGGCCAGAGCGAACTGCGCCGCAACCCGCTCCTCGCCCGTCTCCGCCGCAATGCCGGCGAGGACGTCGCCACTGCGCAACGGCGACGCCTTGGCCATCAGCGTCTTGAGATCGGGAAACATGTAGCGGCGGGCTCCGATCGTCGCACTGTACATCGCTGCCCCCAAGAAGGTTGCCGGCCGCGATTATATCGGAAGATGCAGCCCGCGGGCGGCTCAAGCAGACGCCCGATGTGGCAGCCACAATTGTCCACGTTCTGCCGCAAGTCCGCTTTCTGTGTTCATCACTGCCTAATCGGCGAGCGTTCTGCTGAGATCTTTGACTGATATTTGGTCGGATCGCGTGTTGCCAATTCGATCGCGGAACATGTTCACCGTTTGGCCGTTGCACGTTCAAGGGCTGGGACGTCACAAAACAGGAGTTGCTCCGCCATGTGCGATTACAGTCTACAGGGTGTTAGATCGCGACCCGCAAAGGTCGAAGACAAGCTGATAACGACGCAATTCTGGAACACCACCACGCGCGGATTCTGTACTGTCGAAGAACCCAACGTGGCCGTGTGCCTCTTGCCTGGGACCGAGGTCGCGTTTGACGAAGAGGTCAAGCGTATTCCGACCGGCTTCCAACTTATCTTCAGGAAGAAGCCGCTCGTTCACAGGGTCGCCCGCTTCCGGCAGATCGAGATGGACAATCCATGCACGCACCACGACGCCCTCGAATTCCCGGATGGACAGGTCGTTCTGCTGACACACTTGCGTGAGGGCCAGCGCGCGACGGTTTTGCAGCTGCCGGCACAGGCCAAAGCAGAGACCGCCAAAACAGAGACTAACGGGCAGACCAACGCGCAAGCCGAGGGCGAAACGCGGGAACGCGTTTCGTCTCAAGCATAGCGCCGCGCCGGCCGCCCGCAACAAGCCGGGCGCTACCGACACAAACCAGGCGCTCCGGGTTGCCCTGGAGCGCCCGCTTATGCCAACTCGGATCGCCGTCCCGAAGGTGCTCTGGCGATGAGCACAGCTTTGAGATGGTATCGTCTTGACGAGGCCGCTTCGGACATCTCATGCGGCGGCTTTGGCACGATCCAAGCGCGAGCGCCCAATCGGGACCTTCTGCATTTCACTGCTGGTTGACGGTTTGAAACAATGGCGCCGCCGTGGAGGCGGCTGGGCACAATGTTTGTGGATAACTTGCTGATCCGAGCGTGCATTTATCCAAAAAAATGTCAGCCATGCATTCGCAGACTGGAATATGGCAGGCGCCTATGCCAGCTCTTTGAATGTTGAGGTCCACGAGTCACGAGCAAGGGGAACTTTGTAGCTTGGAGTTGTTGCGCGTACTGCTCGACCAGGGACCGGGGAGCACGAGCCATGACGACCGTTGGCCATAGGCTGTGGGGGTGGTTCAAGAAATTGAACCGCAAGTTCCGCGACCGCATAGCGATCATCATCACCGCGGTAATCGCATTCCTGAGCGCTCCCGCCTTGGCGCTATGGTTCAGGAAATTGAATCGCAAGATCCCTGACCGTATAGCGTTCATCATCACAACGGTAATCGCGTTCCTGAGCGCTCCCGCCTTGGCTCTAGTGTCCTACGGCGTTTATGCCTTTCTTGGCGCGGGCACGAGCAACACCGGCAGCATCCACGACGTCACCAATCCTGTGGCAGTCACTTGGGCTATTCAGACGAATAGAGAGAACAAAGGCGATCGGATAATTCTATCGGCTGCAGAGACGGTTCGACTGCGGTTCGTCTTCGATGTTCCTAACGATCCTCCGTCAGAGAAAGTGCCGCTGCCGAGGCCGAGGCCAGACGAGTTGATCGCGCTGGACGCGCCGCCGATCGATCTCCAACCCGCACTGGATCGCAACAAGCGCCAGGAGTGCGAATGGGATAAGCTCAAGAGAGTGCCCGACGCCAAGCTCGAGACGCTGCCCGATTTCATGCGAAGCTGTGTCGGCCCGCCCATCCAATTGACGCCACCCGAGCGGTAGCCGAGCCGGCAAACCCGTTGTGATAGACCGTATACTCTCCAGGTCATGGCCGGACTTGAGGGCCCATGGGCGACATTTGTATCAAGTAGGGAAAGATTACGCAGATCGCTCCAAGGCCTGTCGTTCAAGGGCCTGGCGATCCCAACCCGCCTTGTCGGCCGCGGCCTCATAGGTCTCTTGCAGAAAACCGAGCAGCAGCGTGTCCGGATCCTGCGATCGACGAACGGCGTCGTAGGGAAGAATGAATTGCTTGAGACCACCATCGTAGAAAGCCTCGGGGGTACGCAGACGCGTGTCGCCGTAGCCGGGCGGCTCCGGATAGGCGTAGACATAGAACGCGGCGCGGCCATAGCCGCCATTACCCGGCCAGAACCCGCAGCTCGAGACCTCGTGCGAATAGGCTTCGCGCATCACCCAGGCGGCAACGTTCGGAGCGGGCGCATTGAGTGGCGGCGCCAGGCGGCCGGAAAAGCGCGTCACCGCGAGATCAAAGCTGCCCCAGAAGAAATGCACCGGGCTTACTTTGCCGATGAAGCGGGCCCGAAACGCCTTCATCACCCGATCGGCCTGCAGCAATGCCCGCCAGAATCGCTGCGCGTAGGCGGGATCATAGTGCACGTGGGTTCTGTCCTGCTCGAACGGCACTGCTTTCTCGATCTCACTCGGCACCGTCCAGATGTGCACCTCGATCCCGAGGCGTCGCAATCGATCCATGAATGCAGAATAGAAGTCCGCGACCGCCATCGGGACAAGCGCGAGCCTCTCGATACGGCCGTCGTCGGTCGCGATGACCAGCCGGTGCTCGATGAAGTCGAACGCGATCTCGAATGTCCGCGCGCCGTAGGGTATCGGCAAGGTCGCAAGCCCGCGCGACGTCACATGCAGCGTGACGTTCCACCAGTGGTTCACCAACGGCGTCGAAGCCAACAGGACTTTGCCGACAATCTGAGTCCAAAGGTGGAGCGTGCCACAGGTCTCGCTCCAGGCCGCGAGCGGCAGGTCCGGCCAAGCAGAGGCGTCATCCATCCTGATCCCTTAAGTCATTCACTCATCATTGGACCGGTGTCGCACGCGGCTTGCCCTTCTCGACGATGAAAGCATTGTAGGATTTCGCGGGCATATTTCCCTCGTTCTTGGTCTCATGGACGACGCCGCCGGCGACATAATACGACTGTCCCGCCGTCACCGTTTTCCATTCGCCGCCCTCCTGCCGGGTGACAAGCGTCCCCTCGGCCACCGTGCCGTATTCATCTCCGGGATGCGTATGGCGGCCAGTGGTAACGCCAGGCGGCCAGTCGGCGGTTATCAGTGTAAAGACTTTGTCCGGCACGCCCGTCACGGGCGCCTCCGAGACCACGGTGGTGACTTTGGGCGACTGCGCCTGCTGCGCCAACACCGCGCCCGATCCAAGGAGCAGAAGAGTTGCACAAACCGTAGCCAAACGTCGCATCACTGCCTCCCAATCTTGTATTGGTTGTCGAAAGCTTCTGCGCCGACGCAGTGTCAACGGCCCAAAATGCGCACCGGCGCGGGCCATTTTTGCTCGTCAGTATGATAGCGGACGAAGTTGACGTGATCCAGGTTAGCAGCGCTTGCGCAGATTACTGGACCCCAAACACCAACAGGCGCCCCGGTTGCCCGGAGCGCCCGCTGAATTCACCGCCTTGCATATTCGCCGCTACACGAGCTTCACGTTCTTGAGCGGCAGGCTGCGCACCGGCTTGCCGGTCGCCGCAAAGATCGCGTTGTACCTACACTTCTGCCTTGTCGGGCGAGATCCGCACGGTGGCGTTCATCGGCTCCATGCAATGGTGAGCCAGAATTGGCCATTATTGCATAGGCGCCCGTTGTATGAAAGGTTCGGTGAGTCGCTGGCTGCCGCACAGCGGTGACAGGCAATCATCTTCGTTTCTGCCGACGCACCTCAAGGCCATGTCCTGCCTATCTGAACGAGCACTACAAGGAATTCCAATGGATCCTAGGATTACATATTCTTGGAGATCGTTATCGCTGGCGGGAGTTATGCTATTCTTTCTTCTTCTATTCATGACGATCAAGATAGCAGAATCAAAGGAGCCCAACGCGAGAACGGGACTTATTACGCCCATAACTGAAACCTCCTGTCAGAACATGAAGAATCATCAGGTGATGGGACCGACTGCTCCCATTGAATGCGGTCGCCTAAAGTTGGTGAAGTTCAGCTATTTCGGTTTCGACAATCAGACACATGACAATGGAGAAATCGTTGTGATGGATGCGGCCGCAAAGTACGTACTGCGCATTTTCACAGCATTACTCAGGAAGCGTTTCCCCATAGCCAAAGCAAATCTGCTCGACCAATATGACGGCGATGACGACGCATCAATGCGCGACAACAACACGTCTGGATTCAACAATCGCCGGATCACCGATGGGACCTCCATTTCACTCCACGCCTATGGTCTTGCGATCGACCTGAACCCAGTGCAAAACCCTTACTTGCTACGCTCAGAAGCAAACCTTGCCGTCAAGCCGCCAACGGGAGCTGAATACGTGAATCGGCTAAATGATCGCCCCTGGAAGAGTTTTCGACGCGGGATGGCAGAGGAAGTTGTCGACATCTTTGCTGACAACGGATTTTTGATTTGGGGGGGCTATTGGGACAATCCAATTGACTATCAACACTTTCAAGTTGGACGGGAAACCGCAAAACACCTTGCGGGATTAATACCGCAACGAGCCGAACTTTACTTCGACAATCTAGTACACCGATATCGGATTTGCCGCCAAACGTCTGCCGAAAGATCAATATCCACTCGACGCCTTTGTATCATGAAAATTGATCCGGTCTCGAACTCAGCCCCCGATTAATATGATCGATAGACAGCTGGCGCAGGCATGACGCGTGGTCAGTGCGCAATGACAAATGCGTTAACTGCCGCGACTAGGAATATTGCCAGAACAAATCCAATGATCCTAAGAACCTCCAGGCATCTCTCGACGTGCTGTCTTTCGCCTTGAGACGTTTCCACCACTGAAGCGTTAGGCCACCACAGGTATTTTATAGTTTTGAGATTTGGTGTGTCTTTGGGACCAAACTTATAAAACGATGCAATATTATAGTGGTCGCTCCGAATTTGGTACGCTGGCAACAAGCGATCAAATAGGAACATGAAGCCAGTCGGCAGAAGCACCTCTTTCTCCTTCGGCTTCAGCCTAACGATCTTCAATATGAACCGGAAATACAGTCTAAATAGCAACAGCGCGCCCAAAACGAACCAGCCTACTTTCTGTGGATGATAGCCATGATCAGCAACCAGCCAAAGGAGTGCCCCCAAGGCCACTGCGGCAAAATCGTTGCCAAGCTCTATGAAATTGAGGCTGAAAGGCTGATCGGCATCTCTCTTTGCCATGTCTTCTGCGTATCCGCAGATCCAGGTCCAGATCCAGGCTCCAAAGATTCGTTGAGCTCTCAGGCAAAGTTCTGCAGATGCTTTCCCAATTCGAAGCTCCCGTGCGTCCTTGATCTCGCCGTGTTTCTGAAAAACATCAACGAACGCTGCAAATGGTTGGGTCGTAATGAGATGGTTGCTGTCCAGCCAAGACATTACTTCTTCCACGCGCGGTAGTCGCATAGAGTGCGCTGGTGGCGCACCGTCTGGGCTTGCAAAGTCCGGATCGTAACCACATGTAATTTGCGCCGCGTAGACGTGCTCAAACTTCAACCCGCTCACAGAGAGACGATAAGATCCATCCGGCGCGTGCGCCATGACGAAATTAAAAAAAAGCGATTCCGTTTGGAAGTCAATGATCTCAAAATAATGATTCGGAGCAGCGGCGGTTGCTGCAAGGTCGACAAACGTTGCGGCGCCTACGTTGATATTGTTAAATCTAACCGTGCTTGTCGGACTTGCGACGGTAGTTGATGTGAGCCAATTGAACGAACGCAAGCAAAGCGATGACTTTACGCGGGTGTCGAAGATAGCAAAAGTTCCCGGATCAGGCGCGATCGTGGAGTAGTTACAGTGTGTCTTGTCTTCCGCCGCAAGGATTGGACCAACTGCCTGAATCAGAGGAGCTAGTTTGCTGCTTGGTCGCCAGAATAGTAACGGCCTCTTATCGGAATCTCCGGCGCTCGGAGGATTGACGCTTCCAAAGCCAGCTCCCACGGCGACCAAATCACCAATGTCGCTCTTTTTCATGCTGTATGCACAGCGTGCTTGACTGTTCGTGAGATCGAGCACACCGGCAACCTTGCTGAATTGCAGCAAGAAATGAGAAAAGACCGACTCCCGAAGGCTGAGCTCTCCAGAAATAGACACCGTGTCAAAAATTACAGGGTCAAGGAGCAGGGCTTCACGAACCAAGAGCGAAGCACCAATCTCTGTGTCCAGGATTTGGATTTTCTTTACAAATGATTTGTTGGCAAAAATTGTGCCACGTACGTGCGATCGCGCGATTCTCAATTCATCGAGGATTAGACTTTGTTCAAAGCTTAAGTCGCCACCGGTACGAAAATTGCGAGCTTGAATACCCTTCACAAAGATTGATTTGTCTATGACAACAGAGTATGGCAAATCCAATCCAATGAGGTCCAATTGCTCACAGAAAATCGCGCCGATGATCCTAATTCCATAAGGATCAATTGGGGCATTCATCCTATTAGCTTTGGCAATCGTCTTTATTATGTTGCCCGGAAGAGTCCTCCAATCGCCAGATTCCATGCAGGCTCTTGCTGGATCTTCGTTGAGGGGCATGGTCGGAATTTGATGGCGAAGAAGGTCGATACCCTTCTGATATGCGGCGCAGGTAACTGCACTTGGAAGCATGACCGCTTCCTGACCCCCGTTGAGACATTCGACAACCTTCTCCGTTATCTTTTTGTTCAACTCAGCCCTAGCGTCCAAGGGCACTTGAGCGAGTGTTGGTACGACCAAGAGAACTAAAACTAGGACACAAACGATAGATTGAATTATTCCGAAGATAAGCCGGCCGTATTTCATGGGTTCAATCCTAAGGGCCTATTATAGCCAATGTTGAATTGCTGATCTCTTTAGATTCCTCGCAATGTGGCATAGTCGCCGGAGTTACCTAAAAGACCAAATCTCCAAGAATTAGTCCGTTGACCTACCATCAAGTTTGAGGTCGGGAACATCTGGCCGGTCCCCCGAGTGCATAAGATCGACTTGCACAGCCGAGACTGATTAAACCCGGCGGCGTATGTCGTCACGGGCGATCTCAGTGACTTGCTCATTCGCGAGGCGCATTACCAGACTTGGCGTGCGCCGTGAAATTTCACGCACGATACGCGAACTGGCCTTCGGAGCGACGACTGCCTGCAAGGGCAGTGCTATTTGCCACTGACAAGATGCACGCGGCGCCTACAAGGCCGGTCAAGCTCCATATCATTGTTTGCTCTCCCCAAATCCGCACCACACCTTCTCAAATTGGTTGGCGTCTTAAACAACATTTGTCGCCCCCGTTTAGAGGCCGTGGCGGCATGGCGCCAAATTGGCCGGTCATCTGTTGCTGACGGAAGTCTCCTTCTCAGCAGCCTCACTTCTGATGGTCTTCGGCAAAATGAGAAACAGAACAGTTATCGGCGGATTGCCCCACCGTTATGCGACAATGATTGCACAACGACAAATTGTACGTCAAGCAGCCTTTCAGGAGCAGGGCGGCGATTAGGCCGCGCCCCGGTTGCCCGGAGCGCCCGCCGAATTCACCGCCTTGCGCCGTCGCCGCTACACCAGCTTCACGTTCTTGAGCGGCAGGCTGCGCACCGGCTTGCCGGTGGCGGCGAAGATCGCGTTCATCACCGCGGGAGTCGCCACGCAGATCGTCGGCTCGCCGACGCCGCCCCAGAAGTCGTAGCTCGGCACCGAGAGGCAATTAGGCCGGTTGCCGGACAGCATTCATGAGAGCGAGGATCTTCTCAAGCCGCGACACGACATCTCCAGTCTCCAGGAGTTCCTGCTTCTGCTCGATCCTGGCTGCCAGGTGCGGAGCAACGGCGTCGGCTAGAACGCCCGGCTCGCGAATGAGCGACAAGCGGGCATGGGGCGAAGTCAGAAAGTCTTCGTCGCGATGGGCTGCAAGTTTTTCCAACACGGCGCGCGCCAGAGCGAACGCCTCGTCTGCGTCGCCGCGCACGTCCTCCATCGAGGTTGCCTGGGCTGTCAGGAACTGTCCCCTGACAAAACCAACAATGGCCGCTCGCTTCAGAGTCTTGACGAAAAGCTTGATGGTCCCATCGCCCAGACTCATCAAGTCCATCACGGTGGCAATCACGCCCACGCCATAGAGTGCACCGGGATCGGGGTCATCGTCGCCAGCACGCCTCTGGGTGACAGCCAGGACGCGCCTGTCACCCGCCATGGCGCATTCCAGGGCGCGCTTTGTACTGTCGCGGCCGACGAAAAGCGGTATGCCCAAGTTGGGGAAGAGCACGATGTCCCGGATTGGAACGATTGGCAGATCGGCTCCAATCGGGATTCGGGGGCTATCTTTTTCCGAGTTCGCCTGGATGTGTGCACTGAGCACGTTCCAATCATGAAAGCCCAGCATCTTGGCAACAAGCTCCAAGGACTCGCTGTGGGTCAGAGAGAGGGACTTGGGCTTGAGCGCTTCGCGCAGTGTCTGCGCCATAGCCTTGGCATCGCGAAAATCGCGCATGACTGATTCCTCTGCATGAGCGAAAGAGAGATGTCAGGCGCTTGCTTTGCTGACTTGTTCGCTCGGGCAAAGGAAAGCCTGGAGCGGCTCGATACGTTCACCATACTCCGAGGGAGCGCAAGCGGCGGGTCGTATCCACCCGACGCAATTCTCGCACGGCCCCGACGATTGTCAATCCGGATGGCGGCCACCAAAGCAAAGGGCGCCCCGGTTACCCGGAGCGCCCGCTGAATTCAACGTCTTCGCCCCGCCGCTACACGAGCTTCACGTTCTTGAGCGGCAGGCTGCGCACCGGCTTGCCGGTCGCCGCATGGATCGCGTTCATCACTGCCGGCGTCACCACGCAGATCGTCGGCTCGCCGACGCCGCCCCAGAAGTCGTAGCTCGGCACCAGCACGGTCTCGACCTTCGGCATCTCGTTGATCCGCAGCACCTGATAGGTGTCGAAGTTGAGGCTCGTCATGCGGCCCTTGTCGACCGGGCATTCGCCGTAGAACGCCGCCGAGAGGCCGTAGACCACCGAGCCCTCGACCTGCGCCGCGATCTGGTCGGGGCTGACCGCGTGGCCGCAGTTCAAGGCCAGCACCATGCGGTGCACCTTGACCTTGCCCTCCGGGCTCACCGAGACCTCGGCGGTCGCCGCCGAGTAGCTGCCGTAGCCCATGAACTGGGCGATGCCGCGATGCACGCCTTGCGGCAGCGGCTTGCCCCAGTCGCCTTTCTCGGCCACGGCGTCGAGCACGGCGAGATGCTTGGGGAAGTCCTTCATCATGGCGCGGCGGAACTCGAGCGAGTCCTTGCCCGACGCCCGCGCGCACTCCTCGATGAAGGCCTCCATGTAGTAACCGTTCTGGTTGGTATTGACGCCGCGCCAGGGACCGACCGGCACGTGCGAGTTGCGCATCACATACTCGATCAGCTTGTTGGGCACGTCATAACCAAGTTGCGCATCGCCCGGCTCCTCCCACCAGCCCTGCAGCTGGCGCATGTCCTTGCCGCCGCGGATAGCGCTCGGGTTGAGCCAGGCGTTGATCGACTGGCCGGACGAGCGCACGTGCAGGCCAACGAGATTGCCCTGCGCGTCGAGCCCCGCCGACATCGCGCATTGCGAGATCGGGCGGAAGAAGTCATGCGCCATATCCTCCTCGCGGCTCCAGATCATCTTGATCGGAACGCCGGGGAATTCCTTGCCGATGAGGGCGGCCTGCTGCACGTAGTCCTGCGTGCCGCCGCGCCGGCCGAAGCCGCCGCCGAGGTCGACGCGATGGGCTTCGCATTTCTCGATCGGCACGCCCGAGGTCTCCGAGAGCGACGCGAGCGACGCCTCGAAGTTCTGGCTCGGCACCCACACCTCCGCCTTGTCCGCCGAGATCCGCACGGTGGCGTTCATCGGCTCCATGCAGGCATGCGCCAGGAACGGCGTCGAGTACACCGCCTCGATCTTCTTGGCGGCGCCGGCAATCGCAGCCTTGGCATCACCTTTCGTGACTTCGCCGTTGGTGGCCGTGGCGGTGAGGCCTTCCTTGAGGTGCTCTGCGATTGTCGCGCTCGACGCGGTCGCGCCCGCGCCTTCGTCCCACTCGATCGGCAGCGCGTCGAGCGCGGACTTCGCTCGCCACCAGGTGTCGGCTACGACCGCAACGGCGGTGTCCTTCACGCGCACGACTTTCTTCACGCCCGGGCGGCCGGCGATTTTTGACTCGTCGTAGCTCTTGAGCTTGCCGCCGTAGACCGGGCAATCCTTGATCGCCGCGCACAGCATGCCCGGCAGATTGACGTCGATGGCGTAAACTTTGCTGCCGTTGAGCTTGTCGGCGGTGTCGAGCCGCTTCACCACTTTGCCGGCAACGGTCCAGCTCTTCGGGTCCTTGAGCTTGATGGTCGTGGGATCCGGCGCATCGAGCTTGGCAGCCGCGGCGGCGACCTTGCCGTAGCTGATGGTCCGGTTCGAGGCCGCATGGCTGATCACGCCGTTGCGCACCGTGAGCTCGCCGACCGGCACCTTCCACTCATTGGCGGCCGCCTGCAGCAGCATCATGCGAGCGACTGCACCGGCGCGGCGGACATAGTCCTGCGAGCCGCGGATGCCGCGGCTGCCGCCGGTCGACATGTCGCCCCACACGCGCTTGCGCGCCAGGTTCTGACCGGGTGTGATGCGATCGACCGCAACCTTGTTCCAGTCGCATTCGAGCTCCTCAGCGACGAGCTGGGCGAGACCAGTGAGCGTGCCCTGCCCCATCTCCGAGCGCGCGATGCGGATGACAGTGGTGTCGTCAGGCTTGATCACCACCCAGGCGTTGACCTCGGCCCCGGCTTCCTGCGCGATCGCCGCATCGATGCCGAACGGCGCATTGAAGCCAAGCGCCAGTCCGCCGCCGGCCGCAGCCGAGGCGACGATGAACGTGCGCCGCGTAATCTTCGCGGCCGAAACCTTTGCGGACTTGCCGCTGATCTTCTTTGTCATGGCGGATCTCCCTAGGCGCGGTTGGTTGCGGCCATATGCACGGCCGCGCGGATGCGCTGATAGGTGCCGCAGCGACAGATGTTGGTCATCGCGGCATCGATGTCGGCGTCACTCGGCTTGGGATTCTTCTTGAGCAGCGCCGCCGCGGCCATGATCTGGCCCGACTGGCAATAGCCGCACTGCGGCACGTCGAGCGCCAACCAGGCCTTCTGCACCGGGTGGGAGCTGTCGCCGGACAGGCCCTCGATGGTGACGATCTGGTCGGTCGGCTTTACGTCGCCGACGCGAAGCGAGCACGAGCGCATCACTTCGCCGTTGATATGGACCGAGCAGGCGCCGCATTGCGCCACGCCACAACCGTATTTCGTGCCGGTGAGACCGACCTGCTCGCGAATGACCCAGAGCAGAGGCGTGTCGGCCTCCACCTCGACGTCACGCGCAGTGCCATTGATATTGAGCTTCGCCATGGAGCGTCCTCCCGCATCTCTCGAAAGAGTTGTTAATTGGCGCAAACCCAGGGACGCTGCCCGCCCCCAGGCCTTCGAACCATAACCCGGGAGGGGCGCGTTGCCTACGGCAGTTTGCCGCGCTTCTAAACTAGATCAGCTAACCTGGTTGCAGCGGGGTGGATGCAGGCTCAACCGATGCGATCGAACGAGCCAATCGAACGAGCCATGAGCTTGTCGCAGCGGGGCCCCGCACACAACCGACGCGCCAATGATTTGGACAGCCGCATCATGAGGATGCAGCGAACACGCGTCCCGTCCGAGGTTCGCATTTCGGGACGACGGCGATTTGGACCAGCAGACAAAGTGTTTGGAATTTCCCAAATTGATGTCGCACATCCTTATCCGAGTTCTCTTTATCATCATTCCAAATTACTATCGTTCCAAAGAATATCTATAATAGTTCTAATCTTCGAAGGCACAATAGTTCTAGTGTTGGAGCGTTGTAACTTGACGCTTTGACGCAGGCCCATGTCTATACTCGTGATTGTCTGTGGGATGGCAGTGCAACACGGGGGTAGTCATGTCAGTCGATCGTGAGCGTCGAAACGTCGCAGGTTTCATCAATGTGCAAAGCGCCCTGCCAACATTGATTGCAACGGCTTCGATTTTATCAGCAAGCGGAAGTGCGGTCGTGGCCGGAGACGTCAGCGACGTCTCGGCCCGGACTGCATCCGTTTCGGATAAGTCCAATGAAGAGTTGCTGAAAAAGATGCGCGCGATGGAGCAGCGCATCGAGATGCTGGAGGGCAAGCTCAAGCAGCAGAAGCAGGGAAGCGCCACCGCGACGGGCAGCGCGCCTCAAACAACAGCGCCCGCACAGGCTGCAGCCTCACCTGCTCCGGCGCGTGCCGCAAGGGCGCAGGCAACGAGCGCATGGCCGCCGACGGGCGCGCCATCGCCGACGCCAACGGCACCCGCGAACAACGGGCTGCTGGGATTGACCGACTCTCCAGTGCCAGGTCTCAGCCTTGGTGCCTATGGCGAGGTCAAATTCGGCGCCTTCAAGAATCCCGATGCCGGCGGCAAATGGCAAAATGGCTTCGACGTCCATCGCTTCGTGTTGCTGCCAACATACGCGATCACGCCGAACATCATCTTCAATGCTGAAATCGAATTCGAGCATGGCGGCATCGCTCTCGATGCCGACGACAAGCGGCATGGCACCGCCGAGATCGAGCAGCTCTGGATCGATTTCAAGATACACGACAAGTTCAATTGGCGCTCTCCCGGTGTCGACCTGGTGCCGATCGGCTACATCAACCAGCACCATGAGCCGACCCAGTTCTACAGCGTCAATCGGCCGGAGCTCTACAACGGCCTGATCCCGTCGACCTTCATGGTGCCTGCAACCAGCATCTATGGCAGGCTGATGGATGGATTGAGCTATCAGTTCCAGGCCAGCTCGAGCGTCGAGGATTTCGGCGACGACTTCGACAAGCGGACCGATGCCAACTCCGTTCCTCTGGGCGGCTATGTCGCCGGCATTACCGGCCTGAGCGCGTTGCACGATTCGCGGCCGGTGATCGGCGATTTCCGCCAGCTCAACAACACCATCGCCTATGCCGGCAAATTGGACTTCGCGCCGCCATTCGTGCCCGGCTTTGCCGGCAGTGTGAGCG
>Ga0137410_10002055_pt1 | contig 13774 bp, 11 predicted proteins | sample CZODoug1_16funga_FD_108878 | JGI IMG/M metagenome (GOLD analysis project Ga0137410, IMG submission 108878) | Vadose zone soil fungal communities from Angelo Coast Range Reserve, California, USA - CZODoug1_16fungal (Illumina Assembly) | ecosystem: Environmental > Terrestrial > Soil > Vadose zone... | reverse complement strand
TCGCAGCCGGCGACGGTGAGGCGCTTGGAGTCGGGCTCGACCCGACCCCAGGTCCGACCGAGTTGGCAGGACGGTTCAGCGGGTTCGCTACGAACAGGACGCCGATGATGACAGCCGCAATGACGGCGGCTGCAACCCCTGCGATCCAGAAAGGTCCCCTCTGCTCCGGGACCACGGCGAGCGACGATCGCACCCGGTCGGGCAGCGCGGCGCTCGGTGAGCCGGCCACTTCGTCGAAGACGTGACCCAGCTCGCGGCGGAAGTTCTCGTTGCTCACTCTAGAAAACCTCCTCGAGGGTGAGGTCGGACCGCAGCCTTTTGGCGGCGCGGTAGATGCGAGATTTGGCGGCCGACGGAGACACCTGCAGCGCTCGCGCAACCTCGTCCAGCGGCAGATCGAGGTAGAAGTGCAGCACCAGCGGCAGCCGTTCCTCCGGGCTCAGCATCAGCAAGGCCTGATGAAGGTCGGAGGTGGCTCCAGCTTCCGCACTCGTCTGTGATGACGGAACGTCGGCCACTTTGATCACCGACCACCAGCGCTGGCGCCTGGACATGCGGCACTCGTTTGCGACGATGGAGAGAAACCAGGGCCGCAGCGATTTCAGGTCGCCGCGCAGCTGTCGGAACTTGCGCCAGGCCTTGATCGAAGCCTCCTGGACCGCGTCCTCGGCGGCCGATCGATCAGCAAGCATCACAGCGGCGAGCCGGTACGCAGGATCGAGCAGCGGCTCGATGAGGACAGCAAACGAGTCTGAATCGCCTGCCGCTGCGCTCACCATGAGCTTTGGTCGCTGTTCCATCACTGCAGCAAGCATGTTCCTGCCTGTTTGATGCAGGAACTGCCCCTTTGGTTGCAGGCCGGCGCGGTTCAGGACCTCCGGCGGCTCGCCGGCTCGTGGCGAGAGGGGTTTGACATGCGCGGGTCATCTTCGAGAGGCGCCGGAGCCGGTCCAGGCGGTCGGGGGCCCACACCGCCCGGAGGATCCCCAGGCCCTTCACCCTCGGACTTGTGGTGCCATCGCCGTTTTGGCGGACGGTCGTTCCGATATTCGCGAGCCCGGTCTGATGCGATCTCGAAGTTCTCGCAGAACTTCTGATTCCCGGTCTGTCGCCTGAGCGAAAGGATGTCTTCTCGCAGCTCATCCCAATAAAGGTCGAAAGCGAACGCATCGAAGAGGAGGGCCTCTGGGATGAGGTGGTGCAGCACGAGCACGCTGATCTCTTCGAACAGGTGCGCGAGCAGTACGTAGTCGTCCGGCTGGAGGCTCTTTTTCAGCAGCCGCCCGAATGCGGGCGCGGTCGACTCGCTGTGCAGCATCGACATGATGCCGATGAAGGTGGTCGCATGCTCAGCTGAGATCCGACCAAAATCGCGCCCTGTCGAACCGTGCACGTCGCCTCCATTGTCGCGTCATGTGCGCACAAGCGTGGGTGCCCTGGATTGGCTTGGGACTGCGGCCGCGGCGCAGTGAGTCGGATGGCACTTAGGGGTTCGATTCGCCCATTCCCCTGCGCCTCTTGGGTCAGTAGGTTGGGGCCGAAGGGAAAGGTGATCCGAGCCTCGACCCCGGTACGGGAACGGCGCCAACGTCACGTGCGCCGGCGGCCGCGGGTGGGCATCGTCCTGGGCGCCGGAGGAGTCCTGGGCGGCGCCTGGATGGTCGGCGCCCTGGCCGCGCTTAACCGCGTTAGCGGCTGGGACCCCCGCGACGCTGACTACCTGGTCGGCACCTCGGCCGGAGCCTTGTTCGCCGCACTGCTCGCGGCAGGAGTGTCACCTACCCGCCTACTGCCACCAGCCGATGTCAGCCGGTCACCTCGCGGCCGGTGGATTCTGAACGAGCTCACCCTTGAGTCTTCTTATCGGTCGGAGCATTGGCTGCCACACGCTCCGCTGGGGTCGTGGCGCCTAGCTCTTGCCGGCCTCCTCCAAACCCCCAGCCCTTGGTCACTGCTGCAGACGATGAGCGGCATCGCGCCCGCAGGTCGAGTCTCTCCCGATCCCATACTGCGAACGGTCCGACAAGCCGCTTCACGTGGTTGGTCAGCGCATCCGCACTGCCGGATCGTCGCGACCGACTATGCGTCCGGAAAGAGAGTTGTATTTGGCGAGACCGGCGCGCCAGAAGCAGACCTCGCCGACGCGGTTGCAGCATCGTGTGCGATCCCTGGTTTCTTCGAGCCGGTTGTCATCAACGGTCGTCGCTACGTGGATGGCGGCCTGCATTCTCTGTGCAATCTCGACTTGGTCGCGGACATTGGCCTCGACGTGGTCATCTGCTTCAGCGCAATGACCTCCCGGGTCGCCCACGACGAGTCGGCGCCCCTGCAGCGCGCAATCCATTCACTGCTCAGCCGAGCCGGGGACCAACTCCGCCAGCAGGCAGACGCGCTCATGCATCGAGGCATCGACGTCGTCGTTGTCGAACCGACGGCAAGGGACCTGGCGGCTATGGGTTCGAATCTGATGAATCCAAGCCAGTGGAGCGCCGTGCTCGAGACCGCACTAACCTCGGTCGCCGGTCAATTGCGCCGTCGTCATATCAATGCAAGATTGGGAGTGTTGGGCAGCGCTGCCTGACCCTGGCATCGCTTGATCATTTGGGCGCTCGCTCGGATGGAGGCGGGTCGGGCCTAACCAACGTGCCCGGAACCTTCACGACAGCGGCCGGCTGATCCTGGGCTAGGCCGTCAGTAGACTTTTCGCGCGGGACGGGTGGCCGAGTCCGGTTGAAGGCGCAGCACTGGAAATGCTGTACAGGTGCAAGCCTGTCTTGGGTTCAAATCCCAACCCGTCCGCCAACACCGCTTTGCTCATGCCGGAGCGAACCAGGTGTCGAACAAATTGAAAGTGCTCAGCGGCGGCAGCGGTGGGCCTCCGATCCCGGGCACGATCAGAGTCGTGTCCACGGTCGCGTCCTTGCCAGTCCGCAGGTCGTGCGCGAGGATCACTCCATCCTGGCCGGTTGGGCCGCCAAGACCGCACTGGATGAGCTGTTCCTCGTCGGACCAGACCACCGTCGGTTGGACGAAGAACGGACTCGAGCCGATCGACTTCGAGATCTGCGCGGCGCGTCGCGTGGTGAGATCCAGGCGCCATAGGTGGGGTACCCCGCCACAACCTGGAACCGAGTCGTCGGATGCGTTGTAGATGATGCCGGTCCCATCGGGGCTCATTCGAGGCCAGTAGAAGCCGTTCAGATCGATCGCGACGGCTCGTTCCCCGTCTGCGTTCCAGCTGTGGAGGTCGCCGGTCGGTGTTTGTCCTGACTGGTTCTGACTCAAGAAGTACAGGGTTTTTCCCACCGGACTCCAGGTGCTGTTGGTCGCGGTCGTGGACATGAACGCGACCGAGCCGTCCAACCTGAATACCGTCGGCGGCTGCATCCCGAACGCGTAGTGATCGAGCAGCAGACTTCCGTCGGGCGAGAAGGCCAACTGGTCGAACGGACCAAAGGTCGGACTGGTCCCGCCGTGTCCACCGATGGGTTCCCGAACGTACAGCGTTCGATCCGACCCGGCGACATAGAGGTGGAGGCTCATCCCGCCCGCGTCGTCCCAGTGGCGATATGCGAACTTCGTGCCATCGGCGCTGAACGCCCCTGTGCCGGCGCGCACCGGAAGGCGGGCCGTTCGGGTGATGGCGCCGGAGCCCAGGTCGGCCGTGCCCAGCTCATCTCCGGTCCAGAAGGCCAGCTTCGTGTCGGAGAGAAAGTGCGCGCCGGAGGCCGGCATCAGCGTGCAGGCCAGGTATGGCTTGACGGGGTTTGACACATCCATGAGCTCCACGAATGGAGATGTCGTGTCAAATCGGTAAATGGCCAGCGCCGTGGCGCCGATGCGCGAATCGCCGCAGGTCAGCCTGGTCGCCATCGGTGGCGGCGTACCGGTGGTGCGAGGACTCGACACAACGCTGCCAGTGGTGACCCCGCTGCACGCGACGACGAACAAAGCCACGAGCCCACCCGCCGCTGCCTTCACCTCATTTCGAACGAGACCGACAGCTGGTGGTTACGCGGCCCCGCCGGAAAGCCTGCCGATCACCCTGGGGCCATCTGGTCCCGCGACGATCAGGGTGTCGGTCATGCCGATGAAGAGGCCGTGCTCAACAACTCCGGTCGTCTTCTTGATCGCCTCACCGAAACCGGCGGCGTCCTTGATGCCGCCTTCGACGGTCAGGTCCAGGATGAGGTTGTTGTTGTCGGTGATGTAGGGGGTCTCCTCCCCACCTCGTACGGTCAAGCTCGCGCCGAGCGCGGTCAGGCGCTCCGCGGTGGTTCGCCACAGGAACGGAAGCACCTCCACCGGCAGCTTTCCCACTCCAAGCTGCTTGACCATCTTCGACTCGTCCACGATGACGACGAAACGCTTGACGGCCGCGGCCACCAGCTTTTCGCGGGACAGCGCGCCGCCGCGCCCTTTGATCAGATTCAGCACTGGGTCCACCTCGTCAGCGCCGTCCACCGCAAGGTCGATCTGCCCCACCAGCTCCTGGACGATCTGTATGCCGAGCTCGGCCGCCAGCTCTGCGGTCGCGCGCGAGGTCGGCACGCAGCGGATCTTGATGCCCTGCGCCACCAACCGGCCGACTCCCTCGGTGAAGTATTTCGCCGTCGATCCGCTGCCCAGCCCGAGCAGCATCCCGTCCTGAACGAGCTCGAGGGCCTTCTCCGCCGCCGCCCTCTTCAGCTCCTCATTCAAGGGCGTGTCGTATGGCTTTGATCCCTGCGGCCACCCCTTGCTTGAAGCCGTAGACGGAGCTTCCTGCCACCAGCACAGTCGCTCCCGCGCTGACGGCCAGGGGCGCCGACTTGGCGTCGATGCCGCCATCCACCTCGATCTCCATCTGCGGAACCATCGCCCGCAGACGGCTGATCTTCTCCGGGCTGTGCGCAATGAACTTCTGACCGCCGAATCCGGGCTCGACGGTCATCACGTTGACAAGGTCGATGTAGGGCAGGATCTCTCGCAGGTCCTCGAGCGGTGTGGCCGGGTTGATAGCGACGCCCGCCTTGCAGCCGAGATCCTTGATCGACTGGACTGTGCGATAAAGCGACGTCGTCGACTCAACCTGCACCTCGATCAAAGTTGCACCAGCCCTGGCAAACGCCTCGATGAACAGCTCGGGTCGCTCGACCATCAGGTGCGCCTCGATCGGAAGCCTGGTCGCGCGCCGCACGGCCTCGACCACGAGCGGGCCAAATGTGAGGTTCGGGACGAAATGCCCGTCCATCACGTCGACCTGGATCCGATCCGCGCCGGCGGCTTCGGCCTCTTTCACCTGCTCCGCCAGCCTGCCGGCGTCCGCGGACAGGATCGAGGGAACAATCTCGATCCTGCTCACTGGCCGGCTGCGGCCCGGTCGATCAACCATCGCGCGCCCGCAATCATCCCGGATGGCACCTCGTGTCGTTTGGCCTTCGCGACTGCGTCGGCCTTGCCCGCTCCCGTGGCGAGGATGATCACCCGCCGCGCCGTCTGCAGGGCGTTGAGCGTGAGCGTCACACGCTGCGGTGGAGGTTTTGGCGAATCGCGAATGCCAACAGCAAGTCCCGGCGCCTTGAGCGCAGGGTGGCCGGGAAACAACGATGCCGTGTGCCCGTCCTCCCCCACTCCCAGCAGCACCACGTCGAGCGGAGCCACGGCGGCGACGACGTGCGCGTACAGTCCCGCGGCCTCGTCCGGCCCCAGCTCGGCGGGCATCCGGTACACGGTGGCCGGCGCGACGCGATCGAGCAGCGCCTCGCGCGCCATGCGGTAGTTGCTGTCCTGATGGTGTGGGGGCACGCATCGCTCGTCCCCAAACAGAATGCTCACCCGACCCCATACGACCTCCATGCGTGAGAGCAGCTCGTAACAGCGCTGCGGCGTGGTGCCGCCGGCCAGGACCAGGCTCCGAGCGCCATCGCGGAGCGCCTCGGCGATGTCGGCCGCAGCTGCCGCCGCGACGTCCTCCGCTGAACCCAGGACGGTGAACTCTTCTGGCACTAGATCGCGCGGAAGAGCTCGGCTGCGGCCAGCAGCGAGCGCGTGTAAACGTGGTCGTGCGCGCCGTTGGCAAGCAGCCTCAACAGCAGGGTCGCCTCGTCCTCGGGCTCGACCCGCTGCACGTGCCGCAGGGTGTCGGCCCCGCCGATGTCGATCATGGTGAGCAGCACCAGCGAGTTGTCCGCCCCTCGCCGCTCGTGCACGAAGACGCCCGGCTGCGAGGGCCGTTCGCCGGGCGGGTCCCCGGTCGCGGTGTGATGCAGGCTTTCCTCGTTCTTGTGCAGCACGTCGCGGTGCCAGGCGGCCTTGCGCTGCGCGAGCTCGAGCCCGGCGTCGTCCCCGCCGCCGGTCGCGTGGAGGACCTGGTAGGCGCCCGCCCCGATGTCGGGCGCGGCGCGTCGCGGCCGCTCCGGGTCGCGCATCACCGTCAGCTTGAACGTCTTGCCTTTGGCCGAGCCTGCGACGCGGATCGCGCTGATCTCACCCTGTGACATCTGCTCCTTGGGCACCGATCTGAACGCAACTTCCACCGGACGCCAGCCGTCGGCAGCGAAGTGCGCAGCGACGATTCCGCCGGCGCCCGCAGCGGCCTTCTGGAGCTTCCACCCCAGAGCCGAGGCGAACCAGCCGATGAGCAGGGACGCCCCCACCCGGTTGCCGCGGCCCTCCCCCACATAATCGACGCCGACCTCTGAGATGCCGTTCATGAACGGACGCCGGTCGGCTGGCGAGAAGAACTGCGCGACGGTTTCCCGCCACGGCTCCAGCCGCGCCCACTGCAGGTCAGCCACGCCAAGCTTGTGGTGTGAGCTCTCGCCAAGCCGCGTCAGCTCCATGAACGAGCGGTAAGGGGCCTCGAAGCGCGTCGAGTCGATCACGAGCGAGTCGCAGACTCTCAGCGCGTCGGTGAACTCTTGCCTCCCGAACGGCGGGGTGCCGACCCACCACAGATACGTCGGCACTCCGCTCGGGAGCAGCGGGTCGACGAGCGCGGCCAGGTGCTCGCCCGCCGCGCCACGCACGTGCAGCACCACCAGCTCGCACTGGACGGCATACGCGGATTGCGGGCGGTGCGTGTCCGTGACGATCGCGGCGTCGATCTGACCCGGCCGCAGCTCCGGCTGGTCGCGGATCACGATGAGCTGCGCAGGGTGCAGCATGCCGATCGTCCGCGCCGCGCGCTGCGCCCGGCGTTCTTCGGCCTCGGACGATGCGACGGCAATCAACGTCATGACACATGACCGCGGGTGCGGATGCTCGGCGTCCTCCGCCTCTTCGAGCGCGAACTTCTTGCGGATGTCGCCAAGGGCTTCGAGCACGACAGACATGGACACGTTCTCACGGCTCCAAACGACGTCCGGCTCCGGCTTGATCGTCGCGCTCACGGGCGGTGCCACTCCCTACCATCCTGCGACAGCAGCTTCGCCGCCGCCGGCGGGCCCCACGTCCCAGCCGCATACATCGCAAGCGGCGGCTTATCGTCGCGCCACGCCGCCTCGATCGGGTCGATGAGCTGCCAAGCCGCCTCCACCTCGTCCGCGCGCGTGAACAGGGTTGGGTCTCCGATCATGCAGTCGAGCAGCAGGCGCTCATAGGCCTCGGGTGTCTCGGTGAGGAACGCGGTCATGTACTGGAAATCCATGGTGACGCTGCGGATCCTCAAACCTGCGCTCGGCACCTTGGCGCCAAACCGCAGCGAGATGCCCTCCTCTGGCTGGATGCGCAAGGTGATCGCGTTGGGGTCGAGCTCCTGCGTCGCCTCACGCCCGAACGTGATGTGCGGCGGGAGCTTGAACTGGATCCGGATCTCCGTCACATGCTTCGGCATACGCTTGCCGGCCCGTATGTAGAACGGCACGTTGGCCCACCGCCAGTTGTCGACGAAGAGCCTTAACGCTGCGAACGTTTCGGTGAGAGAGCCGGGCGCGACGTTCTTCTCCTCGCGGTAACCAGGCACGTGCTCGCCCAGCACCCAGCCTTTCGTGTACTGGCCGCGAACCGTGGAGCGCTCTGCCTCTTGCTCGCTGATCGGCCTGATCGCTCGGAGGACCTTGACCTTTTCGTCTCGCACCGAGTTGGCCTCGAAAGCCAGTGGCGGTTCCATCGCGACCAGAGCCAGCAGTTGCAGCGCGTGGTTCTGCACGATGTCGCGCAGCGCGCCAGCCCTGTCGTAATACGCGCCCCGGCCCTCGACGCCGATTTCCTCGGCGACTGTGATCTGCACCGAGTCGATGAGGTTCGTGTTCCACACCGGCTCGAAGATCGAGTTCGCGAAGCGAAACGCGACGATGTTCTGAACTGTCTCTTTGCCAAGGTAGTGGTCGATGCGGAAGACCGAGTCCTCGTGGAAGACGCGCTGCAGGATCTTCGTCAGCTCGCGCGCCGACTTCAGGTCGGACCCAAACGGCTTCTCGATCACGATCCGGTGAAATCCATCGCCGCTCGCGATCGCCGCGGCCTTCACCTGCTCGACGATCGTCTCGTAGGTCGGAGGCGGCGTCGCGCAGTAAAAGATGCGGTTGCCTCCGACGTGGCGGCTTGTGTCGAGCTCGACCAGGCGGCGCTGCAGCGTCTTGAAGTCGTCGAGCCTCCCGAAGTCGACCTTCGTGTAAAAGCAGGCGGAGAGGAACGAGTCAAGGACGCGCTGGTCGATCGGCTGCGTGCGCGAGAACTCGGTGATCTTCTCGGCGGCGCGCTTGCGGAACGAGTCGTCGGTCAGGTCGTCGATCGCCGCTCCGACCACCGCAGAGCCCGCCGGCAGCAGGCGCTGTTTGGCCAGGTTGTAGAGTGCGGGCAGCAGCTTGCGGCCGCTGAGGTCTCCGGTCGCGCCGAAGATGACCATGATGCACGGCTCGGCGACCCGATAATCGTGTAGCCCCTCAGCCAGGGGGTTCGGGGCCACAGTCGTCACTTGCGGGAGGCTTCTCCCTTCGCGTCGGTGATCACCGCGTGGCCGCCGAACTGGTTGCGCATCATCGCCAGCATGCGGTCGCCGAACGTGTTCTCCATCCGGCTCCGGAAGCGTGCGAACAGCGACTCGGCGATGATCGGCACGGGCACCGATTCCTCGATCGCGGCCTCAACGGTCCAGCGGCCCTCGCCGGTGTCTTCGACCCACCCCTTGATCCCCGAGAGCTCCGGATCCTGCTTCAAGCCCCTGGCGATGAGGTCGAGCAGCCACGAACGGACCACGCTGCCGGTGCGCCAGGCCTCGGCGATGGCCTGCATGTTCATGCTCGGGAAGGACTTCGAGAGCTTCATGACCTGGAAGCCTTCGGCGTAAGCCTGCATCAGCCCGTACTCGACGCCGTTGTGCACCATCTTCACGAAGTGCCCGGAACCCTCGGGGCCGGTACGCACCAGTCCGCCGTCGTCGGGAGCCAGGTCTTTGAGCAGGGGCAGCATGCGGTCGTAGACCTCCTGCTCCGCGCCCACCATCAGGCAGTAGCCGTACTCGAGGCCCCAGATTCCGCCTGAGGTGCCGGCATCCACGTAGTGCATGCCCTTGGCCTTGACGCGCGCGCAGTCGTCCATGGCCACCTTCCAGTTCGTGTTTCCGCCGTCGATGATGATGTCGCCCGGCTCGCCCACCTCGATCAGCTTGTTGATGGTCTGGGTCGTTGGGTCGCCGGCGGGGACCATGATCCACATCACCCGCGGCTTGGTCTGGAACTTGGCCGCAAATTCTTGGAACGAATGCGCCCCGACCGCGCCCTGTTCCTCATGACGTTTCACTGCCTCGGGTGACAGGTCGAAAGCGATCATGCGGTGACCGCGCTTGAGCAGCCGCAGGACCATGTTGCCGCCCATGCGGCCCAGGCCGACCATTCCCATTTCCATTACTTCACCGCCGATCTGACGGCGGCCACCAGCGCTTTCCAGCCTGCCGCCGGATCTTTGCCGAGCGTCACGCGCACCACGGGCAGGCGGCGCGACGTGAGCGACGCCAGGTCGCCAAGCGCTTGCGCCTGCTTGAGGATCGAGAAGCTGAACGGCTGGCCGGGTATCGGCACGTCCTTGGTGTCCTGCTGCACGACCTGGAGGAAGAGGCCGGTCTTCGGACCGCCCTTGTGCAGCTGTCCGGTCGAGTGAAGGAATCGCGGCCCGTAGCCCGCCGTGGTTGCGATGTGGGTGCTGTCCCTGACCGCCGTCCGGATGGCTGAGATCGCCGCCTCGGAGGTGGTGGTGCGGCCGGTGTAGGCCATGGTCGCGAAGTACGAGCCGGGCTTCGCTTTGCCGAGCAGAGTCTTCAGTCTGGCTCTCGACTTGGAGGCCGGGGTCGATTCCGCCGGCGGCAGCTTCCCTTTGCCCTTGAACGTCGCCAGGACCTTCTTCGTGTTGTCCTTGGATTCCTGCACGTTTGGCTGGTCGAACGGGTCGATGCCCAGGACCGAGCCGGCGATGGCGGTCGCGATCTCCCAGCGGAGAAACTCACCGCCCAGGTCGAGCTTGTCGCGCAGCGTCAACGTGACGACGGGATGGCCGGCCTTCTCCAGCGCGGCGACAGCGCGGTTCGGCGCGTCAGCATCCATCCGGATGTAAACGAAGAGCCGGTCATTGCCGTAGACCGCCGGCCTGCCGAGCGGCTCTCCTTCGACCGGGACGATCCCCTTGCCCTGCTTGCCGGTGCTCTCCGCGATCAGCTGCTCGACCCAGTAACCGAACGTCGCCACTTTCGGCGAGGCGATCAGCGTGAGCTTGTTGCGACCCTTCAATGCAAGCTGTCCCATCACCGCACCGAGCCAGACGCCCGGATTGCTCGCGACAGGCACCGAGTCGGCGGACGAATGGGCCATCTCCACCGCGCGCTCGAGCAGCTCCTCGACATCGACACCAATCAACGCGCCCGGCACCAGGCCGAAGTAGCTCAGCGCCGAGTAGCGCCCGCCGATATCGGGTGGGTTCGGGAAGATCCAGCGAAAGCCGTGATCCTTCGCGAGCTTCTCGAGCCCGCTGCCTGGGTCCGTGATCGCCGCGAACTGCTTGCCCGATTTGACGAGGTCCCAGAAGTACGCGAAGTGCGAAAGCGTCTCGGTCGTCTCGCCTGATTTGGAGGCGACGATGAACAGGGTCTTCTTGAGCGTGATCTTGGCTCGGACCCCAAGGATGGTCGCGGGGTCGGTGGTGTCGAGCACGTGCAGACGCGGATGGCCCTTGACCGAACCGAAAGTGTTGCGCAGCACGTCCGGGCACAGGCTCGACCCCCCCATGCCCAACAAGACAACGTCGGAGTAGGCGCGGCCGTCCTTGGCCAGCTGCTGGAACTCGGATGCGTGCTCGAGCATCTTCTCCGCGACGTTCAACCAGCCGAGACGGTCGCGGATCTCGTCGCGCTTGGCCGGGTCCGCGCTCCACAACGTCGAGTCCTTCGCCCATAGGCGACGCGGCGCGTCTTCCTTCTGCAGCCTGGCCGCCTGCGCGTCGACCGCAGGCTGGAGCGGCCCGAGCGAGTGCCACTGCCGTGGCCCCTTCCCCGCCCTGATGTCCTTCGAGGTCTTGGTCAGCGCCTCGAGGAGGCTTTCGAACGACTTCGTAAAGGACTCCACGCCCTCGATCTCCAGCTCATTGGTGACCTGGTCGAGGTCGACCCCGATCTCGGCGAGCAGCTTCAGCTGGCGCTTTGCGATGTCGACGTTCTCGTCGAGGCTGCGGCGGACCTCGCCGTGCTCCCGGAACGCCGCGAGGGTCGCGGGTGGGATCGTGTCCACCGTGTCGGGACCGATCAGCTCCTCGACGTAATAGGTGTCGGGATAACGCGGATCCTTCGTCGATGTGCTGGCCCACAGGGGCCGCTGCGTGCGAGCGCCGGCTTTGCGGAGACTCTCCCACCGTTCACCGCTGAAGTGCTGCTTGAAGTGTTCGTACGCGACCTTCGAGTTGGCGATCGCCGCCTTGCCGAAGAGCTGCTCGAGGGCGCGCTGCTGGGCAGGGTCGGTGGTCTGCTGGATTTTCGCCGCGAGCATCTTGTCGATCTTCGTGTCCACGCGGCTTACGAAAAAGCTCGCGACGCTGGCGACCTTGCTGAGGTCGCCTCCTTTCTTCTGCAGCTTCTCGAGCCCCGACAGGTACGCCTCGACGACCTCGTCGTACCGATCGACGGCAAAGATCAGCGTGATGTTGATGTTGTGGCCCTTGGAAATCTGGTCCTCGATCGCAGGGAGCCCTTCTTTGGTCGCCGGGATCTTGACCATCACGTTCGGCCGCCGGCATCGGTCGCGCAGGTCCTCCGCAAAGGCGATGGTGCGGCGAGTGCTCGCGGCGACCGTCGGCGAGACTTCGATGCTGACGTATCCGTCTCTGCCCTTGGTCTTGTCGAAGACCGGCCGGAAGACGTCCGCGGCGGCCTGGATGTCCTCGACCATGAGTCCCCACAACATCTCGGAAGGAGTCGCCTTTTCCTTGACGAGGCTGACCATAGCCTCGTCGTAATCTGTCGAACCGCTGACCGCCTTCTCGAAGATGGTCGGGTTGGATGTGACCCCGGTCAGCCCCTCGTCGCGCAAGCGCGCGAGCTCGCCCGACGTGATCAGCTGGCGGCGGATGTTGTCCAGCCACAGCGACTGGCCTACCTGCTTCAGCTCCTTGATCGGGTTGTGCTTGACCTCAGTCGCCATCACTTCGCCTGCAGGAGCTTGGTGGCCGCGGCCACGATGTGCCGCGCCGAGATGCCTGCGGCGTTCATCAGCTCTTCCGGCTTGCCTGACGTGGGCAGGCCCTTCACGGCAAGGTGCGCAATGCGCGGGAGCCCGTCCGGCGCCAACGCCTCCATCACCGCCGCGCCCAGGCCGCCTTCGGGATAGTGGTCCTCGACGATGACCAGGTGTCCCTTGGTCGCCTTCACGGCTTCACGGAGCGTCTTCACGTCGACCGGCTTCACCGAGTAGAGGTCGATCACGCGCGCGGAGATCTTCTTGGCCGCCAGCGCATCGGCCGCTGCCAGGCAGCTGTGCAGCGTCACACCCGCCCCGATGAGCGTCACCCTGTCTTTCGGGCTCTGGCGGACGACCTTTGCGCCCCCGACCTTGAAGGTCTCGTTGGGGCCGTAGATGGTCGGGTACGCGCCACGCGTGGTCCGCATGTACACGATGCCGTTGGTGTCGGCCATCTGGCGGGTCAGTTTCGCTGTCTGGTTGGGGTCGCTCGGGTAAAGCACCGTCGAGCCGGCGATCGCCCGCATTGCGGCCAGGTCCTCCAGGGCCATCTGCGACGGGCCGTCCTGGCCGATCTCCACCCCTGCGTGCGAGCCGACCAGGCGGATGTTGGCCTCCGAGATGCCGGCCATGCGGATGAAGTCGTAGGCGCGGCTGAAGAAAGCGGCGAAGGTCGATGCGAAGGGCTTGTACCCGCGAACGCTCATACCAACTGCGGTTGCGACCAGCTGCTGCTCGGCGATCCACATCTCGAAAAAGCGGTCCGGGTACGCCTTGGCGAACTCGTCCGCGTGCGTCGAGTTCGACACCTCGCCGTCCATGGCCACCACTTCAGGGATCGCGCCCAACGCCACCAACGCATCGCCGTATGCCTTGCGCGTGGCGACCTTGTCGTCCTTCGTATACGTCGGAAGCGTCACCACGGGCTGGGCCTCGAGCCGCTTCGGGCCACGCGGCGCGGACTCGGGCTTGGCGGTCTTGACCTTGAGGTGGCGGATCCCGCCCAGTTCCTTGATCGCGCGCTCGGCCATGTCCGGCGGCAGCGCCTTGCCGTGCCAGCCGTCCTTGTTCTCGATCTCGGAGAAACCCTTTCCCTTGACCGTCTTGGCGATGATCACGGTCGGCTTGCCGGTCGC
>Ga0137410_10002053_pt1 | contig 13781 bp, 13 predicted proteins | sample CZODoug1_16funga_FD_108878 | JGI IMG/M metagenome (GOLD analysis project Ga0137410, IMG submission 108878) | Vadose zone soil fungal communities from Angelo Coast Range Reserve, California, USA - CZODoug1_16fungal (Illumina Assembly) | ecosystem: Environmental > Terrestrial > Soil > Vadose zone... | reverse complement strand
TTCTCGGGGATTGGGTCCACGGGGATTGACTGTTTCTCCGACCATAGCTGTCTCCTATAGAGCATAGTGGCTAGCTTTACGCGCTTGATGCCGCTTTTGATACCAAAACGCAGAAATAAACGGTTGAAGTGCGCTTTCACGGTGCGCTCGGCGATGTTCAGGTCCTGCGCAATTTCTGAGTTGTCGCACCCCTGGAGAAGGAGATCGATGATCTGCTGCTCGCGGCGGCCGACTCGGCTGATCGGTTGGTCCATGCACTGCACCTCGCGGGTAGCGCAAGGGATGCGGCCCGTGCGCTGGGCAGCACTCAGGATCCCGTTGCGCACCTTGAATTCAAGTCTGTGCCGTTGCTCCTGCATCCGCTCGGCCAAATCTACGGAAATCGGTTAATTTGGTGTGAAAATGTGTAGACCGCGTGTTTTGCTGGAAAAAGACGGGTTCAATCAGGCGGAAAGGGGAGAAAGGTCGCGAGTTTTGCTCAGGATCTAAGCGGAACACCTTAGGACAAAAGTGCCAGAAGTGCCGGACTAGCGGCGCAAGGATTACACGACGGTATGGCGATATTCCGGGTTTGGGAGCGTCACAAATCATCGTGGGACGCCCCGTTGTGGGTGGAAAAATAGGGCATTGGGCTGAACGGTTCAGAGAATGCGCCGTTTGGGCCGAGGTGGTCATCTGTGTATCATCGGTAATCGTCCCGACCCCAATGGACTTTAAACTCACTTCCGACTACACGCCCCAAGGTGACCAGGGCCGGGCCATCGAAAGCCTGACCCGCGGCATTTTCGATCGCGACCAGCATCAGGTTCTGCTGGGAGTTACCGGCTCCGGCAAGACGTACACCATGGCAAAGGTGATTGAGGCGGCGAACCGTCCCGCGCTGGTGATGGCTCACAACAAGACGCTGGCGGCGCAGCTTTATCACGAGTTCAAGAGTTTTTTCCCGCAGAACGCGGTCGAATATTTCGTCTCTTATTACGACTACTACCAACCGGAAGCCTACGTCCCGGCAGCCGACCTTTATATAGAGAAGGAATCCACGATCAACGACGAACTCGATAAGCTGCGGCTGTCGGCGACGCGGTCGCTGTTCGAGCGGCGCGACTGCCTGATCGTGGCATCGGTCAGTTGCATTTACGGGTTGGGATCGCCCGAAGCTTACTACGGCATGCTGCTGTTCCTGGAAAAAGGCCAAAAAATCAAACGACAGGACATCACCAAAAAGTTGGTTGAGATTCTCTACGAGCGCACCGAGGGCGAATTCCGGCGCGGGACGTTTCGCGTGCGCGGTGATGTCATCGAAATTTATCCCACTTACGACGACAACGCTTACCGCGTCGAGATGTTCGGCGACGAGGTCGAATCGCTCTCGCAGATCGATCCTCTGTTCGGGACGGTTAAGCAGCGTTACATGCGGCTGCCGATCTATCCGAAGACGCACTATGTGATGAGGGAAGAAACGCGGTCGTCGGCCGTTGCTTCGATCAAGCAGGAGCTGGCGTGGTGGGAAGTGGAACTCGAAAAACAAGGACGCGCTGTGGAGGCGCAACGTATCCATCAGCGCGTGATGTACGACCTGGAAATGATCAAGGCGATGGGCTACTGCCACGGCATCGAGAACTACTCGCGGCATTTCACAGGTCGCATGCCGGGCGAGCCGCCGCCCACTCTGCTCGATTATTTCCCGCGCGACTTTCTTCTCTTCATCGACGAGTCGCACCAGACCGTGCCCCAGCTGCACGGGATGTATCACGGCGACCGCTCGCGCAAACAGACGCTGGTCGAATACGGATTCCGCATGCCGTCGGCGCTCGACAATCGTCCGCTGACGTTTGAGGAGTTTGAACACCGTACCAATCAGATCGTCTACGTTTCGGCGACGCCGGGCCCTTATGAGCTTACTAAGTCAGCCGGAGTGGTCGTGGAACAGATTATCCGTCCGACGGGGTTGATCGACCCGCCGGTTGAGATACGTCCCGTGAAGGGCCAGATCGACGACCTGCTACACATGATCCGAGACCGCGTATCCCGCAATGAGCGCGTGCTCGTGACGACGTTGACCAAACGCATGTCGGAAGATCTGGCCGAGTACTACAGCGAAGTCGGGGTGAAGTGCCGCTACATGCATTCTGAGATCGAGACGCTGGAGCGTGTCAAGATTCTCCGAGACCTGCGCAAGGGCGAGTTCGATGTATTGATTGGCATCAACCTCTTGCGCGAAGGACTCGACTTACCTGAAGTGTCACTGGTCGCGATACTCGACGCAGATAAAGAAGGCTTCCTGCGCTCGGCAGGATCGCTCATTCAGACCATCGGCCGCTGCGCCCGCAATCTGAATGGCCGGGCGATCCTCTACGCCGACCGCATGACCGACTCCATGAAAAAAGCGCTCGACGAAACCAATCGCCGACGCGCCATCCAACAAGCTTACAACGAAGAGAACGGCATCACACCCGAGTCGATCGTGCGACCGCTGGATATGTCGCTGGTGGCTGTCGTGGGCGCCGACTACACCGACCTGGTTGGCGCGGAAGCGGACGGTGTCCCCGAATTTAAGACGCAGGAGGAACTCGACGCTTACATCGCGAAATTAGAGAGCGATATGCGGGAGGCGGCTAAACGGTTTGAGTTTGAGAAGGCGGCGAAGCTGCGGGACGCTATCAAGGAGCTAAGGACGAAGGAATTTCTGATCGCGTAGTGCCTGAAGTGTCAGTCCTAGCTGGTAATGTCGCAAGCCATCGAATAGTTCCCACTCTGGCCGACTTTTTTCAGCTTGACACGACACCTTGCTTCCCATAGTGTTACTGTCATATTCAAGAGGTTCTTTCCCGTACAGGATTTCTGTTTTTTCCTCTTGCGCTGCTTCCCTAAAACATACGGAGTTACTCTGTTCTGTTGTTGTTGCACAGGCTGGGTGTTGGTTTTGGGGAGGTCGTTATGAACTGGCATTGGTTTTGCTTGCGTCTGCGGCATCGGTTGATTTGCTCTTCCGCCAAACAGTTTTCTCTTGTCACTCTATGCGCGCTCCTGTTGTTGTCCGTGCCGGCGCGGGCTGAGGATCCCGAGCTACTCGTTCCCGACTCGGCGCAGATTCGTCTTTATAACTTTCGCCATGCCACTCTGGTTGCTTCGCAGTTCGGCAGTCTGTTTCCGCTGCTGAGCCTGTCGTCGGCCTCGTCGAGTTCGGGGACCACGACGCCTTCCGATGTTCCCGACGATCTCCTGGTTGTCATTCCAAAAACTGTGCCGCCCACCGACCCGAAGGGCGTTTCCAAATCGATTGGGGAACTGAAACGCGTGGTTGCGCTGCTTGACTTGCCCCGGCCGCAGGTCACTTTGCAAGCATGGGCGATCAAGGTCAGTTCGAAGGACCCTAATGAAATTGACGACGCAGTAAAAAAATTGCAGCAGCAGATTGACGACCGCAACCTCCGCATTCAGAGAGCGCTCAAATTCGGGTGGTTCAAGTTGATGTCGGGAGCACAGGCTCCTGGCTTCCTGGACCAGGATTTTCGCGCTTACATCAGCAAGCCATTTGTAATCGACGATGCCCGTAAACCTGAACAATACTCGTTGGGTTTCGTCCACGCATTCGCGCCCGATCAACCTTCAATCGCCACCATGTTGCTGTGTCTGGCTGCGTCCAATGATCCCAGGAAATGGATCGATGCGGTGGTCGACGACATGGACCAACAAACGAAGATTACCGATACCCAGGGCAAGGACAACCCAGCCAGTGGTGCTGGATCTCCCACGTTCAAGAATTTCAGGGCGTATCTGCACGCACTCGCGGATCCCCTGGACCCAACCAGCGCGACGGCCATTGCCTCGAATGCAACCGGAACTTCATGGTCGGCCAAGGGCCAGCAGGCGGCTTTGCGCGCCGCCTTCGCGGATTTTCTCTTTCAATACAAGTGGGCCACTCAGTACCCGCACGAGTTTGTCGGTTACGACCTGCAGAACAGCGCAACGGTACTCGATAGCCTGTTCGCGCCCGTCGTCGATGCACTGAACCGCGATATCGCGGACTACGTCAGAGGGATCACTGACGTCCCGAAAGAAGTGCTGTCGCGGAGGGGAGCCAAGACTCAATTGGCGTCGCGCGGCATCCTTACGGTCTCATCCATCAGCGGCCAACAGGCTACCGTCGAAGGGAAAACCAGCAGTTACTTCGATATCACCAAGCCGCCGACTCTCGCCGAAATGGTCCAGGGCATGAACGATTCCAAATCGCTTCTATCAACCCTGATACCACAACTGACGGGCAATCCCGCGAAAGTGGCAGCGGCGTTGGCCGCGATCAGTTCGCAGGAGAAAACTTTTGTACAACTTGATAAGGGCATGAAGCTGGTCATTACGCCCGTCACGCTGGCCACCGCCGCTTCCGCTGAACTCAACATCGACTTCGGTGGTGGCGGCGGGGACAATGGCCAGCCAGCCGATGCCGCTCCCCAATTTAAAGGGGTAAAAACGAGTCCTGTTTACACCGTGGACAGCATCAACCAACACTCCGTCCAAACGAAAGTTCGCGTGGACTCTCTCAAGTTGTTTGAGGTTTCCACATTTTCCTACGATCTGATGCACCCGCAGCCCGATGGTGTGGTCCCCGTGGTGGGTCAGGTGTGGCAGGGTGTTTTCGGAGCTGTGCCCTATGTCGGCAGACTGTTCACCTGGCATAAGTCTCCAGAGCTTTCGGCGCACCGCAGCGTGATTATCGTAAGTGCGCTCATCGTACCCACAGCGATGGACTTGGCGCTCGGCATTCGGGTGGAAGGCGATCGCAAACTTACTCCGGCCTCAACCGCCGGCGGCGACTTCCACACTCACAAATTGCAATCCATCGAGGATGATCCACTCCTGCTGAAAGCGCGTCCCTTTCACAAGAAGAAGCTCGAGTGCATGCTCACACCGGACGAGTGGGTGACTTTCGCTAAAGATGGCTGCAGTTGCCCCGGCCTAAGTCTCAATTGTGTGCCTGCGGACACTCGCTGATCGCAGTCCCTAAGCTCAACCCAAAAACCGGGTTATTCGCGACAAGTGTGAAAACTCGGTCACACATGGGCGGCAGCTCGCGATCAGAAATCCTGGCGGGCCAATCCGATTTTCGACAATACTCGACCTAAGGCGCTGATTGCAAAATACTTAAAACTCCTGACCAGCGTCCGGCGTCCGGGACGGAATCTGGCAAATGTTGGTATTGCGCATGCTTTTGTGAAGGGGTGCGAGTGCAAATAGGGTAACGGTTACTGCAAGTTGTAGTAACTTATTCGCCCTTGGCATTAGGGGCCCAAGCGGCAAACTTTCAAGCGCCGCCCGAGCGTACGATTTTCCCCCACTTAGTCTTTGATGAAGTTTTCTCATGTGGGAGGTGTTCTGTGAAAATTGAACTTCGAATTACAACGGCGGTTGCTTTAGTCTTCGCGATCTCGAGTTTTGTGAGCGCGCAGACTCCGGCGCAGGTAGGCAATTTATATGTAGGCACTTGCGATAGCGTTCTGCTGAATACGCAGCAGAATGAAATCGACGTCTACGACGCTACCGGCGAACTGGTAACTGCTTTCCATGGACCGAGCCAGAATTCGTGTCTGACGGGCATGACCTTCGATGCCGGCGATAACGTCCATGTGATCAGTGCGAGTTTCGGAACGCAGTCGTGGAATCTCTTTGAGTTTGACAATTTCGGCAACCTGTTGGCCAGCCCGGGACCATTTAATGGACCCTTATCGGTCACCCACGACCTCCAGGGCAATCTTTATCTCGGCCAGGGCAACATTGTCAAAATCGATCCCGCCGGCAATCTGGGAACTTATACTGTGGCGGGCGGAGCAGTGTGGATTGACATGGCCGCAGACCAACATACGATGTTCTACACCGCTGCCAATGGCGACGTGAAGAGCTTCGATGTCGTCAGCCAGACGCAAGGGCCGGACATTGCGGTCGGTGCGATGGCGCGAAACGTCCGGGCTCTGGCAGACGGCAGCATCATGTTCGACGCTCAGGGTGCGATCCAACGTTGGGCTCCCACCTGTGTGGGGTGTCTGTACAAAGAGAAGTTCGCCTATCAGGTCCCCGCCAATGCAGACAGTTTCGCGCTCGATCCCGACGGCGCCAGCTTCTGGTCGATCAACACTTACTATGACAGTAAGAATCAGTTAGGCTACGCGGATGTCTATCAGACGAACATCAAGACTGGCGATCCGATGGGAAGCTTCTCTTTGCAGCCGCTGACCAATGGACGGTATTACTCGATGAGCCTGGGTGTGAATGGAGATGGCATGGGCTCCAGCGCAATCGCTACTCCGTCGCTGACTTTTGCGCCGCGGACGGTGGGCACAACCAGCTTCTCGAAAAAGGCGGTGCTCAGCAATATCGGGGTAGTGCAAGTGGTGGTGAGCAAGCTCACGATCACAGGCGACTTTGCAATCGCGAAGAACGGTTGTTTGAAGCCGGTCAAGGCAGGGTATTCGTGCAATGTTCTGGTCACATTCACGCCGACACAGACTGGAACTCGCACTGGCACACTGAAAATTTTCGACAACGCCGGCAACAGTCCGCAGACCGTTTCGCTGTCCGGGGTTGGCAAGTAAGTGAGTGGAGAATAGGAAAATTGTCGCTCCGTCCGCCCCAGGACAGTCGTGGTCGGACGGAGCCGGCCTTCCCTCCGCAAACTGTTACACGGTGGTCCAATAAATCGCGTAAGTCACGATCCAGAACAATACATGCAGCGCAGGGGCCAGAGAAGCGCGGCGAAGTTTGCGCAGCAAGGCTCCCGTTCCAGCAAAACCAAGCCACACTAAGACCAGCCGCCAAAGCCTCGCGGGGATCGTCACCAATAAAAACATCCATAGCCCCGAATGTTGCGGGGCCTCGACCGCGTACACCTTGTAGGGAATGCCACGGACCGGTCCCAGGCTTGCGCCCCAGACACCGTATTGGTTCAAGTCGCGATCCGCACGCTCGAACATCGCCGGAGGCACTGCCGGGACGTGCGCCACAGCGGCGCGCGCATCCACGCTGCGCGCTGACCACGTGAACATCGTGGCTCCAGCCAGCGCCGCCCCCGCGACAATGGCCGCCATGTGCAGCAGGGCACGCCTGGGACGGAACAGGGCTACGAACGAGAGTGCGACATCCGGCAGGATGAAGAAGAGAGTGCCTTCAGCGAATCCCCAGAAGAACGCGAGGGCTGTCCCGGGCCAGCGCGACATCCACTTGGCCCAGGGCGGCATGGAATCGGGACTTGTTTTCGCTAGGTTCATTAGGGACTAACAGCAGCCGGCATTCGTGGCTCCGCTGAAAATGGGGCCGCAGCGCCTAAAGGCGCTGTCATCGCTCGACCTTACGGTATGCCTGAAGGCATACCCTGATACGAATCTCATCTGCACGACGGGCTTCTAGATCACTATTGCCGTGGTAGTGATTTGCAAACTCGCCGCCGGTGCAAGGGCACTCAGCGCTGCTTCCGTGACGCTCTTTTGGCTGATGGCAGCGCCTTCCATCTCGACTAGGACGACCTTTGAAATCGCCGCATAATTTTCTCCGGCGACGATCAAGGCGGCGATGGCGGTTTGCAGTGGAGAAAGACTTGGGTTGAAGGCGACGTTCTCAATGTAAGCGCCTTTATGAATGCGCCCGGATTGAGTGCCAATCGCGATTCCGGAATGGGCCTTGCTACAGGGAGCGTAGGACTTGCGCGCAGCCTCCACCGCGGCGAGGGTTAAGTCATCGGGATTTCCCTTCGGCCGCGCCAGATTGACTTCTCTCACGGGGAGCGCGCCTTCTTTAAAACCGAGATCCTTGGGGCCAAAGGCCGAGGGCAGAAGTGCGTCCAGCCGCACTGGAGCCTCGCCCGCGATCAAGATTTGCGTGTCGCCCGCGGGCGCCAATTCGTTGATGAACTGACGGCAATGACCACAGGGCGCGGCGGTCACGGCAAGCGCGGAGATGCCCTGCTCGGAATGCATGTACGCATTGGATAGAGCAAATTGTTCGCCGTGCACGGAGAAGCCAAGCGAGTGTCCGGGGATTTCAATGTTAGCGCCGAGATAAAGACCGCCGCTCACCCCACGTACGACTGCGCCCACCAGGTAGTTTGAAATCGGGGGACGCGAATAGGTCCGCGCCAGGGGCAATAGATCGACCATCAGGGCATCGACCGTCTTGCGCTCGCTGTCGGCAAGCGATGCAACTTCCGACGCGGGGATGTGTCCGCTGAAACGGGGCGACTTCAGCAGGCGCAGCAACTGGTCGCGTGATTTGTCGTTGAGTTGCGACAAGAGCTTGGCGAGCGTGTCGTTCTTGAAGTCCGCGGCATAGACCGGCACCCATTGCATAGCCAGCAATCCTAAACCGGCCGAACCGAGAGTGACCAGCACGGATCTTCGATCGACAAGTTTGCTTGGGGACATGGCCGCCATGATACCCCGAGCACTGTGTAGGTGTGCGGCCGGACACTCTTGTCCGGCGCCGTTGATTTTGGTTTGATCTTGGTTTTTGGCTTTGACTTAACGGCAGCAACAACCTCAACACCAACGGCAGCGGACAAGAGTGTCCGCTCCACACAATACTTAGGATCCGATGGCGGCTGACCGGGTCTTTTTCCCTGATTCCCGCGCGACGACGCAGAGTTCTTTCTCGATGGAAGAAAAACGCTGAAAGACTTCGTGCAGGCGCAGAGCCATGTTGCGAATGGTGTCGGCCTGGGCGAGCACTGGGGCCGGAAGTCCGGGCTCGAGCAACAGTAACTCCGCATTGCCCAGCACAGAGGTCAGTGCATTGTTCACTGTGGAATACATCTCCGCCATGTAGCGTCCGAGAGTCGCTTCAGCGTTGGCCACGGCGTGGAGGCGTTCGGATTCTGAGGCTCGTGCTTCGGCTTGCAGGCGGCGCAGGATTTCGCGGCCCAGCAAAGCGGGCATCGCCGGCCAGGAGTACGAGGCGCGTTTCAGTTCCAGAATCGGACCTTGAATGCGACAGGCATCGGCAGCGGTGTTGGAGTGGATCACAATTGCGGGCTTTCCGGCAGCGGCCAGCGCTTGTTTTAGAACCGCGTACTTTTCTGGATTGACGGCATCGGCGATCGCCAGGTCGTAGGTGTCGCGATCGAGTTCACGGCAGTGATCCTCTTCGAGCAGGACAAACTCCGGAGTCTCAGCGCCCGCGGGCCAGGCCTCGGTCAGTTCCCGGGAGAAGGCGGGGTCGCTCGAAAGAATCAGTACGGTGGGGCGATTGATCATGACAGCACTTCGCACGGAGCTAGCTCTTCTTTCCACCACCCGTGCCTTTCGGCGATGCGGTGGCGGCGCGGGCGGCGGGCTTCTTTGTGCCCGAACCTTGAAGAGCTTCGTCCACGGCAGCCCGCAGGTCGACCAGCATTCGCAAGGGCTGTCCCGAAGAGTATTCGGCGTGGAACATCACTTTCCAGGACTGGCAGATCATACGGAGGCGGTTGGTGGGCTCGTCGGCGGAAAACTGTGCTCGACGGCAATCGAGAGAGTTGACGCCGCGCTTTTCCAGTTCGCGCAGGCCGTCGAGGATGGCGTTCAAATCGTCGTGCATGAGCCGGAAAAACACGCGGCGCATCAGGAAGCTGAAACGGGCAAAGGCAACCATCGCTGCCGGATCGTAATAACGTTCGCCGCCCTGCATCTTGAGTTTGCGGCCCTGCTCCAGGACTCCGCTGTGGAGCAGTTCACTCAGGCGGCGGCACTTGGCAGCCGATTGCATCAGCGTGTCGAGGGAAGTCAACCAGATCGGCAACTTCGGTTCTTGCGGACCGAGCGCCGGTTCCAAAACCTGCGCTACATAGTCGAGGTCGAGGTCGGAGTCTTCCAATCCGGAGGGCGCGCACAGCGAAAAATATTGCACGAGCAGGAAGTCGATTTTGTCGCGGTCGCTCGCTGCCTTGATGCTCTTGTGCAGATGATGAGTGAGCAGGTCGCGCAGCACCGCTTCATTGGCCAGGCTGGTTGTCTGCAAAAATTGCCGCAGTTGATGGACCTGAATGTGAGCGTCGACCTGCTGAAGCCAGGTGTTCGCCTGCTCGACGGCCTCGTGCGAAGGCGACTGAGCGTCGTCGATCAGCGGGTTGGCCGGCACGTCGATGACGAATTCTTTCACCAACGCAGAGTAGATAGGCTGGAGAGCACAGAGCTGCGGCCACTGCTCTCCTAATGATGTTGCGCCAGATGTAGATGGGGTCATGATTTCACGATCCAGTTGGGCACATTTTTGAGGAACCGGGCGGCAACCACTGTCCGGTTCGGATGGTACTGAACGGCCACGACGGAAGCTTCGACCCGAAACGAGCCGTCCTTGCTTTCGAGCAGAACGCGATCGGCGAACTCCAGCGGACGGTCAGTGGCAAACAGAACTTCGCAAGGCGTTCCGAACTCAATCACAGTATCGGATCGTTCGTTATCGCGATCTGTTCCTTCGGCACGGCTGAGCTTGACGGGGATTCGAACCGGAGTCGCCTGCGGAAAAAATTTCGCCAACCGGCTGACGAGTTCCGGTTGCAGAGAGCGCGCAGTGGCGGTGGCCTGGTTGGGCACGTACAAAACCTCACACCCGAACATTGAAGCAGCCGAGTCTCCCCTTCTTCCCGGTTAGGAAGAACTTCGAGGAGACCCGCTCTGCTCTATCGGCGGGATATGGTGCACGGAGTGCGCCAAAAACTGGTGGGTCAGGGACTGATGGGGAAGTGGTGGGAAAGGAGGGAGTTGCGGTCGTTGAATTGTGGAAGCGGAGGGCTAAGCCAATGATTGGGGAAAACGTGAGTCTCAGGCTGAGACGGTTGTCTCAATTCCGCCGAGTCCCTTGGCGGCTCGAAAGCACTCCGTTGCGAAACTGGATCTTACAGGCGCTGGAAAACGGGGGCAAAGGGAAGGGGGTGGAAGGACATGACGGCGCTAAGAGCGAAGGCTCTGTCAAGGACATAGTTATCCTGGGCGGTGCCCAAGGCCCCGCTTTTTTGAGGACCCGCAAGGCACTTCAAAAATAAATTTCACCCCACAGGCAGGGCCAGGAATTTATATTTTGCCGAAAAATAAACTGTTTAGTGTCGTTTGCAATATCAAATACGAAAACATTTCGAATGCAGGATTAGCTCCTCGGAATCCTGGGATCAATCTTCTTCAGTTCGGCGCGGGTATCCGCTTCAGCTCTTAGATTAGGGCATCGCCAGAGCCCGTCTGAGTTCCTTGTGTTCCACTGGGAGGCCCCCCGTTCCACGCGGGCCGAAACATCTCAGAACAACCCCACGAAAGTGTATTCGCCACCGCCCAATCGTGGTGAATGTTCTCGTGTATTCCCTGTGGCGGGATCGTTTTGGCATCCTTCGGCTGGCCATCCCCTATGGACAGCAAACAGCCTAACTCGGACTTCGTCAAGCTGGAACGAGAACTAGAGAAAACCCTACTAAAGCTCAAGAGAGCCACAGACCCGAACCTTCGGCGGGAACTCCTCCGCTACATGAGGCTCCTGTTGCGGGAAGCAGACCAAATTCTTGATACGTCGACCCCACCCTAGAGGTGGGTGGCGCCACCCGCCTAGTTTCAACTTCTGGGTTTCGGCTCGTGGGCGTCGCAAAACTTCAGGCAGGGCAAAGTTGGGAATGAGGGTGCCGCAAGCACCATATGTTACCTTTATCGCCGATCACATCGTAACGAAAAAGGGGGAGATCGCTTGCGCCACACTCGAATCGCTCTACTTCTAGTTCTGTGTCTTGGAATTCTTGAAACCTTCACTCTCGCCCAGGACGCGGCCGTCGATCCTTCCGTCGCACCCCCGCCGCAGGCTCATACAATCCATCTCAAGCACGTTCTGGTGATCAGTCAAACCAAGGGATTTGAGCACGATTCGATTCCGGACGCGATGGCTGCCATCTACAACATGGGCCACGACAGCGGTCTGTGGGATGTCACGCTGCGCACCGACACCGAACTCCTCACCAAGAAGAACATGGAAAGAAACGCGAAAAACCTCGACTACTTCGATGCGCTGGTTTTTGTGAGCACCACCGGCGAGCTCGACCTCGATGACAGCCAGAAGAAAGACATACTGTCATTTATTAAGGAAGACGGGAAAGGTTTTGTCGGCGTCCACGCCGCTCTCGACACCAACTACAAATGGCCCGAATACGGCGAGATGATCGGCGGCTGGTTCGACCAGCATCCCTGGTCGACGTTTAACGCGCCGATCATTAATGAAGACCCGACGTTTCCCGCCGTCCGGCACTTTCCAAAGGCGTTCGTGAAATATGACGAAATTTATCAGCCGAAGGAATGGTCGCGCGACAAAGTTAACGTCCTTCTCAGTCTCGATCCCGCGAAACTCAACTATGCGAATCCCCGGGTGCACAGAACGGACCACGATTTCGCCGTCGCGTGGACAAAAATGTATGGCAAAGGACGCGTTTTCTATTCGACTTTCGGCCACACTCAGGAGGCCTGGAGTGATCCCGACATTCGCAAGATGTACTTTGAAGCAATCGAGTGGGTGCTAGGCATGACGGAAGGCAGTACGGCTTCTCATCCGCGGCCGTAACGCCCGAGTAAGACTAAGAACCGAGTAATAAGAACTAAAGAAGGCTTGGAGAAGTCTGGTATCGAGTTGGGCCGCTAGAAGAACTTTACTCGCACGCCGCCCGCCCAGCCGGTTCGAACTGATCGAGCTGAGCTTCGCGTTGGGTGGCGACATGGCCGCCGGGCACTTTGCCGTAGAGTTCTTCGCCCGCGCAGTAGTACAACGCAGTCTTCGGATCCACCCACACAGAAATATTTGGATTCCCGCGCCGTGGCGGAGGTTCCGGCGCCTCGGCCAAGCCCATGCTCACCAGCGCTCTTTCCCACGGACGCAGCGGCGGCTTGCGATGCGCACCGGGCGCGGGCGTTGCCGAGAGCACCCAGACCATCGCAAATGTCGACACTGCAATCGCCACCACCAGATAAAAATCCGCGCGATGGAAACGCAATTTCAGACGCAAGTCCCGCAGGCTAACCGGCGACCAGGGTGCCTCGTCGACAGTTTCCAGCGAAGAAGGTTCAACCTCTGCCGCCAGCTCCGGCACTCCGTCCCGCAAAACAGCCAGAGCCGAGTTTGGCCACTGCGGCTCCGCTTCCAACTCGGCAGGGTCGGCGATTTCCTCGGCAGGAAGCGGGATCTCAATCGCTTCTGGAAACCGGCGCGCGAGGAGTTCGGCGGTGACGGTCTCCCGGTGGTCTACGTGTCGGGCGGATGCCAAACTCTCTGGTTGCAAGCTTTGTTCCTGACTCATCAGCCAGAGCGACGCCCACTTGCGCTGGAGTTCTTCGCCGGGACGCGGCTCCTCGGCGCACCGCCCGCAAAGCGCGGCGTCGTCATTCACCGGAGCGCCACATTGTCCACAAACTCGCGCCGGCGGCTGCAAACTTCTCTTGCGCTGAGCATTGTGCTCCTGAATCGTGAAGGCAGCCGCCAGCATGTCCTGAAAGGACTGCTCGTCAAGTGTCACCTTGGGCCGGCTAGAGCGCATGGGAGTCAGAAAGGAGGGTAGCCCGGGCTGCCTTCATTGTAGTGCAAGTCGATTGCCGTAGAGCGGAAAAGCAGGTGTCAGGTCACAGGTCTCAGGAAAACCTGGGACGCGGGCCGGGGTCAAAGATGTGGCCAGCCTGGTCGCAGCGTAATTTCGTCTTGACATGACCTGTAGCTTCGGACTCGCATTTCCTGAGACCTGAGACCTGAGACCTGAGACCTGAGACCAGAGACCTGAGACCTGAGACCTGAGACCTGAGACCTGACAC
>Ga0137410_10002052_pt1 | contig 13782 bp, 12 predicted proteins | sample CZODoug1_16funga_FD_108878 | JGI IMG/M metagenome (GOLD analysis project Ga0137410, IMG submission 108878) | Vadose zone soil fungal communities from Angelo Coast Range Reserve, California, USA - CZODoug1_16fungal (Illumina Assembly) | ecosystem: Environmental > Terrestrial > Soil > Vadose zone... | reverse complement strand
GGATTGATCAAGATCGTGAACAACACCGTGCCATCGGCGTTGATGAAGCTGGGCTATACGCCGGAACAGACGAGCGAAATCGTTTCCTACATTGATAAGGAAGGAAAAATGGAAGGCGCGCCGCACTTTAAAGCGGAGCACCTGCCGGTGTTCGATTGCTCGCTGGCTCAAGCTGGGGCGCGCTCGATTGCCTGGACTGGCCATGTGCACATGATGGCGGCGGCGCAACCGTTCCTTTCCGGCGCAATTTCGAAGACGATCAACATGCCGGAAGATTCGACGATCGAAGACATTTCAAATGCGTACCTCGAATCGTGGAAGCTTGGACTGAAGGCCGTGGCGGTCTATCGCGACAATTCGAAGAAATCGCAGCCGCTAAATGCGGGCAAGAAAGAAGAAAAGAAGGCGGAGACCGCGATTGCTCAGGAATTGTTGCCGATGCAGCGCGAACTCTTTGCGCGTGCGCAGCGCGAAAAGATGCCGGTAGAACGTGCAAGCGTGACGCACAAGTTCAGCGTCGGCGGGCATGAAGGCTACATCACGGTCGGGATGTATGAAGACGGACGGCCGGGAGAAATTTTTATCAAGATGTCCAAAGAAGGATCAACGCTGTCCGGAGTAATGGACGGGCTGGCGTTGACGATTTCTCTCGGATTGCAGTACGGCGTGCCACTGAAGGTATTCGTGGACAAACTCGTGAACACACGGTTTGAACCGAGTGGAATCACGCCGAATCCGAATATCCGGTTCGTTTCGTCCGTGCTCGACTACATTGCACGGTGGCTGGGCGGGCGGTTTATTTCAGCAGACTACCTGAAGCTCAACGGATCGGCACCGGTGGAAACGGGCGCGGCGGGAACGGCAATGATGCCGCCAGCGGCGAGCTCAATGATGACTATGCCGCCTGCCGTGAGGCCGTCGAGCCCGCTCTCGAATTCGATGACCAATGCGCACGAAGGCGCGCCGACGTGCAGCGAGTGCGGCATGTTGATGGTGCCCAATGGCGCCTGCTATAAGTGCGAAAACTGCGGGAGCACGAGCGGCTGCAGCTGATCCAGTAAGGACAAAAGGAGACGCGAGCGACTGAATGAGCGCACACGCCACTCGAACAGCACTGGCAGCAACCCCGGTTCCGGTCCAACAAAAAACGCGAGGCTTCTTACGCATCGTTCGTCACGGTGCGGGGCCTGCGGCGATTTATATCATCACTTACCAGAAGCTTGATGCACAGGGAACGCTCCCGAGGCCGGCAATGGCGGAGGGAGCGGAAGCGCTGATCGATTTGCTAGAAAAAATCGGCGTGGATTTTCGCATGGAACAGGTTCGCGGAGCCCTGGAAGATATTTTACGATTCGGCTCGGCGAATATTCCAGACTTGTGGCTGAGCGACGAAGAGATGGTGGAGAAGGGGCTGGTCGAAGAGTAGAAAGAAATACAGAATTTAGCCGGAATCACGCCGAGGGATTCGTCCTTCGGCGTTTTCCATTTTTGTGCAGCCCGCTAGCGAGGACGGGGACGCAGGGGCGGGCGGGCGGCGAGGGACCGCGGGCGCATGCGGAAACGAGGACCAAGCGGCGGAGGAACAGCCTGGAGCGAGCAGCCGCAACTTGGGCAGAATTCGAGACCGGCGTTGGGGCCGGAAAGATGGGCACGGAGCCAGTGTCCGCGAGCGGAACACTGCTGATTGATGCATTGCACAGTCCAGCCGGGCAGGTATTGCATGCGCGTGTTCTCCGGTGGCCGCCTTCCCCGAGAGGGGTTCCCCGGCGGCAAGATAACTGCGATGGCGGGGATTTTGCTCCGGAGGGGGTTTGGTGTCAAGGGAAAAGCACTACAAGATATAGTGGTGGGGTTGCGGTGTGGAAAATCGGCACGTAAGATGGCAGCCGAGAAATGTAAGAGCAGGCACTGCGTAATAGAAGGTAGAGAGTGGAGGATTTATGGCAAATGTGGAATTCAGTTTTGGAGGGGGAAAGCCCGGGATGCCGAACTTGAGCGGGCTGAAGTCGAGATTTTTTACCATTGTGGGTGCGGTGGTGGTCTTTATTCTGCTGATGGCTTCAACCACTTCGATTCCGACCGGTCATGTGGGCGTATTGACCTTGTTCGGGAGGGTGACTGGAGATGTGCTGCCGGAAGGAATTCATTTGATCAATCCGCTGAAGTCGGTGGAGAAGATGACGGTGCAGACGCAGTCGAGAAAAGAGAGCGCGAGCGTGCCGTCGAAAGAAGGTCTTACGCTTTCGCTGGACACATCGCTGCTATTCCGGCTGGACCGGGACAAGGCGGCGCAGGTGCTTCGAACGATCGGCATAGACTACGCGGAAAAGATCGTGGAGCCGGAGTTGCGGTCGGCGATTCGCGGAACGACGGCTTCGCATTCCGCCAATGATCTGTATACGAACGGGCGCGAATTGGTTCAGCAGCAGATCAAAGATGACCTAATTTCAAAGCTCGCACCACGGGGCGTGATTGTCGAGGACGTGTTGCTTCGGGACGTTCAGTTGCCGCCGCTGTTGAAGGCTTCGATTGAAGCGAAACAGCAGGCTGAGCAGGATGCGTTGCGAATGAGTTTTATTTTGCAGAAAGAAAAGCAGGAAGCGGACCGGAAAAGTATTGAAGCGAAAGGCATCGCGGATTTCCAGAAGATCGTAGCGCAGGGAATCAGCCCACAATTGCTTGAATGGAAGGGCATTGAAGCGACGGAGAAACTGGCGTCGAGCCAGAACACAAAGATTGTGGTGATTGGAAATACAAGAAATGGATTGCCACTCATTTTCGAACCGAAGTAGGGATCGGGGCCTAGTTCCCGCGCTGGCCTGGCCTTAGCGCCCTTAGTTCTTGGGTGGGGCGGGAGTTTTGTCCGCCTCCGGCGAAATTCCGAGTTCTTTCATCAGAGCGGCGAGTTGCTGTTTGAGATCTTCGACGGAAATTTGCTTGTCTCCAATCATCTTCTGCAATTCATCAAGTTTCGCTTTGCCGTTGGCGTCATGGGAATAATCCGGGTTCGAGAAAAAATTGTCGGAATCGAGAGAGAGTTCGCGCTTGAGGACATCCAATTGCGCCTGTGCCTGGGCGAGCACATCTTTTGCTTTCGCGACTTCGGCGGACTGTTCTCCTTTTTTCTTAGGATCTGCAGGGGCAGATTGCGGGGCCACCTTTTCGGCAGAGCCAGTGCTTGTAGAAGAGGAGGTGTCGGGGTTCACAGTCGAATTTGATTGGGGCGCTGCATCGGCAGAGGGCGTTGAAGTTACGACAGTCCCAGCAGGCGGTGCGGCACCGGTATCCGCAGAAGCCGGGCGGAGGCGAATCGTGTCGTTTGTAATCACCCGGGCATCTTTTGTGGCGTTTTTCTTCTGCTCTTTTGCTTTGCGCGCAGCTTCTGCCACGGATTGCGAGTTATCCTGCGACTGTGCGCAGAGAGAGGGCGAAAGGGCTGCAGCCGCGGCTAGCGCCACAACTGAACCAAGCCAAATTGTGCGAACTCGATAGACAGGGTTCATGGGTTTTCTCTTGTCCTACTGAAACTGCAGAATACGCCTCAGGCCCGCCGGGCGCAATCGCCCGAAAGTACAGGGCCGCGAATGAATTAAGGGGAGTAGGCGCGGCACGCAGCTATACTAGAGGATCCCAATTTCATTAGGATAATCAGACTTGAAACATCCCTTTGTCATGAAGAATCGATTTCGCGTTCGGCTTGCCATGTCCGTTTTCCTTGCGTTTGGTTGCGCGGCGGGGACTTGCGCGCAGGAGGCCCCGGCTGCGCCCGAAGCGAAACAGGAAGAGCCCAAACCGGCGGTCTCGGGGATTTCGAAGAGGAACGAGCATCCATTTTGGAATGGCACAAATTCATTGCTGTTCGCCGGCGTCGGCGCGTCACGCACGCTGGACTACTTTTCTACGCTGAATATGCGTGCGAGAGGCCGGCAGGAAATTCTGCTAAATAACGATGTTGTGGATAATCATGCGGCGTTCGCCACGATCGAAGCGGCCGGGACGGGCGTTTCCATTGTGGCCGCGTACTTGTTTCACCGGACAGGCCATCACAAACTGGAACGATGGACGTCAATCGTACATATCAGCGCGGCAACCACCGGCGCGGTTAGAAATTATTGCTTAAAGACGGCTCACGCGGCGCCTCCCCCTGCTCCTTAAGCCCATAATTTCGCGTGGCGCTGCTTTCCACCCGGTATTTCGCGCATCTAATGAACTGTGGCTTGAGCGAATACTGGCCGCTCCAATCCCGGAAAAAGTTGCGGACGAATCTCATGTGCTGCATACTCGCGGCGCGCACTGGAGTTGGTGGCTCCAGGCGCAAGGTTTTGAAAAAAGAGAATGAGGGTGGCTCTATGGCAGGAAGCGGCGGACGCCGTTTCTTGATGGCGGCTTTGTTGTGTTGTCTGCTTCTGCCGGTGGCCGCGATGGCCGAGAGTGGCGCGTCGCAGAAATGCCCCGAAATTTTACTCGCGCAAGAAAAACCTACCGTTGATCCGCCCACGACGCAAAGTCCAGAGCGGGCGTCGAATCCTCCCGTAACAGAAGCGAAAACCGAAACGGAACAGTACACGCTTTCTCATGAGCGCTATGAAAAAGCCGTTGCCTATTCGCGGACTGGTTACACGCTGTATTTTATTTGGATCGGAGCCGGACTTGCGATCATCTGGCTGTTTCTGCGACTTGGCATCGCGGCAAGAATCCGCAACTTTGCGGAGCAATTGACCGAGAACCGCTTTCTGCAAGGGTTGATTTTTATTCCAATCTTGATTCTTGGCGCCGAAATCCTTGAATTGCCCGTGCTACTCTACTGGCACTCGCTTTCATTGCAGTATCAACAGTCGGTTCAGCCGTGGGGTTCGTGGTTGCTCGACTGGGCCAAGGAAGAATTGCTTCTTGTGGGTGGAGCGGCCGTCCTTGGTTCGATTCTATTGTGGCTCATCCGGCGCAGCCCGCGGCGCTGGTGGCTGCAGTTCTGGCTTTGTGCGCTACCGATTATTTTCTTTATATTTTTCATTAGCCCGTGGTTTATCGACCCGCTTTTCAATGAATATGTACCGCTTGAAGCAACACATCCGGAACTTGTGAGCTCGATTGAGAAAGTTACGCAGCGCGCGGGGCTTTCCATACCGCGTGACCACATATTCCTGATGCGCGCGAGCAAGAAAACTACCCAGATCAATGCGTATGTGACCGGCATTGGTGCTTCGAAGCGCGTGGTGGTGTGGGACACAACGATCCAAAAGACAACTCCGAACGAGACACTGTTTATTTTCGGGCATGAGGCAGGACACTATGTGCTGGGTCACGTGCGAAACGGCTTTTTGTTTTTCGCGATCTCGTTTTTGCTCGCACTTTATGCCTGCTTCCGGACGATGCATTTTCTGCTGGGAAAATGGGGAGCCGCCTGGAAAATTTACGGCCCACAGGATTTGGCTTGTCTGGCCGTGCTTCTTTTGATTTTCAGGGTGTTCGCCTTTGTCGGCACACCGGTTGAGTCCGCTTTTTCGAGAGGCGAAGAACACAACGCCGATGTTTTCGGTCTGGAAGTGATTCACGGGATTGTGCCAAATTCGGGAGACGTTGCTGCTCATGCGTTTCAAGTTCTCGGCCAGGAGGACCTCTCGGATCCAAATCCTCCGTCTTTCATCACGTTTTGGCTCTACAGCCATCCGCCGCTTGCAGAGCGACTTGTGTTTGCGCACAGTTACGATCCATGGTCGAAGGGGCAATCGCCGCGTTATGTAAAGTGAATGCTCAGGCGCCCGCGGCGCGCTTTTTCAAGGTGCGGCGGCGCGCAAATGCCGCGACTTTGTGACGGTTGCCGCAGTGCGCCATAGAACACCAGCGGCGCCGGCGAGTGCGAGAGTTGTCGTAGAAAAAGAGGCTGCACGCGGGGTTCGCGCAAAGATGCACTTGGGACGGTTGGTCTTCGACGATCAACTCTGCCGCGGACCTGGCAATGGCGGCGAGCAGCCAATCTAATCCTCCCTCCCTCGCTATGTATTCCATTCGCCAGTTGTGGGAAGTCGTTTGGAGCAGCTCGTCGTGACCTTCGGTCACCCGCAAAACTTCGTTGATGGGGGCAATCCATTCGCCGGAAACGCGGTCCTCCTCAGCAAGCGCTCTGAAAACGAGCCGCAGGGCGTCACGTAGACGCTCGGCGCGGCCAAGGAGATCGTACGCGGCTTGCGCGTCCGAATCGGTTAGCTTCCCAAGCTCCTCGGCGCGATCCAAAGAAACGATATGAGTGACGTGAAGGAACCCGACGAATTCCTCCCAACTGAGTCCGCTGGACTGGCCCGAGGCAGGTAAGGAGGGTAAATTGGCAAAATCAATTGCTAACCTGCCGCCGACCAAGCAGACGCTCGAGATTGGACTAGGCATGTCGCGTAACCTCAGTGTGGAGAAGCGCTTAACCGGAATAATCTATTGTTATGGTTAGTTTGAGTCAACAAGAATTCCGCGCGCCCCTCTTGCCGCGTTTCCAAATCGGACCGGTAGCATCTAATGCCTGAAAGAGCAGGTGCTTTGTGAAAACACGCGTCCTCGTACTAGCGGTCTTACTATCGGCAAGCCTCGCTCTCTTCCTGGGCTTCCGGCACGCCGGGAGAGTTCGCGCAGAAGCGTTGGATGAGACTCAACCCATTCGCCCTGTAGTCGTCGAACTCTTTACTTCAGAGGGCTGTTCCAGTTGTCCCCCGGCGGACGCGCTCCTGGCGAAGCTCGATCAGCGGGGACGCCTCGGCAACGCGGAGATTATCGCTTTGGAAGAGCATGTGGATTATTGGGATCAACTGGGCTGGCAGGATCCATTTTCGTCGTCGCAATGGACGCAGCGCCAGCAGGACTACGCTGCAGCATTTCGAAATGACGGCATCTACACGCCGCAGATGGTTGTGGATGGACGCGCGGAATTTGTTGGCAGCTCGCAAAGCAGCGCACGCTCCGCGATCGTGGAGGCGAGCCGCGTGACAAAAGCCGACGTTACTCTTTCCGGAATCACTGCTTCGCCTCAGCAGGCGCGCTTGAAGGTCGACGTCAAAATGCTTCCGGATCCGGCGTCCAAGGAAGCTAGCGTTTGGCTGGCTGTAACGGAGTCCGGACTTCATTCCGACGTGAAGCACGGAGAAAATGCTGGGGAAGATTTGCATCACGCGGCGGTTGTGCGCAGTCTGCACAAGATTGCTGATGCGAAACCGAACGAAGCGAACGCTTACTCCGGGGAGCTGGATGTTTCGCTCGATTCAGCTTGGCAGCGGCAGAACATTCGTCTCGTCGTTTTCGTTCAAGATTCAAAATCCCGCCACATACTGGGCGCGGCTTCCGTACATCTGGCACAATGAGGTCTCAGTGCAGGGGACTGATCCTGCCGGCAATTGCAGGGGAGAGTCATGGATTTTTCGGCAGCGCCGCCTGAACCGGAATCAGTTCCCCCACAATTTCCCCCAGGGTCAAATTCGCCCAACCCGCTTTTTTACAATGAAGCGGGACTTCGCTCGGGCTGGCGAATCCTTCTCTACCTGGCGCTAGGATTTTTCCTCTACGGTATTCTGCTGGTTCCCGTCTCGCTCGTTTTTCGAGCCGCGCCCGGCCCGCTTTCCGTTTCTGCCATCATTCTCGGCGAAGCGATGACGTTCGCGGCCGCATTTGGTGCGGCGATCATCATGTCCAGAATCGAACAGCAGACTGTGGGCATCTATGGATTGGCCTTTTCGGGCGCATTTGGCACACGATTCTGGCAAGGAATGTTTGTCGGCCTTTGCGAAATCAGTTTTCTCGTCGGAGCGATGGCTTTACTAGGAGCCTATTCCTTTGGAAACCTGGCATTTCACGGCGAAAAAATTCTTCAATGGGGCCTGCTCTGGCTGATTGCTTCCATTCTGATTGCCTTGCCGGAGGAGTTTCTTTTCCGCGGGTACATGCAACACACGCTGGCGGAGGGGATCGGCTTTTGGCCGGCGGCCATTATTCTTTCCATTCTTTTTGGGCTCATGCACAAAATGAATCCCGGGGAGAATTGGATCGGGGTGGCCAATATTGTCTTCACGGGCTTGCTGTGGGCGTTCAGTTTGCGTCGGACGGGAACGCTCTGGTTTGCGGTGGGATGGCATGCCGCGTTTGACTTCGGGGAGAGCTTTTTGTTTTCTGTTCCCAACAGTGGAGGCCTTTTTGAAGGGCATCTTTCAGACGCTACATTCACGCCGGGCCGCGCGTGGCTAACGGGAGGAAGAGTTGGCCCGGAAGCGAGCGTTTTCGCCTTCGTCACGCTCGTGCTGGGTGCAGTCGTTGTCCATTTCTGGTTCCCGGCAAAAGCTGGAAAAGAAGACACGGCATCATAGCGGGCAAGATTCTAATGCACGAGTTCTGAAGCAAAGACCAACTGCACTCCGTTCCCCTGAACTGTCGGCAAGAATTCTCGGAGCGCCTCGAGGGTGGCAGGATGTGGGTGCCCAATCGCGATTGCGGATTTCTTTTCCTTAGCGCCCCGCAGAGCAAGTCCTAGCTGCTTTCGAATGGCGGCGACGTCTTGCACATCATCCAGAAAAGGGACATTGCGAAAAGCCGCCAGTACGCTATCTCTTTTGGCTGTATCAAAAGCTACGGTGGCGGCCGTGGTGCGGCTATCCACGTAGAACAAATTCAAATCCCGCAGTGCCGGCATCAGATTTTCCATCAACGCGGGATCGGATGTTGCCTGCGAGCCCTGGTGATTGTTCACTCCAACCGCGTTTGGTACCGATGCAGCCATTTCGTCCAAAAGTTTCCGGACGTCGCTCCCAGACATTCCCGGCCGCAACTCCTCCTTTTCCGGCGATTCGTTGGCTACGGATTGCATGGGCAAATGGAGCATCACCTGGTAGCCGCGTTGCAGCGCTTCGTCCGCTATTTCTTTTGAATGTTCGTGATTCGGCAAAATGGAAATCGTCAGCGGATAGCGCATCGCGAAGATCGATTCGGCGGCGGTGCGATCGCTGCCCAGATCGTCCAGGATGATCGCGAGCCGCGGCAAATCCCTGGCCGGACCCGCTTTTTGCACGGAATCTGGCGCGCGAACAAATCGGATTTCCACGAAGTGCGTCGTCCGCGATCCGGATTGAAATCCGGTTGAAAAGGAGGCGTCCTTAGAGAACCGCGCGGTCGATTGCAGCTTGTGCCGCTCCGCAGTCCTGCTCAGTTCGTTGAGGATTTGCGTAGCTTGCGCGGTCGCGTTCGTTGCACCCTCTTGCGCGAACAATGTGATTTCAAGCCAGTCTGGCAGCGCAGGCTCCTTGGAAGTAGCCTGCAATTTCATTCGAATTACTGTGCCGGCGGGCGTCTCCTTGCGCGCTCTGGCGGCCAGTTCGCGCGTGATTCCGTGGATTGCCGCGGCACTCAACTGTGAATTGCGACTCGGAAATTGACACGAAGCGGCCAAGAGGCACAACGCCGCGATGGCGAAGAAAAAGGTCGCGCGAAAAAAGGAATAAAATATGCGATTGCGAGAGCTTGGTTTTGGCAGAGAGAAAAGTTGCGCCGTCAGCGGCACAACAAACTACGCCGCTTTCTTGGCAGGCGTTTTGAAGAGCTCAATCGCCTTTTTCAGCAGCGGATCTTCGGAAGAGAGCGGCTTGATTGCGGCCGGCGTTTGCGGGTTGGCGGCTCCAGAATTCGTTGTGGCGTCGTCATCGTCGTTGCCATCCCCATTGTCATACGCAACAGCGCGAACGACTTGCGTCGGAACGACTCCTACTTCCAGAATCGACTTGCCATCTCCGTTGTAGTAATTCGCAACAGTCAGAATCAAAGCAGCGCCGTCGTCCAGAGTGATCAGCTTTTGTTCGGAAGCCAGCCCGAACGAACGCTCGCCGATCAATTCGCCGCGATGATTCATCACGAGCGCTGACGCCAGAATTTCCGCTGCGCCGGAGGTCGTTGGATCCATCAGGACCGAAACGGGGCCTTTCCACGCGACTTTATTCGGCTCAGCGGCGAACACTTTCGTCGAAACAGTCTGACCACGAAGTGTGGCGATTGTGCCGCTGGGAATAAAGAGCTGCGCCGCGGCAATTCCTTCCAACGCCGGTCCCCGGCCGCAGTTCCGCAAGTCCAGCACGATCTTGTGAACGCCCAGCTTTTCGGCCTCCGCCAGCTTTGCCCGCAATTCTTCTGCGCGGCCCGGTTCGAGCGAGAGAATCCGAATCGCCGTTATGTCTGAATCAACTTTCACCGATTGAAGCTTCGCCGGGTTTAGTTTCTCGCGCACCAAATCCACTTCTTCCGGCTCGGCCTTGCCGCTGCGAATCACGCCGACCTTCACGCTGGTTCCCGGTTGTCCGCGCATTAAATTCATGGCTTGTCCCACGGACATTTCGCGTGTTGTAAAACCCGAAACCGATTCGAGAAAATCGCCGCTATGGATGTTTGCTTTGTCCGCGGGGCTATCCGGAACAACGGAGATGGCCACGATGTATCCGGAGCGCTTGCTCATCGTCAAGCCGGTTTCTCCGGCCACATTGCTTGCAATCTTTTGCTTGTATTCGGCGTACTCACGTGGCGTCAAATAGCTCGATTGCGGATCGAGCGATTCCAACAATCCATGTAGGGAACCAGCGGTTACGAGCGGGATGTTCGGATCATCCACATAGTCGGTCTGAATTTTTTGCAGGACTTCGCCGTAGACGGTCAACGACTTGTACGCGCGGTCATCGGGCGTCCGGCCCAGGACGTGGCCCAATCCTGCATAGCAAAAGATAACTGCAGAGATTGCAATAACGCCGACTCGAGCCGCTCGATTCATTAGTCCACCATCCTTGCGAATCACTTCAATTGTAACACTTCAATAGTATGGGACGCAGCAGGACAAGCAAAGGAAGCCTCTGCGGCGCGGCAAACGAGGCGCCTGGCTCAGAAACCACGTCCTATATCGTGAAATGTTGCGCGATTACCACATCGATGTGTTTATGGAGCATCTCGTCGTGCGTAAGTCATTGAAAATGATAGACAAATCAGCGCTTCGGCTGGTAGTCAATTTGCTAGGATAGAGGTGATGTTCCAAACGACTATTCAAAGGGAAGTGAACACGGAAGGCATTGGCCTGCACACCGGTGTTTTTGGTCATGTTGGGTTAGTTCCGGCACCTGTCGACACGGGCATCGTTTTCCGCCGTACCGACCTCGATAACTTCACCATCGAAGCCCGAGGAGAGAATGTCGCTCGCGTTAGCTATGCCACGAGCTTGATGAAACAAGGCGTTTTACTCTCCACTACGGAGCACTTGCTCGCCGCAATCTACTCCTGCGAAATCGACAACGTCTTCATAAACATTGATTCGATCGAAGTTCCGATTCTGGATGGTTCTGCCGAGCCGTTCATGCAAATGCTGGAGCAAGCCGGAGTGCGGCGGCTGCGGAAGCGGCGGCGCTATTTGAAAGTCTTGAAGCCGCTAGAAGTCATCGAAAACGGGCGTCGCATCGGCATCTATCCAGCCAATGAATTTCACGTGAAATGCTTCGTGGATTTTCCGCATCCGCTTGTAGGTCAGCAGGAAATTGAAATGAGCGTGAGCCAGGAGAGTTTTCGCCGCACGCTGGCGCGCGCACGCACGTTTTGTTTTGAACGCGAAATCGAACCACTTCGCGCCATGGGTCTGATTCGCGGAGGATCGCTCGAAAATGCGATCGTCCTGACAAACGACGGCGTCATGAACGGCCCGCTGCGCTTCGATGACGAATTTGGCCGCCACAAAGCACTCGATTTAATCGGCGACCTGGCGCTCGTCGGCTTGCCGTTGCTAGCGTGTGTTGAAGCCCACAAAGCCGGCCATGCCTTGCACACGCAATTGGTCAGCAGCCTGCTTGCCGATTCTTCCCTTTGGACGATTACGACTGAAGATGGTAGTCCCGTGGAAAACACCGCTCCGGTCGGGGCGCCTGAACAGATTCCGGCGGCAGACTAGACGATTTCGCTTCACTTGAGTGGTGGGCTGGTTTCATCGGCTTGCCCTGGACTGTTGGCGCGAATCACGCCGGTCTGATCCACGAAAAAATGGCGAATCCCCGTGCCAGGCGACAACGGGTCAGCGTTCCAGCCGAATCCCGACTCTGGCGGGTTTCCCGTAAAACTGGAGATGTGAGGCGTGAACCTGTAGCCGTTCTTGACGCCTTTCGCCAGCGCGGTATCAATCGCATTGCTTCCCTCGTGGCAGGCGGTGCCGTCCGGCCCCAATTCTGCAAGCGCGTAGGCATATCCAATTTTAGGGCATGCTCCCGCGTATTCGATTTCCGCCGTCGTCAGAGTGCGGAGCGAGCCGATAGCCGACGCCTCATTCGCGGCCATTTTGGATTTGATGATGTTTGGAATTGCGATCGCGGCGATGATCAGAATGAAAATGGGAAAAGTTGCGATTTGAATGTAGCCCAGAATCATGCCGGCAATTGCCATACCTTCGCCCTTTAACCGCCCCGCGCTCTTTTTGATTTCGTTTAGTCCCATGTGGCCCAGCACCACGGCGATAATGGCTCCGATAAAAGGCGCGACGAAGTACGCGGCGATTCCAGCGGCGAGACTTCCTGCAGCTTTTCCGCTGTTTTGGGGAGGGGAAGAAACGTATGGGCTCGATGGATATGCGTCGCCGGCAAGCGGAGGTTGGCGGTAAGCAGGCTGTTGATACGCGGCAGGTGGAACTGCCTCCTGCGGAGGAGGAGGCACGCGAACTGTAGCCAGGTCCACTCTGCAATGGGGGCAGATCCGGGTGTCGTCCTGAATCGCCTGGGTGCAATAGGGACACCGTTTCATCGAACGCTCCCTTCAAGATAAGTGAATGATGCGCAAATGGGCTATTCAGCGTGGACTCTACGGCAATTCCGGCATGCCGTCTAGGGCACAATCGAGCCGGGTGTCGCGTTTCGCGCAATTGTCAATTGAGGGAGGAAGGGCGAGAATACCTCAGCCATGCCGAATAAAGACGCTGTGATCGTGATTCTTGCTGCGGGCAAAGGGACGCGACTCAAGTCGTCCCTCGCAAAGGTGCTGCATCCCGCAGGCGGACGAGCGCTGGTGGAAAACGTGGTGCGCGCGTGCTTGCCACTCGGAGCAAAAAAGATAGTCGCTATCGTTGGCCATCAAGCGGAAGAGGTGGCCGCCGCAGTTGCGCCGCTCGGTGTGGAAGCGGTTTTGCAGCAGCCACAGCATGGAACAGGGCACGCGGTGCTCGTGGCGAAGCGCGCTATCGGCAAAGCAAAAATTGCGGTGGTGCTTCCGGGCGATGCGCCGCTCGTTCGAGCGGAAACGCTGAAAGCGTTGATTGCCACGCATCGTTCCGGAAAAGCGGCCGCCACAATTCTTTCCGCGGTCGTTGCCGATCCTTCCGGGTACGGCCGCATTCTGCGCAAATCGGAGAATTCCGTTGCTGCAATCATGGAAGATTCGCAACTCACTGCCGAACAGCGCGAACTCAACGAAATCAATTCCAGCATTTATTGTTTTTCGACGGAAAGGTTGTGGCCGGCCCTCGCCCAAGTTAAGCCGGAAAATAAGCACCGCGAAATTTATCTGACGGATGCGATCGCCGTGCTCGCTTCGAAAGGCGAAACAGTGCTTGCACAGATTGCGCCGGATTCGCGCGAAGTGCTGGGTTGCAATACACGCGCCGATCTCGCTGAAGTGGACCACATATTCCGCGAACGCAAACGCGAAGAATTGATGAACTCCGGAGTGACGATTCAGCTTCCCGAAACCGTGCTGGTTGGTCCGGAAGTTTTCGCAGGTGAAGACACCGTTCTCGAGCCATGCGTTCAGTTGCTCGGC
>Ga0137410_10002046_pt1 | contig 13800 bp, 12 predicted proteins | sample CZODoug1_16funga_FD_108878 | JGI IMG/M metagenome (GOLD analysis project Ga0137410, IMG submission 108878) | Vadose zone soil fungal communities from Angelo Coast Range Reserve, California, USA - CZODoug1_16fungal (Illumina Assembly) | ecosystem: Environmental > Terrestrial > Soil > Vadose zone... | reverse complement strand
CTCTCGACCAATGGATCCATCGTCGAACTGAGACCGAAGTACTCCGACTTCAGCAGCTCGTCGACCGGCATGCCTTTGACCGGCGGCAAATCAGGTACGGAAAACACTTTGCCTGTGGCTGTACGACGGAGCACCACGACTTCGCCATTCTGGAGTCCTCGCAAACACAGTGGATCGTGCGTGCTCATGACGAACTGCACCCGTGGGAACGCCTTGCGGAGACTGCTCACGACGCGCATCCGCCACCGCGGGTGGAGGTGCGCGCCGAGCTCATCGATCAGCACGATCCCCTCGGCAGCTTCCAGTGCTCCAAGCTGCGTGGACATCAACCCGGACATGACATCACACGTCAGTCCCAGGACCGATTGATAGCCATCGCTCAGCTGTTCCAGGCCGAGGTCGCATCCGTAGAGCCGTACCCGAACTTGAGGGCCACTCCTGGTCGTCACGACTCTCAGTCTCGCGGCACGCGGCAAATCCAGGACGTCTTTCAGCGCACGCGCGACGTAGTCGAACGTGGGACGGGGTAGCCGGGACATCCAACGATTGGCGTCGAGCAAGGGTCGGAACGGATCAAACAGATTCGTCACCCGCCTCTTGCCAGTCCCCGCCTTCCCATTCGAGCCCCTCGGAAGCAGCCGTGTCGCGCCATAGGCGAGCAGGACTCCGTGAAACGGTTCGCCGGCGACTGTGAAACTGGTCGTGCCGCGCCCCAATTTGAGCTCGAGCGGTACCGCATTGCCGCTGATGTGGATACGGACTCGACCGGCTTTGGCGCCCTGACGCAGTACCTCCGCGGGGCGGATACCCGATCCCTTCCCGCCACCCACCGTGAGCGCGATCGCCTGCAGAATGGACGACTTACCCGCACCATTCTCGCCGAGCAGCATCAAGTGGGGTGCCGGCGCGTCTTCTGAGGTTTGCGTTGGGACAGCCAGATCGAGCTGCGACACTCCGCGAAATCCCCGGATCTCGATAGCCGTGATGTATTGAGTCTTGAGCCGCACATGCCGCGCCTTCCGGACTTTCCGAAGCGCGCGTGTGGTTGGGGTGGCTGGGGCGAGGCTGCTCAGCCAGGACCGAATCAGTGTACGCGCTACCGCGGCGTGGGGCGCACTCGGGCGAGCGGCTTCACTGAGCCAATCCAGCGTCTTCGCTTGATACGGAGAAACGGCGGGACCCGTCTTCATGACGGACAACACCAGGTCCTCCGGGCCGGAGACGTCGATGCCCTCGGGGCCGGCGGTCAGGTGTCGGAGCCCAACGATCGCGAGTGCCACACGCCTGCCCAGCTCAGCGCGCGCGCGTACCAGATCACGCCGGTTCAGTTCCAGGACCCCCATCGTCACATCGCCACGCTCACTGTGTGGAGCGACGAATCCGTCCTCCTGGAATGCGAGGTCAAGGGTGGGATCATCCCCACACGGGTCGATGAGTAGACGTTGTTCCCGGTCGAGATCCCTCCAGGACGCCTTGAGTCTCACACGCTGCCCTTTTACTGGGAATTTTGATCCCTTGTTCTTGTTACACGTTGCGCAAGCGGCGTACAGATTCCGCCACTCGTAGGCCAGCCACCAGTAGTGATCAGGAGCGTAATCCTGCGTGAGCCCGATCGCGCCCTTCTTGGGGCGAAATCGATCGAGGCTCTCGTTATCCCGGGACAGGGGCGTTTCGCAGTAGGCGCATTTGCCACTAAACACCTTCCGCAGGGCACCCATCACGTCCTCGAAAACCGGTTTCGTCATGAGGGGGAACCGGAAACGTTCCTGCCGCCGCGTCTCGAGCGCCCGCTGCTCGAAGAACGCGGACACCTCGCGTAGGTGACCCTCGACACTCTTCGCGTGAAGAGCCTGCGGTTCAGGTACGCGAGCACGGTCAACGCGAATCATGCCTATCTCTCCAGGTGCAGCAACCTCCGAACCCGGTTCTCATCCATGAAGGACTGATTGGGAAGTGTAGCTACTTGAGCGTTTGGAGGAACGAGCTGTGGAGCGGGCACGGCGGCTGAACCTAGACGTGAAGGAGACACCGGCTATGACACTCTGAGCAGGGCTAACGTTCGCCGTTCATCCCCCACCGCAGGCTGTGTGGCCCGCATTAGAGCTGCTTGTACCTCCGTCGGATGTAAGACGAATTCGGCAGTTAGATCCTGTTGCGATGCCAGTTTGAATCGGATCAGAAGCCTTGCTCGTGCTGTCAGCAGACCCGTGAGTAACTGGCTGCGGGCAGAGTCCTCACGTGCGCTAGATGGGCGCTCTAGCGCACGGTAGCGATCCCCCTACCGCTCCCGTGCAAAGACCCCAACCGCCCAATCAATGACGGCGTTCACATCGTCGACATTCACGTGATCGCACCGGTCACAGCAGAATCGGGTTCGTCGGAGACGGACGGACCGTAAGAGCACCCATTCCGCAATTCGCACGGCGATGCTTCGGTGCCGACGCGACGGCATTTCCCCAAAGTACTTAACGATATTGTTGCGAACGCAGACGCCTCTCGACGTCGCAATGCGCCGCATTTCCTTGATGGCTTCGAGCTTGGCTTCGAGCGCCGACGCCTTGGACGCGGCGTCAACCCCTGCCATCTCGGATGTCTTCTCGGCCATGAACCTGAGCAATCCTTCGTCATTCTCTCCGGTGAACATGACAGCGACCGAAGGCTTGCCATTCCGACCAGCGCGCCCGAATTCCTGAAGGTAGTCTTCCGGTGACGCTGGATGCTGCCAGTGGACCACGAGTCGAACGTCGGGCAAATCGAGTCCCATGCCGAACGCGTTGGTACAGATGATGACTCGTACGGGCGGGTCGGTCCGGCCCGTGAACTGGCCCAGCAGCATGTCGCGGTCGTTAGCCGTACCGAGTTTGGAGTGGAAGAAAGGAAGGTCCAACTCGAACGACCGAAGGCCGTCCTGGAGCTGCTTTCCGGTGTTGACTGTAGGCACGAACAACATGGCACGACCATGCGGCATGACCCTGAGGAGGTTCGTGATCAGCGAATACCGCACCTTGTCCTTCACGTTCGGCAGACGGACGAACTTGATGTTCGGCCGGTTCACCCCCGTCACCACTACGCGGGCGTCTGGTATTCCGAGCGATTCCAGGATGCGTCGCTGGCCCTGCGTTCCGGCCGTGGCGGTGAACGCCAACACCGGTGGGCTGCCCAGTGCGTGGCGAATTGCACCCAGGTTACCGTAGTTCGGGCGGAAGTCGTTTCCCCAACGATCGATGCAGTGCGCTTCGTCGATCACTAAGTAGGCCGGCCGGGCGCGGCTGATCTCGTTCACCTCCGCCCGGCGAACCATTCTTGGATCGAAGCGCTCCGGCGTGCAATACAGGAATTTGATGGAGCCGTCCCTTAACAATTGGTACCGGATCTCCTTTTCCTGCGGGCCAAGGTCACCGTTGATGAAGGTGGCCGGGACCTTCTTCATCTGCAGGTCGACGACCTGCTGGCTCATGAGGGCCTTCAACGGGGAGATCACGAACCCGCACCCACGCTTTAACAGGATTGGCACCTGAAAACAGAGTGACTTTCCAGAGCCGGTCGCGCTGACGAGAAGAAGTGACTCCCCTCGAAGGGCCGCGAGGATCACATCCAGCTGGGGAGTGCGGAGGTGGGTGACTCCAAGGAGCCGCATCGCCGCGCCGAGCGCTTCATCAACGCCAGCCAACTCGTGCCGGAAATCCAGTGCCCTGGCCAGCCTCAATCCCCAGCGCTCGATCATCCGGCGAGCAAGCGTGCCTTGAAGGTTCGGATGGTGCGCAGCGTGACAGCCATCGCACAGTGTGATCAGGTTGGCAGGGTCATCGACCCCACCGGCGGCACGTGGAATCAGATGATGAACGTCGGCTTCGCCCTGGGAGCATGTTTCGCCGCACGCTCTGCAAACGTGCGAGTCGCGTGCGAGAACGACCGCGCGAACGGCGCGCCATTGTTCAAGGTGGGCTTGGGAAGGCGGAAGAGACATAGCGTGCAGCTGGGAAGATGTCGAACCAAAGGGCCACTGCAACAAGGCGCGGCAGCTAACTCCGCCACCGCGCCTCGCCGCCTAGGCCTAAGCTCCGGCGCCGCCATCACGCCGCCTTCGGCGTCTGACTACCGCCCGCGCCCGGTTCAGCCTTGGGCTTGAACGGCCCCAGCACGTTCCGGGCGCTGGCCCACGCCCACATCAGCTCCGCGTTCTCCCCAAACCGGAACCGCACGAGCCCATCGAGCACGTGTATCTGCTCTTTGATCTCGGCCGCCACGGCCTTGAGATCGGCGCTTGCAACCACATGATTGCGCCGGCCTTCGCGCGAAGCCTCCAGCGTCTTCTCGAACTCGCCCAACGCGCCCGCGAGAGCATCGAGCAGCATCGGGGACATACCGCGGCTCACGAACAGCTCCTTCTGCGCGGTCGCCTTCTCCAACATCGCGCGCGCCACCGTGAGCAACGCCGCGTGACTGGCGTTCGCAGGCGGCAGCTGAAACCGCACCGCCAACTCCGCGTTCTCCTTCGCCGCCACCGCGCCGACCGCGCGCAGATACCCGAGCAGCTTGCGCTGCTGCGTAACCCGGATTGCGTTCCGTCGCCGGCTGGCCGAGCGCGTCGTCGCTACCCCACCACGCTGCTGGCCTGCGAGCACCTCGGCACGCTGGATCAGCTCCTCGAGCTTCGCCAGCCCGAGACCCTGCCCTACGCCGTCCGTCTGAGGGGTCCGCAGAAAATTCGCGGCGTTAACTTAGCCCTGATCACATTTTGCGGGCCATGCCTACCATGAGCGTCTTGGCCCCTGGTAGTCGAGTCGGGGTCCACAGGTAGCTCAGCGAAAGACTGATAACGCCTTCGATGTGCACGGCGAGCAGACCCGTCACACCAACGATCGCTTGCTTCGTGTTAGGAAGAACACTGGAGTACGCATTCTGGACGAGTTTCTCGGACGGCGTTGCAACGAACGGCTCAACCTGAACGTACCAGACACCGAAGTGTTTCGTGTGCTCGCCCGATCGTCTGCCCCAGGCCTCTCCGGAGAAGAGGATCGGGATCGAGTAGTGACCGCTCCACTCATACTGGTAGCTGCTATCGGCTGTTCGGACGTACTGGATGAGCTTGCCTTGAGTAATGAACCACACAGCGAAAGTCGACTTACCATCGCCCGCCGCAACGATTGGGAATCTGAGCCCCACAAACACCAGTCCACCGTTCGTCCCAATCAGGTTCATGGTTGTGGCACAGTTCCCGTCATCCTTTTCCGCCGCCACCTGGCTGCCGGCAACTAAGTGCGGCAGCGTAACCTTGAAAAAGGTCGGTCGTACTTCAACAAATTCCCCTCCGGTGACAGTTCGTCCCAGGGCTTCACACTTGAGGTTTCCGACCATGATCTGTGCGCCCACCTGCGGGAAGAGCGACGCTTCGGTCTTCTTCTCTTCACCTTTCGCTCCAGCGGTATCCCCGCTGCTGAACAGGTTCATTGCCCGGAAGGACAACCTCGAAGCCGTTTTATACGGCCGGACGTCCAGAAACTGGCCGTCAAGGCTCGGCAGCCCAAGGGATGTGAGCGCGCCTGTCACACAGGCGCCCACCAGCCACTTCCTGCTCATGATTTTCCTCCTTTCGACGCTTCAGGCCGACTTCGCGTCTGAACACCGGCGGCCAGGTGCTGTTGCGTGGGCAGAAGCACACACGATAACCGCCAACCGCATGTCAGCTATGACGATCTGAGCAACACGGCGCGGCGGGCGACCATCCACCCGCCGCGCCTCGCCGCCTGGGCCCAGGCTCCTGATCCCCGGAGAGGAGTTTTCCTTGCGGCGGTCCCTTCTCCCACAACTGGCCGGCCTAGCAGCGGCTCGCAACGCCGCGATTTGACGCTGGAGCAACGTGATGGTATTTCAAACGGGACACACCGCGACAAAGGTAAACCCGGCTAGAGCCGGGGACACAAAGCCACGGGTCCTCGCCTCCTCCGCGACGCCAGTCTGACACGCCACGAAGGATCCCAAGATCGCCGAGCTGCCGAACGGGTTGCTCGGCGCAGTCGTGGCCAACATGGACCGGAGACAAACCATGGCCGGGAGCGGGAACTGCGAGCATTGTGGAGGCGGTGGTGACGTGGACATGGGAGCGTTACACCCCGACGCAATCTGCTCGACATGCGGGGGAAGTGGGGATTGCCAGACGTGCGGAGGGTCTGGCGAGTGTGAGCATTGCGAGGGGAAAGGTACCGTCGACATGGGCGTGCTACACCCGGACGCTACGTGTTCCCAATGCAGGGGAAGCGGAGAGTGCCAGTCTTGTTAGGCCCACCGCTGATGTCGGGCTCTTACGAGGCCGATCCATTCCCTTTCCAGTTAGGTAAGGCTTGCTCCACCCGGCGGCTTAATAGGAGTGCACAGCATGTCGAGGCAGAACCAGGCACCCACCGCGTTTGTGATTCGCCTCGCTCTGAGGCAACCCGATCATCCGATCCGGTTCGGCCGTTACGCCACGAGGGGAGCATCGCATGGCACTCCTTCGCGATATGTACGACATCATTACCCAGCATCCGGATGCCAAGGCCGCAATCGACCGGAAGCTGCTCGATTTCATGAAGGGGGGCTGGTTTAGAAAGACCCCAACACGAAAGGAGCGCATCGATCACCTCAGGCAGCTTCTCCCTGAGCTGGTCCGTGATGACTTCACCGAGAAGTTCACAGAACTTCTGCAGTTCTTCGGCGTCTTGCTCGCTACAATTGTTGAAACCGCCTACGCCAGCACCCGCGGATGTGTGATAGCGAAGCTCTATCTTCCCGGCTTTTGCTTCTACTTTCCTGCCCCAGCCTCACAGCCTGGTCTCCGGTTGCTCGAGGCTCCGCTCAGTAAGGAGAGGTACTACGCTTTGCCGCTCACGAAGGACGCGCCATACCTGTTTTACGCGCTGAAGCGGAGTGACCAGGGAAACTCTGAGCTGGTCACCCTCCGCACCAAGCTCGACGAGATTGCACGTGGATCTTCCGAAAGAGGAGAAGAACGAGACTTTGTCGACTTGCTGCGCAAGAAGGAGTACGACCCAATTCCGCTGATAGGCATTGCGCAGACGCCAGGGACCCAGAACTTCAACTTTCGCCGGAGCAATATCGGTTTTGACGACGCATCTCTCAATCTTGACTTCAACGATCCGACCACCAAGGCTGCGATCGCGCAGGACTTAAATACTGTCCTCAGTTTTAAGCGGGTGTGACCTCCAATCTTGCCCATATGCTCACGTGCACCTATCGCTCGTGACCCGGGGGCCGCTTCCGGGTCAGATACAATTCAGGTTCACTTGTGTGGCTAATCATGTGGTCCGGTGTCATCCGAACGCCACCCAACCAACGCACGAAACGTCCGACCGCTTCGGTAACGCGAGGCGCGAGCGGGGTTCGACCCGTGAACCGGACTCGCAGTCCGCTGCTCCAGCGTCGCTCGCATGGGCCGAGGGAGCAGAAAAAACTACGGCCCCGCCGCGGCGGAGCCGTAGTTTCGGAACCTGCGTTGCCATCACGCCGCCTTCGGCGTCTGACTACCGCCAGCGCCCGGTTCAGCCTTAGGCTTGAACGGTCCCAGCACATTCCGCGCGCTGGTCCACGCCCCCATCAGCTCCGCGTTGTCCCTAAACCGATACCGTACCGCCCCGTCGAGCACGCGCTTGCTCGGCGATCTCGGGGCACACGGCGTGGGCATCTGTAGCCCTCCAAGGCCGCGAGAAAAAAACGCGCATCGCAGAGTGCCGTGGAGCGATCTCCGTCAAAACCCCGCGGCTCGGTATGGTAACTCCTCCTTGAAAACAGAGGCGCCACGTGGGAGCCAGAGACGCGCCAAGTATGGCAGTGATCGGTTGGCTGCGACGTATCCCCAGTTTATGAGACGCAGCTTTGTATCCTCGTTCATCGCCAAGAGCCTCGTCGGGATCTCACTGAGCTTCCGGATCTTTGCTTCGTCGAGTGCCACAACCGGCACGTCAGTGTGACTCTCCGGTGGCCAATGCATTTTCCAGTAGGCCCCGTCCCCACGCGGTGATTGAGTCACGCTCTTCGTGCCCCGCTGGTCATGCTCCGCAAATCGCGAGATCGCCGTGTCCGCGCGGAGCCGCGACGGTTGGTCGTGAATCAGCGATAACACCCGCCGCAGCTGCCCCACCCAGTTCATATGAGGTGATACACAATGCGCGGAGACGGCGCCGCCATCACTAATGAGGAGCTCGCCTTCCGTCTTCCAGAGGGCCGCGAGTCCGAGATTATCCGCGACACCCCCATCAATCAGGTAGACTCGCTTTCTGAAGCCTTGAAGTTTGTCTCTTGGGATCGGTCGAACTTGCAGCGCGAGATCGCTGTAAGGAGTCATCCAGCTGGATTGGCGCGGGGGCTCCCAGCCGGCACGGCCAAGCGAGAGCTTCAGCGGCGATAAGAACGGTGGAAAGGCGCTCGAGGCAGCGATAGCCGTCGCGATTGGGACACTCCCGTCACGCACGAAGCCGACGGACGAATCACCCATTCCTTCCCTCTCAAAGGACCAGCCCGCCCCGGTTTGCAGATTCGTCGCGTTGAAAACGAACTTCGGCCGCACAGGCAAGTCGCCGATGGTCTTGTCTCCCACCAGATGCCTGCGGTAGGAACGCGCAATTACCCCGGCCGCCGACGCGAAGGGCAACACTCCAAGCAGAATAGCCGGCCAGTCGAGGGAGTGGTCCGTCAACCGTAACAGCGGCTCGACGATCTGCTCACCGAACCGGCGCGCGATGCCCGAGCTATCGAACGCCAATTGATCCCAGCGCGCGGCCAGGATTCCGGCAACAATCGATCCACCCGAGACGCTCGATACGTGCGTAAGCGCGCGCAGCTCGCCGATCTCGTTCAGTCGCCACAGCGCGCCAACGTGAAACAGCACAGCCCGATAACCGCCGCCGGACAGGGCAAGCAGCAGTGGTGGGCGATTGGAATCTGCGTGACTTGTCATGAGGCGCACCGCCTACCAAGGGGATCGCAGGGCCGAGCCAGCCTAGATATGTAATCTCCGCGGATCGATGGCCAGCGCTCTCTTGCTCATCCTGCGACTAAACGAACCAAGGCGCGGCAGGTGACCATCCACCCACCGCGCCTCCCCGCCATCTGCGTTCGATGCTACAGACTCATTGTGAGCCGATCGCCGCGACGTCCCGCGAGGTCCGGAGCCAGGCGCTCAGGCGATCGCGCAGCGCCACCGGGACATACTGCGAGCGCAGCAACCCCTCGAGCCGCGCGACACGTGCTGCCATCTCAGGCCCGCGGCCCGCCTTGCCGTTCAACCAGGCCGCGTAGTAGATCGACAGCGCTTCCACCTCGAGATCACCCACCCGTGCGGCTTCATCCGTGAGTTGATCCATCGCGGCGGCCGCGCCAACCAGGTTGCCATTGTTGTAGTGGACGGTCGCCAGCTTCCAACTCGTTCCGCTCGCAAGGTGCCCCTCGCGGCGAGCAATGGCGGCGGCTCGGGCGTACGCTCGTGCCGCTGCGTCGTAGCGCAGGCGACTGGCCAACTCATCGCCGCGGCCGACATACAGCTGCACCTCGGGACTGAGCTCATCGGCCGACGCCTGAATGCCGGAGAGAATGGCCGGACCGCCCGACTGGGCGCTTGATTGTGTAGCGGAAAGACTGGGTGCGACGAGCAACGTGGCGACTGCAAGAAGGTACATAGCCGTCTTCATAGCCCCTCCCGGAGCATGGTGACGACGGCGTGTGCTTATAGGACGTGCGAAGCCTTGGAAAGGTTGCTCAGATCGCGGAAGCGGACAAAACCGTGACGGATGCAGGCGTTACAAGGCGCGGCAGGTCGTCACCCACCGCGCCTCGTTGCTTCGCCTCAGGCGTTGGCGTTGCCATCACGCCGCCTTCGGCTGATCACCAGCCTTGGGCTTGAACGGCCCCAGCGTCGAGCGGCGTAAGCGTCGGAGCTGCGCTACGGCACGTACGCTTCCACAGTCACGATGGGCGGTTGTCCGCCCGCCGTCACGCCACCGGCGACGTACACCACACCTCCCACCGTTGCCGCCGCGTGGTAGGTACGGGCCGTTGGCATCGACGTCATCCTGGTCCACACATTGCCCACCGGATCGTAGCGGTCCACGATAGCCGTAGTGGCGGGGATCGGCCCGGGAACCGACTGGTTGGTCCCACCGATGGCGTACACCGCACCCCCTGCCGCTGCCACCGCCATGTCGCTGCGCGGCGTCGGAACAGAGGCCTTCGTGGTCCAGGTATTCGCCACCGGGTCGTACACTGCCACCAACCTGGGTCCCACGGCGTACAACAGTCCGTTGATTGCGACCAGGCCGAAGCCAATCTGAGTGGTGGGCATGGCAGCCTTGGTCGTCCACGTGTTGGTCGCGGGGTCGTAGGCCTCGAGGTACGGCACGTCGGCGGCCTGCGTCTGTCCACCAGCGGCGTACAGGATTCCGTTCAGTCCGGCGACCGCCAGTGAATGGCGCCCCGTCGGCATCGGCGCTTTGGGAGTCCAGGTATTGGTCGCGGGTTCATAGGCCTCGATGGTGTTACAGAAGCTGCACGTCGCCGAGCTTCCCCCAACGGCGTAGAAGATGCCATTTACCACCCCAACGCCCAGGGCCACCCGCGCCGTGGGCATCGGCGCGCGCGCTGTCCAGGTTTGGGTGACGACATCGAACGCCTCCAAAGTCCCGAGGAAGCCGCTCCCCGTCGTCCCGCCGGCCACATAGAGCGTGCCCTCGACGACGCCCGCGCTCATCCCGTATCGCGCCGTGGGCATCGCCGGTCGCGCGAGCCACGTATCGCCGATGGCCCCCCATGCCGTGAAGGTCACCGCCTCCGGTGAGATCCCTACGCCCGCGGCTATGGCGGTGATGGTGTTGCGGCCGGCAATCGGGCCGAGGATCCAGCTGCCGAGCGTCGCGACGCCCGTCGCGTCGGTTTGGGATTGCGCCCCGATGACCGTGCCGGCACCGCCCGTGATATCGAACCGGACGGATACACCGGCGAGCGCGACAGGATTGCCGTACTGATCGGTGACGCGCACCGCGGGAGCGACCGCGACAGCTCTTCCCGTCGCCGCCGTCTGTTCGTTACCCGCAGAGATCGCGATTCTGCTCGCGGGGCCGGCGACCGCCATCGCGACGAACGTGGCCGTTACCTCCTGCCCCCCGGTCCCGATCGTCCGCGCCTCGAGCGTCTGATCGGCGGCGGCCGACGTGCCCAGCGTCCAGTGGTTGACGGCGAGACCGTCGCCATCTGAGCGGACGGTGGGAGTAAACGGACTTCCGTTGCCGCCCGTGACGACGAACGCGACGATCACGTCTCGCAGCGGCCGGCCGAGTGAATCCACCGCGCGCACCACCACCGGCTGAGCCAGCTCAGCGCCGACAACTCCGCTTTGTGGCGTACCGGAAACCACGGCGAGCGAGTCTGCGATCGCGGCCCGGGGTGCGGTCGCAGCGTCGCCGCACGCGCTTGCGAGCACCGCCATGGCCACGAGGACGCGTTTCATCGGATCAAGTATGCGGGGCTCAGAGGCAGAGCGCGAACAAGAGTTCAGGGCACATGAAGTAGTGAAGGGACCTGCTGGCGGAGTGCGCAAAGCGAACCACCTACGCAAACAAGGCGCGGCAGGCGATCATCCACCCACCGCGCCTCGTTGCTTCGCCTCAGGCGTTGGCGTTGCCATCAGGCCGCCTTCGGCGTCTGACCGCCGGCCGGTGACGCCGGCTCCTGCTGCACCTTCGACCGGAACGGGCCCAGGACATTGCGCACACCGGCCCATTCGCCCATCAGCTCGGCATTGCTCCGGAACCGGTACCGCATCAACCCATCCAGCACCCGCACCAGCTTGGCGATCTCCGCCGCCACAGCCTCCAAATCCGCCGTGGCGCCCATGTGATCGCGGCGACCGGCGCGCGACACCTCGAGCGTCTGCTCGAACTCGTTGAGCGTCGCGCCCAAGTCGTCCAGCAAACTCGGCTGCATGCCGTGGCTCACGAGCAAATCCTTCTGCTCGGTCGCCTTCGCCACGAGGCCGCGCACCGCCGCCACGAACACGCGGTGGCTTACGTTGAGGTGCGGCATCTGAAACTGCGCCACGAGATCGGAGTTCTCGCTGGCGGCCGCGTGACTCACGGCCTTCAGATACCGGAGCAACGCCGTCTGCAGCGTATCCCTGATGCCTTCCCGCTGCAGCGTGGCCGCGCGCGCCGCCGCAATCCCGGCTCGCTGCCGCGCCACCAGTCCATCCGCTCGCTGCACCAGCTCCTCGAGCTTCGCGAGCCCAAGCCCCTCGCCGACCACGTCGGTCTTGTGCGCCCGCAGGAAATCGCGGACCCGCGTGGCCATGTCGAGCCGTCTCTGCAACACCTTGTTCATACAAACTCCTGGTTTGCACGCGCCGGGACCGTGCGTTGACTGTGAGCTGCTCTGAACTTCTCCCGACGCCATATCACAATGAAAAAATCGGGCCGCGATTTTCGCGCTCGATCATACGCATTTCGGAATCGATGCTGTCTCCTGCGGAGGACATCTGAGTTCAAGAGCGACCGATCTGAGTGCAAAACCGTTCGACTAGGAGTCGAGCGCGAGCGCGTCGCGTGTTGTCGGAGTCGATCTGAGTTCAAAACCGATCGCCCGGACCTCTGGAGGACTGGGGATTTTGCTGGTCGCAGTAGGCGCTCGCCGACAACTCGCGCGATTTCGCCAAAAGCAACGGATCTGAGCTCAAAACCGATGGCCCTGAGTTCACACCCTCATGCGTGCAGTGCAAAACCAATGGATCTGAGTTCCGGAGCAGTCAGCCCAGAATCGCAAGCTGTCGACTGACAGCCTGAACATCCCACCTGTTCAATGAGAGCGAAGGACCTTGATCCGCTCCAGCTCCTCGACATCCGCCTTGTCCCGCAGGCGATCGGTTTGTTTGGTGCGAATCAGCGTGTCGATATCCGGGATCGGCACGGCGACTCCCTCGATGTCGAGCGTCTGAATCTTCGGCGCCGCATCCGCATAGCGGATGCTGCACGCCAGCGTCAGAATGTCGACCCGAGGATCATCGCCCACGATCGTGAACGGCTTGGCAATGACGTCCGCGGGATCCAGCTCGCGGGAAATGCCCCACCTCAGCCCCTCGAGCGCCTTGAGCGTGCGGGTGGCATTCTCCAGCGTCGGTTCGATCAGAATGTCGACGTCCTTCGTAAAACGGGGATAGCCGTGCAGCGCCAGCGCGAATCCGCCCACGACCACGTACCGCACGTGCTCGGCATTGAGCAAGCCGCAGACCTTCAGGAGACGTGATTGCGTCAGCGGCTGCGCCACTGCTCATACTCGGCGAACGTATTGAACGACGCGGTCCACGGCTGACCAGGCTCGTGCGTCCGCGCAAACTCCTGCCACAGCGCCTCGGTTTCCCGGAGACGCTCCGCCGGCGACAACGCCAATGCCTCGCGCAAAGTCTCATCCCGGCCCGCCGCAAACGCTTCACGCTCGCGACTGGTCACGTACGCGCGAATAGCTTCGGACACGACAAAACTCCGCGAGCGGCGCTGGCGCTTCGCTTCGGCATCGAGCGCCGCCCGCAAGTCGGCGGGCACTGAAACAGATAGAATGGTCGCCATGGATTGCGCTGGTTATTAATTGCTAATAACATTACGTAACTTGCGAGTCCTGCACAAGATGCAACAAGGCGCGGCGGCTAACCACGCCACCGCGCCTGCTGCGCCACCAGTCCGCCGTGTTACCTCGCCGCCGCCTCCCGCCACGGCAGCACGCCCAGCGATCGATAAATCGCCGCCGGATCGTAGATCACGCCGTCCT
>Ga0137410_10002045_pt1 | contig 13802 bp, 10 predicted proteins | sample CZODoug1_16funga_FD_108878 | JGI IMG/M metagenome (GOLD analysis project Ga0137410, IMG submission 108878) | Vadose zone soil fungal communities from Angelo Coast Range Reserve, California, USA - CZODoug1_16fungal (Illumina Assembly) | ecosystem: Environmental > Terrestrial > Soil > Vadose zone... | reverse complement strand
GTCGTTGCCGAAAGTGAAATTGTTCATGGTGCCCTGCGATGCGGCGAGCACGCCGAGCGCGCCGTAGAGGGCGTCGGTGATGCACTGCGAAGTCTCGACGTTGCCGGCGACCACCGCTGCGGGATAGCGCGGCCGCAGCATGCAGCCATCCGGGATCAGGACCTCGAGCGGCTTCAGGCAACCCGCGTTGAGCGGGATGTCGTCGTCCACAAGTGTGCGGAACACGTAAAGAACCGCCGCCATGCATACCGCCGAGGGGGCGTTGAAATTGTTGTCGAGTTGCTCTGACGTACCCCCAAAGTCGATCTTTGCAGTCCTCCGGTCGCTTCCGATTGCGATCTTCACCTTGATGACGGCGCCGTTATCGAGGGGCAGCGAGAAACTGCCATCCTTCAGAACGCCAAGTACGCGGCGCACCGACTCCTCGGCGTTGTCCTGGACGTGCCGCATATAGGCGCGCACCACCTCGAGGCCGAAGTGCTCGACCATGCGCCCGAGCTCCTGCACCCCCTTTTCGTTCGCCGCGACCTGCGCCCTGAGGTCGGCGATGTTCTGCCGCACGTTGCGCACCGGGTGCTTGCCAGAGGCGAGCAACGCGACGGTCTCTGCCTCGCGCCAGCGACCGCCGTCGACGAGGAGGAAGTTGTCGATCAACACGCCCTCCTCCTCGACTACCTTCGAGCCCGGCGGCATCGACCCCGGCGTGATCCCGCCGATGTCGGCATGATGGCCGCGCGAACCGACGTAGAAGAGGATTTCCTGCTTGTCGAAGACCGGCGTGATCACCGTCACGTCCGGCAGATGGGTGCCGCCATTGTAGGGCGCGTTCAGCACGTAAACGTCGCCCGGCTTCATCTTCCCCGCGTTCAGGCGGATCACGGTCTTGATCGATTCGCCCATCGAGCCGAGGTGCACCGGCATGTGCGGCGCATTGGCGATCAGGTTGCCCTGGGCATCGAACAGCGCACAGGAAAAATCGAGCCGCTCCTTGATGTTCACCGAGTAGGCGGTGTTCTGCAGACGCAGGCCCATCTGCTCGGCGATCGACATGAACAGGTTGTTGAAGATCTCCAGCATCACCGGGTCGACCGACGTGCCGATCGCGACGCTTCCGCTTCTCTCCTTCGCCCTCTCGAGAATCAGGCAATTGGAAGAAGAAACCCCTGCAAACCACTCGGGCTCGACCACCGTGGTCGCGTTGGCCTCGGCGATGATCGCCGGCCCGCCGATTTTCTGGCCCACGGCGAGCTCCTCGCGCCGGTAAAGCGGCGCCTCGTGCCAGCGGCCGCCAGAGAACAGGCGCACGATTTCTGCAGGACCTGCAGGTTCCTTCCGCGGATTCTGCTTTTCACGGATGGATTCCCCGGCGGAAATCGCTTCGACCGAGAGCGCCTCCGCCACCAACGCGCGGCCCGGCATGAGGAAGGAGAACTGCTTGCGATAGGCCGCCTCGAACTGCGCCGTCATCTCTTCGACCGGCGCGAGCGGCACCGCGAGGGCCGTGTCGGTCCCCTCGTACTTGAGATGCGCCTTCGCCGAGGTCTCGATCCTTCCGGCCGGCACGCCCTGCGCGACGAGATCATTCCTGGCTTCCGCCGCCAGCTCGGAGGCCAGGGATTGCAAGGCACCGACATCGAGCTTCGCTTCGACCGCCCGTTCGCGCATCGCCACCTGGTCGGCGAGACCCATGCCGTAGGCCGACAGCACGCCCGCGTGCGGATGGATGAAGACGCGCTTCATCGCCAGCGCATCGGCGACCAGGCAGGCATGCTGGCCGGCGGCGCCGCCGAAGCAGCACAGCGTGTAGGCAGTGACGTCGTGGCCGCGCTGCACCGAGATGTGCTTGATTGCGTTCGCCATGTTGCCGACCGCGATGCGGACGAAGCCCTCAGCGACGTCCTGTGCGGACCGCCCGTCGTTGATTTCTCGCTGCAAGGCGTTGAATTTTTCCGCCACGATCCCGGGATCCAGCGCTTCATCCCCGTTCCTTCCAAAAACCCTGGGGAAGTACTTCGGCTGGATCTTGCCGAGCATCACGTTGGCATCGGTGACCGTAAGCGGCCCGCCGCGCCGGTAGCTAGCCGGCCCGGGCACGGCGCCCGCCGAGTCGGGCCCGACGCGGTAGCGCGAGCCGTCGAAATGCAGGATCGAGCCGCCGCCCGCCGCGACGGTGTGGATGCGCATCATCGGCGCCCGCATCCGCACGCCCGCGACCAGGGTCTCGAACTCGCGCTCCAGCTCGCCGGCGTAGTGCGACACGTCGGTCGAGGTGCCGCCCATGTCGAAACCGATGATCCGCTCGAAACCCGCCGCCGCCGCGGTGCGCACGGCGCCGACGATACCGCCCGCCGGTCCCGAAAGGATCGCATCCTTGCCCTGGAAACGCCGCGCGTCGGTCAGGCCGCCGTTCGACTGCATGAAGAGCAGCCGGGCGTTGCCCAGCTCCGCCGCGACCTGCGCGACGTAGCGGCGCAGGATCGGCGACAGGTAGGCGTCGACCACGGTCGTGTCGCCCCGGCCGACGAGCTTCATCAGCGGGCTGACCTCGTGGGAAACGGAGATCTGCGTGAAGCCGACCCGCTTCGCCAGCTCCTTCACGGCCTTTTCATGGTCCGCGAACCGGTAACCGTGCATGAGCACGATTGCCACGGAACGGTAGCCCTCCTCGTACGTTTTTCTCAAATCAATTTCCGTACGGGAGAGATCGAGTGGAATAACGACTCCCCCCCTTGCCCCGATCCGCTCCTCCACCTCCACGACCTTCGAATACAGCATCTCGGGCAGCACGATGTGCCGGTCGAAGATGCGCGGTCGGTTCTGGTAGGCGATGCGCAGCGCGTCGCGAAAGCCGCGGGTAATGAACAGCGCGGTTCGCTCGCCCTTGCGCTCGAGAAGCGCGTTGGTGGCGACGGTGGTGCCCATCTTCACGCTGTCGATCTTCTCGACCGGCACCGGGTCGCCGAGGAAATGCTTGATACCGGCGATCGCCGCATCGGCGTAGCGCCCGGGATTCTCGGAGAGGAGCTTGTGCGTCGCCAGCCTGCCGTCGGGCTGGCGCGCGACGATGTCGGTGAACGTGCCGCCCCGGTCGATCCAGAACTGCCAGCCGCTCATGCCTTCGCCAGCGCCTTCCTCACCTCCGCGACGGCGCGCATGGTCAGGCCGACGCGCGCCGCGTCCATTGGCTGGTCCTGCGATGAGACTTTCGCGATCACGAGCTCGTTGGCGCGGTCGATGAACAGGTTCTGGCCGTGGATGCCCATGCCAAAAAGGAGCGGTGCGGCGATTTCCTTTCCTCCCCGCAGCGTGTACCACTGGCTGCGGTAGTGCATCGGCAGGCCGGGATAGTACGGAACGAAGCTGCCCGCATCCCACGCCTTCGGGTCCCCGCCCCGCTCCAGGTCGTCGATCCAGGCGCCGCCGGAACGGCAAATCCAGAGCCCCACCCGCGCGAGGTCGCGAACGGTGACGTTGCAGCCGCCCGCGCAGCGCGGCGCGCCCAGCCGATCCATCGTTATGTAGGCGCTGCGCTCGGCGCCGATCGGCTTCCAGACGAGCTCGCTCGCGAGGTCGGCGAAGCGCCGGCCGGCGGCGCGCTCGATCACCCAGCCGAGAAGGTCGGTATTGGGGGAGATGTAGTGGAAGCGGCCCCAATGCGAACCATCGGTTTGCTTCAGGGCTTTGTAAAAAGACCTGAGGTCGCCCGGCGGGTCGTTGGGCGGGTTCCATCCGGTCGCTTTCCGGTATTCGATGATCGGCCCCGAGGTCGCGAGGTAGTCCTCGTTGAAGGCGACGCCGGCCCGCATGTCGAGCAGATGGCGGATGGTCGCGCCCTCGTAGGCGGTGCCCTTCAGCTCGGGGACGAGCGCGGTGACCTGACGCTCGACGTCGAGCCGCATCGCGCCCGCCACCAGACCGAGCAGTGATTTCGACACCGACATCAGGATGTGCGGCGTCTCGGCGCTCATGCCGTTGAAGTAGCGCTCGAACACCAGCTTGCCCCGGTGCAGGGCAACGATACCGTCCGTGTCGGTATCGGCGAGAAACCGGTCGTCGAACAGTTTCGCAGGCGACGCCGGGAGCGGCGTGACGCGCGCTGGATCATTGGCGATCTCGGCGGTCGGGATCAGCTCGCGGACATGGTGGAAGGCCCAGCGGTGGTACGGCGGCGAGCGCCAGTTCGCGAGCGTGACCTGGGCATCGCGCGACGGCGGGAATGCGTCCATCAGGCGAGTCATTAGAATCGAATCCTATCTTGAATAACAAAGACACTTCGCTCCAGCTGACGGTCCTGCTCGGCATGCTGACCGCGTTGCCCGCGCTCGGCACCGATCTCTACCTGCCGGCGCTGCCCGACATCGCGCAATCGCTCGCGGTGCCGGTGAGCGCCGCCCAGTTGACGCTCACCACCTACTTCATCGGCCTCGCGGCGGGCCAGTTCGTCTGGGGCCCGCTGTCCGACCGCTTCGGACGCAAGCCGGTGCTGCTCGTCGGACTGGCGATGGTGCTCGCCTCCTCCGTCGTCGGCGCCTTCGTCGAATCGATCGGCGCGCTGTCCGCGGTGCGCCTCGCCCAGGGACTCGCGATGGCGAGCGGCGCGCTCATCGGCCGCGCCATCGTGCGCGACCTGCACGCCCACGAGCAGGCGGCGCGGCTGCTCGCGCGCATGGCGATCGTATTCAGCGTCGTGCCGATCGCCGCGCCGCTCGCCGGCGCGCTGCTCACCACGGCCGGCGGCTGGCCGATGGTCTTCGCCGCAATGGCGGCGGTGGCCGCCATGCTGGCGGTCGCGCTGACGCGCCTGCACGAGACCGCTCCCGCGGAGCGGCGCTCGACCCATCCTGGCGCGATTGCGCGGACGTTCGGCACGATCCTCCTCGACCGGCGCTTCCTCGCTCCTTTCTCGCTCATCCTGTGCGCGCAGATCGGCGTGCTCGCCTGGGTCTCGAGCTCGGCGTTCACCCTGATACGAGGCCTGGGCATCTCGGCGACGGCCTTCAGCCTGATGTTCGCCCTGGTGATGCTCGGCCAGATCGGCGGAGCCTGGTTCTCGAGCCGCCTGGTGCTCCGCCTCGGAATCCGGCGGCTGCTGAGCGTCGGCGCGACGCTGATGTTCGGCGCGGGCGCCGGCGGAGCCCTGCTCGCCTGGCTGGGCTTCGGGCACTGGCTCGCGGTGGTGCTGCCTTTCATGCTGTTCCTCTTCGGTACGGCGATGATCATGCCGAACGCGATCGCCGCGGCGCTGACGCCGTTCCCGCAGGCGGCCGGGTCGGCCACCTCGCTCATCGGCGCGATCGGCTTCGGTTCCGGCGCTCTGATCAGCACCGCGCTCGGCCTCCTTTTCGACGGCACGGCGCGCCCGATGGCCACCACCGCGGGCCTGGCGGGCGTCGGCGCATTCATCACCCACCGCCTGCTCCTCCATGGAAAGAGTTGACGCGGTCGTGATCGGCGCTGGCGTGGTCGGCCTCGCGGTCGCGCGCGCGCTCGCCCTGGCGGGGCGCGAAGTCGTCATTCTCGAGGGCGAAGACGCCATCGGCACGCACACCAGCTCGCGCAACTCCGAGGTGATCCACGCCGGCATCTACTACCCGCAGGGTTCGCTGAAGGCGCGCAGCTGCGTGGCCGGCAAGGAGCTCCTCTACGAATACTGCGTGAGCCACGGCGTGCCACACCGCCGCTGCGGCAAGCTGATCGTCGCCACCGACGAGAAGCAGATCGAGGAGCTGAAAGGCATCCAGAAGAAGGCGCATGCGAACGGCGTCACCGACGTCGTCTGGATGAGCCGCGCGCAAGCCCTCGCGCTCGAGCCCGAGCTGCACTGCGTCGCCGCGCTCTATTCGCCGTCGACCGGCATCATCGACAGCCATGCGCTGATGCTGTCGTACCTCGGCGACGCTGAAGCCAAGGGCGGGATGCTCGCGCTGAAGAGTCCGTTGATGGGCGCGGAGGCCATCGCGAACGGCTTCGTCCTGCACGTCGGCGACGAAACGGTGCAAACCAAAACGCTCGTCAACAGCGCGGGCTTGCGTGCGCCGAGTGTCGCCAGGCTCGTCGAGGGCTATCCCGTCGACAAGGCGCCTGGCGAGTTCTACGCAAAGGGCAATTACTACTCGCTGAATCGCAGGAATCCGTTCTCGCGCCTCGTCTACCCGGTGCCCGAGCCCGGCGGCCTCGGCGTGCACGTGACGCTCGATCTCGCCGGACAGGCCCGCTTCGGCCCCGACGTCGAGTGGGTCGAGAAGATTGGAGGTAAGGAAGACTATGCCGTCGATCCTCGCCGCTCTGATCGCTTCTACGCGGCGATCCGCCGCTACTGGCCGGGGCTGCCCGACGCTTCGCTCTCGCCGGGATACGCCGGCATCCGGCCGAAGACCGCGGGCCCGAAGAATGCCGCGCCCGATTTCGAGATCCAGGGGCCGCGCAAGCACGGCGTCCCTGGCCTGGTACATCTGTTCGGCATCGAGTCGCCCGGACTCACCTCGTCGCTGGCGCTGGCCGCCATGGTGCTTCGGGAGTTAGGCTAAGATTGCCTTTCCAATGGGGGAGAGCCAAGTGAAGAGAATTTTCATTGCAGCCGCGGCGCTGACTGCTTTCGCGGCGCACGCCCAGACCAAATGGGACATGCCGACGCCCTATTCCGACGGCGAGTTCCATACCCGCAACATCAAGACGTTCGTCGAAGACGTGAAGAAGAACACCGGCGGCGCGCTCGACATCACGGTGCACGCCAACGGCTCGCTGATCAAGCATCCCGACATCCTGCGCGCGGTCTCGACCGGCCAGGTCAACATCGCCGAGTTCCTGCTCGGCCAGTTCGGCAACGAGGACCCGGTGTTCGCCGCCGACAACGTCCCGTTCGTCGCGCCCGGCTACGACGCGGGAATGAAGTTCTACAAGGCGCAGAAGCCGGTGCTGGAGAAGAAGCTGCAGGGCCGCGGCATGAAGCTGCTCTATTCCGTGCCCTGGCCGGGCCAGGGGATCTACACCAAGGATCCGGTGAAGAGCGTGAGCGACTTCAAAGGTCTGAAGATGCGCACCTACAGCCCGCTCACTGCGCGGCTCGCCGAACTGCTCGGCGCCGCGCCGACCGTAGTGCAGGTGCCCGAGATCCCGCAGATGTTCGCCACCGGCGCGATGCACGCGATGGTCACCTCCTCGGCCACCGGCTCGGCGACCAAGGCCTGGGAGTTCGTCAAGAACTACTACAAGACCAACGCCTGGAACCCGAAGAACGTGGTCGTGGTTAACGAACGCGCGTTCGCGCGACTGCCGAAGAATCAGCAGGACGGCGTACTTAAGGCCGCCGCCGCCGCCGAGCCGCGCGGCTGGGAGATGTCGCAGCAACGGGAGAAGGACGCCGACGAGTTGCTGGCGAAGAATGGTGTGACCGTTTCCGAGCCCTCGCCCGAGCTGAAGGCCGCGCTCGCCAAGATCGGCGAGCAGATGGCCGCCGAATGGGAAAAATCGGCCGGCACCGAGGGCCAGGCAATCCTCAAAGCGTACCGGGGCAAGTAGTCCTTTGAGGCGGTTCCTCGACCGCCTCTACGCGACGAGCGGCGCGCTCGCCGCCGTCTGCCTCGCCGGAATCGCCGCGGTCATGCTCGCGCAGGCCGGTATGCGCACGGCGGGATTCCTCTTTCGCGGCGCAGACGACATCGTCGCGTGGCTCTGCGCCGCCTCGGCCTTCCTTGCCCTGGGCTACACCTTCCGCCACGGCGACCTGGTGCGGGTCAGCCTGTTGATCGACCGCCTGCCGCCGCGCCTGCGCCACCATGCCGAGGTCGCGTGCTTGTGCGCGGCCCTGCTGGTCGTCGGCTATACCGCCTGGGCGGCGGCGAGCTTCGTCTATGAAAGCTGGAAATTCGGCGAGCTCGCGCAGGGCCTGATCCGCATTCCGATCTGGATCCCGCAGATGAGCCTGGTGCTCGGTGCGCTCATCCTGGCGCTGGCGGTGCTGGACGAGCTGATCGTGGTCCTGCGCGGCGGCAAGCCGAGCTACCGGGCCGCCGAAGAGGCGCGCCTCGCGAACAAGGATTTCAGCGAGTCCATCTGATAAGCGCGCTCCTGCTCGCCGCGATCATCTTCGGGCTGATGCTTGCGCTGCTTGCCGGCGGCCTGTGGATCGGCATGGCGATGAGCGCGGTAGCCTGGTTCGGCCTGCAGTTCTTTACCAGCAGTCCGCCCGAGGTCAACCTGTTCCAGTCGTTCTGGAGTTCGAGCGCCTCCTGGTCGCTCGCCGCCCTGCCGCTGTTTGTCTGGATGGGCGAGATCCTGTTCCGCACCAAGCTATCGGAGGAAATGTTCGCCGGCCTGTCGCCCTGGGTGACCTGGCTTCCGGGCCGCCTGATGCACGTCAACATCGTCGGCTGCGGCATCTTCGCCGCGGTGTCGGGCTCTTCCGCGGCGACCTGCGCCACGATCGCCAAGGTCGCGCTGCCGGAGCTGAAGAAGCGCGGCTACGACGAGCGCATGTCGCTCGGCTCGCTGTGCGGCGCGGGCACGCTCGGCCTGCTGATTCCGCCCTCGATCATCATGATCGTCTACGCGATCGCCGCGGAAGTGTCGATCCTGAAGATGTTCGTCGCCGGGGTGCTGCCCGGCATCGTGCTGATCGCCCTGTTCTCCGGCTATATCGCGGTCTGGGCGCTGCTCAACCCGGAGCGTACGCCGCAGACGGTCGAGCTCATGTCATTCGGCGAGCGCATGCACGCCGCCCGCAACCTGATCCCCTGCATGGCGCTCATCGTCTTCGTCATGGCCGCGATGTTCACCGGCTGGGCGACCGCGACCGAGGCTGCGGCCTTCGGCGTCCTCGGCGCGCTGATCATCGCCTGGTGGAGCGGCACGCTGACCGTCGCAAGCTTCTGGCAGAGCCTGATCGGCGCAACGCGCCTCTCCTGCATGATCCTGTTCATCCTCGCCGGCGCCGCGTTCCTCAGTTCCTGCATGGCGTTCACCGGCATTCCGCGGGCGCTCGCCGAGTGGGTGGCGTCGCTCGGAGTCGGCCCATACGCTCTGCTCGCGGTGTTGGCGGCGGTCTATCTCGTGCTCGGCTGCCTGATCGATGGCATCTCCATGATCGTACTCACCATGTCGATCGTCCTGCCGATGATCGAGGCGGCGCGTATCGACCTCATCTGGTTCGGCATCTTCATCGTCATCCTGGTGGAGATTGCACAGGTCACGCCGCCAGTGGGCTTCAACCTGTTCGTCCTGCAGACCATGACCGGTCGCGACATCAACTACGTCGCGCGCGCCTCCCTGCCCTTCTTCTTCATGATGCTGGCCTGCATCGTTATCATCACCGCGTTTCCCGGGCTCGCCACCTGGCTGCCCGACGTCCTGATCGGCGTCGCCAAGAAGTAAAGTAGGCACATGAAGGACCCGATCTACCTTACTGCCGACATCCGCCGCATCGAGCAGGCGGCCGGCAATGCGCCTCTCATGGAGCGTGCCGGAGCGGCCGCGGCGGACCTCGCCGTGAAGCTCGTCTCTGGCAAGGACGTGCTGGTTCTTGCCGGACCCGGCAACAACGGCGGCGACGCGCGCATTGCGGCTGAACTGCTGAAGCAGAAATTCTTCCGCGTGACGACCGCGGAAAAAGATGTTCCTGCACAAAAAGACTGGGGACTCGTCATCGACGGCCTGTTCGGCATCGGTCTCGCGCGCCCTGTCGAGGGCGACTACGCGAAGCTGGTCGAGTACGCGAACCGGCAAACCTGCCCGGTGCTCGCGCTCGACGTACCGAGCGGCATCCAGTCCGACAGCGGCCGCGTGCTCGGTTGCGCGGTGCACGCCAGCCAGACGATCAGCTTCATCGCCCTCAAGCCCGGCCTGCTGACCCTCGATGGGCCGGACTACTGCGGCGTGCTGACCGTCGCCGACCTTGGCCTCGACCTGCAAAAACTGCTGCCGCCATCGGCCTGGGTCGCCGGCCCCGGGCTCTTCAAAGGCATGCTGCGGCGCCGGCCGCGGAATTTCCACAAGGGCATGGCTGGCTCGCTCGCCGTCGTCGGCGGCGCCGGCGGCATGACCGGCGCGGCGCTGCTCGCCGGGCGCGCGGCGCTGAGGCTCGGCGCCGGGCGCGTCTACGTGGGATTGCTCGAGGAACGCGCGCCCGCGGTCGACCTGCTCGCGCCCGAACTCATGCTGCGCCATCCCGACGATGTCTTCGGCGAGGACCTCGACGCGATGGTCGTCGGGCCGGGCCTGGGCCGTGGCGAGCGCGCCGAAACGCTGGTCGGCGCGGCGTTGGCGAGCGACATCCCGTGCATCCTCGACGCGGACGCGCTGAATCTGATCGCCGAGAACACCGACTTGCGCAAGGCCTGCGCGCACCGCAGCGCCGAGACGCTGCTTACGCCGCACCCCGCGGAAGCGGCGCGCCTGCTCGGCTCGAACGTCGCGGCGGTGCAGGACGACCGGGTCAAGGCGGCGCGCATGCTCGCCGAAAACCTCAACGCGCACACCGTGCTGAAGGGAAACGGCAGCATCATCGTCGCGCGCGACGGCCACTGGTTCATCAATGCCTCGGGAAATCCCGGCATGGCGAGCGCCGGCATGGGCGACGTGCTCGCCGGCATGCTCGGCGCCCTGCTGGTGCAGCGTTACTCGGGCGAGACGGCGCTGGCGCTAGGCGTGCACCTGCATGGCGTGGCGGCTGACACTCTCGCCAAGGAAGGAAACGGACCCGTCGGCCTCACCGCCGGGGAGCTGATCGATGCGTCGAGAAGGATATGGAATTCATGGTTGAACGCCTGATCACGGAGCTCGTCATCGCCAACAGGATCCTCGCGCGAGAGGACGTCGTGGACGCCTATGGCCACGTCAGCGTGCGCAATCCGGGCAACCCGGAGCGATTTTTCCTCTCGCACTCGCTCGCGCCGGCCTTCGTCGAGCGTTCCGACATCCTCGAGTTCGATCTCGAGGCCAAGCCGGTCGGCAGCGACCGGCGCACGCCGTATCTCGAGCGCTTCATCCACGGCGCGATCTACGAGGCGCGGCCCGACGTGCTCGCCGTCGTCCACGCGCACGCCGAGGACACCCTGCCCTTCGGCATCGCGCCGCCGAAGTTGCGGCCGGTGATCCACTCCGGCGCCTTCATCGGCGCGGAGGTGCCGGTGTGGGACATCGCCAGGCGCTTCGGCGACAAGACCAATCTGCTCGTCACCAACGTCGCGCAGGGCCGCGACCTGGCGAAGTCGCTGGCGAAGAACAACGTCGTGCTGATGCGCGGCCACGGCTTCGCTGCCGCGGCGACTTCGCTGATCGACGTCGTCAGGATGTCGGTCTACCTGCCGAGAAACGCGCGGGTGCAGTTCCGGGGCATGCAGCTCGGCAAGGTCAAGCCGCTCTCCAAGGGCGAGATCCAGGCTCGCACCGGCGGTACCGGCTACAAGCCGAATTCGCCGGAAACACAGCGCACCTGGCAATACTGGGCAACGCGCGCCGGCTGCGCCGACCTGCTGAAGCTGGTTTCCTAGCTCAGACCTGCTCCTGCAGGAACTGCAGCACCAGCACCTCGTCGCGGCGCAGCGCGCCACCGGCGCGACGGCGGCCGCGCCGTGGCGGTGCTGGCTGCGGCACGGTCCTGCCCATGAGGTAGGCGGCGAGCAACGCCGGATGGACGTAGTACTTGCGGCACACCGCGCGGGTGTTGCCGAGACGTTCGGCGACCGCGTCGACCGCATCGATGATATTGCGATCCGCTTCGCGCCGGCTGGCGGCGGCGCCGAGCCGGCGCAGCTCTACCGCAGCCAGCATAGTGCCGCCCCAGGTGCGGAAGTCCTTCGCCGTGATCTCGCGTCCGGTGAGCTCGCGCAGATAGTCGTTGACGTCGTCCGAGGAAACCGACTGCCGCCTGCGCTTGCCGACGAGGTACTGGAACATCTCCTCGCCCGGCAGGTCGCGGCAGCGCTGCACGATGCGCGCGAGGCGAGGATCCTGCAACGAAATGGTGTGCTCGACGCCGCTCTTGCCGCGAAAAGCGAAGCGCAGCGTCGCGCCGTCGACGCTGACGTGCCGCCTTCGCAGCGTCGTCAGTCCATAAGAGCGGTTCTCTTTCACGTACTCGTCGTTGCCGACCCGGATCAGGGTCCTGTCGAGCAGGCGCACCACCGTGGCGAGGAGCTGGCGGCGGCTGAGGTCCGGCGCTCTCAGGTCGCGCTCGATGCGCTCCCGGAGGCGTGGCAGGACCTCGCTGAAGGCCAGCATGCGGGTGAACTTGGAGCGGTCGCGCGCCTCGCGGTATTGCAGGTGGTAGCGGTACTGCTTGCGCCCGCGCGCGTCCCGCGCCGTCGCCTGGATGTGGCCGTCGGGATCGGGACAGATCCAGACGTCGGTCCACGCCGGCGGGATCGCGAGGGTGTTCAGGCGTTTGCGAATCGCCGCATCGCGGATGCGCGCGCCGTTCGGCAGGAAATAGGTCCAGCCGCTCCCGACCCTGCGGCGCGTAATGCCATTGGCGCCGTCGCTGACGTAGCGCAGGCCGGCGCGGCTTGCCGCCGTCCGGTGCTCGCTCAGTCGGCGCTTATGCCGGCGCTGCGGATCAGTCGCGTCCATTTGTCGAGATCGCTTGCAAGCAGGGCTTCAGCCTCCGGACCCGAGACGCGCAGCGGGCGTACGCCCCGCTTCTCCAGCGCCGCGGCCATTTCAGGCGATGCGACCATCTTCGCGAACGCCTCGCGCAGCCGGCCGAGCACCGGCACGGGTGTGCCTGAGCGCACGAAGTAGCCGGCCCAGGTTTCCCATTCGAAATCGAGCACGCCGGTCTCGCGCACCGTCGGCACCGCCGCGTGATACGGCAGCCGCGCCGCGGGCGAAACGGCGATCGGCCGCACTCGCCCGGACTCGACCTGCCCGCGCGCGGTCGACGAAGCGTCGAAGAAGAGATCGACGCGTCCCGGGATGAGGTCCTGGTAGACCGCCTGCGCGCCCTTGTAGGGAACGTGGGTGATGGAGACGCCGGCGAGGTGCCAGAGCAGCGCCGCCGCCATGTGCTGTCCGGTGCCGTTGCCGGCGGAGGCATAGGTCAGCTTGCCGGGATTGGCGCGCGCGAACTCGACGATCTCCTTGAGCGACGCCTGCGGCAGGTCGTTGCGCGCCACCAAGGTGTAGGCGAACCCCGCGGCGAGGCCGAGCGGCGCGAAATCCTTTTTCGGATCGTACGGCAGGTTGCGATACAGGCCCGCCGAGAACACCAGGTTCGCCGAAGCCCCGAGCAACAGAGTGTGGCCGTCGGGCTCGGCCTTGGCGACGGCATCGGTGCCGATGACCGTGCCGCCGCCGGGGCGGTTCTCGACGATCACCGATTGCCCAAGCTCGGCGGCGAGCCCTTCGGCGAGCACGCGGGCGACGAGATCGAAGCCGCCGCCCGGCGGCTGCGGCACGATCACGCGCAGGGTGCGGCTCGGAAAACCCTGCGCCGAGGCGGCGGTCGAAACCGCGAGGATGGCCGGCAAGAGAAAGCGCCGCAGGATCATGGTTGCCTCGCGTTGCGCTGCGCGCCCATCCACCCGCCGAGTATCACCGTTGCGACGGTCAGCGCAGTCAGGAGCAGGTTCAGCGGCAGCGGCAATTCAGTCCCCATCGCCAGCGCGACCGCGCCGCTGATCGTCGCGACAACCGCAGCGCACTTCAGCTCCGTTTCCCGCGCGACGCGCGCGCAGACGTAACCGCCAAGCCAGGAGAAAGCCGCGCCCACGGTATAGCTGATGAGCGAAATGCCGGACATCGGGTCGTTCTCTGCAATCGCCTGCGTGATCGCCTCGGCATCGAGGCCGGAGGCGGCCAGCCAGATC
>Ga0137410_10002039_pt1 | contig 13831 bp, 11 predicted proteins | sample CZODoug1_16funga_FD_108878 | JGI IMG/M metagenome (GOLD analysis project Ga0137410, IMG submission 108878) | Vadose zone soil fungal communities from Angelo Coast Range Reserve, California, USA - CZODoug1_16fungal (Illumina Assembly) | ecosystem: Environmental > Terrestrial > Soil > Vadose zone... | reverse complement strand
TCGGAACGCGTGCGGCGGATTTCCTCAGACCGAAGCGGGCGATTCCTTCCCGGGCTGCGGCACGACGCGGAGATAGGGCTTCCTGGCGTCCCAGCCCGCCGGGAATTTCTTCTTGGCCTCATCATCCGTGAGCGAGGACGCGATGATCACGTCCTGGCCGTGCTTCCAGTCAGCCGGCGTCGCCACGGAGTGGTTCGCGGTGAGCTGGAGCGAGTCGATCGAGCGCAGGAGCTCGTCGAAGTTCCTGCCCGTGCTGGCGGGGTAGGTGAGCGTGAGCTTCACCTTGTTGTCGGGCGACACCACGAACACCGACCGGACGGTCAGCGTATCGTTCGCGTTCGGATGGATCATGTCGTAGAGATCGGAGACCTTCCGGTCGGCGTCCGCGATGAGCGGGAAGTTGACCGCATGTCCGGTCACGTCCTCGATGTCCTTCATCCAGCCCTTGTGGCTGTCGATCGGATCCACGCTCAGCCCGATCACCTTGATGTTCCGCTTCTCGAATTCCTTCTTGAGCGACGCCACACGCCCCAGCTCGGTCGTGCACACCGGCGTGAAATCCTTGGGGTGCGAGAAGAGAACGGCCCAGCTCAAGCCCTTCCACTTGTAGAAATCGAGCTTTCCCTCGGTGGTGTCGGCACTGAAATTGGGGGCGGTATCTCCCAGTCGGATCGGCATGAGACCCTCCACGGCGAATGAGGCCTTGAACGATGGGCCGGTTCCGGCAAAGGCCGCCGGAATAGCCCGCACAGACGGTTGGAATTAGAGGGCAACACGTTAGCAGACATGGCAACTCGTGGCAATTCTCCATGGGGCCTGGTCGGGGGCCCGGTTGCGTCAGGGCCTCAAAGTCTCGGGCTTCCACCCGAGCTTTTTCATCTTCTTGTAGAGATGGCTTCGCTCGAGCCCGAGCATGGAAGCCGCCTTGGTCATGCTTCCGCCCGCGCCCAGGAGCGCCGCCTCGATCTCCTTCCGCTCGAATTCCCGGACGGCTTCGCTCAGTCGAACTCCGCTCGCGGCGGCTCCGTCCGGGCGGGGTAGGACGGCGTGGACCTGCTCGGACCCGATGGTGACGCCGCGGGTCATGATCCAGAGCCGCTCCACGAGATTCCGGAGCTCGCGCACGTTCCCGGGAAAACCGTAATGCTGGAACAGCTCCACGGCGGCGGGGCTGAACGTCCTCGGTCTTCCGCCGGCTTCCTTCGTCATCTGGCCCGCGAAGTGCTCGACGAGGAGCGGAATGTCCTCCACGCGCTCCCGGAGCGGAGGGACCGTGATCGGCACGACCGCAATCCTAAAGTAGAGATCCTCGCGAAAGCGCTCCGCCTTGATCCGCTCGGCCAGGTCCTGGTTTGTCGCTGAGATGACGCGGACGTCCACCTTGATGGCGCGATTCCCGCCGACGCGGGTGATTTCATGCTGCTGCAAAGCGCGAAGCAGCTTCGTCTGCGCACGGACGCTCATGTCGCCGATCTCGTCCAGGAAGAGCGTCCCGTGATTCGCTTCCTCGAACACTCCGCGGCGGGACTGGGTTGCCCCCGTGAAGGCTCCGCGCTCGTGTCCGAAGAGCTCCGATTCGATGAGCTCCTCCGGTATGGCCGAGCAGTTCACCGCCACGAAGGGTTGATCCCGCCGCGGCCCCGCCGAGTGGAGCGCCCGGGCAACCAGCTCCTTCCCGGTGCCGTTTTCCCCTTGGATCAGCACCGATACATGGGCCGGTGCCGCGCGCTGGATCAGGCCGAGCATCGTCTGGACCGCGCGGGAGCGCCCCACGATGGCGTGGGACCACGGCTCGGTCAGCCGGCGATTCTCGGCCTTGAGGGCGGCGGTTTCCGACGCGTTCCGGAGGAGGATCAGCAAACGCTCCAGCGAGATCGGTTTTTCCAGGAAGTCGAAAGCGCCGAGCCGCGTAGCCTTCACCGCGGCATCGACGGTGGCGTGACCCGACATCATGATCGCCACCGTGTCCGGATTTCCCGCCATGATCTCCGCCAGGAGATCCAGGCCGCTCCCGTCGGGGAACCAGACGTCGAGAAGAACGAAGTCGTAGGACTCCCGGAGCTTGCCCCGCGCCTCGGCCAGGGAGGCCGCCTGGTCGACCTGGAAGCCCTCGCGGCCCAGGGCGCTCGTGAGGCTCGAGCGGATGTTCGCCTCATCGTCCACGACGAGGATCGTCACGTGGGGGTGCCCCCGGCGAGCGGCAGGCGGATCCGGAACGTCGTTCCCCGTCCGGGAGCCGCATCCACGTCGATGGCTCCCGCGTGGTCGCTCACGATCCGCTCGACGATCGTGAGCCCCAGCCCGCTGCCGTGCGTCTTCGTCGTGAACCCGGGAACGAAGAGGTTTGCCCTCTGCTCCTCGCTCAGTCCCGGACCGGAATCGGAAACTGAGATCTCCACCGTGTCCTCGCGCACCTGGGCCGAGACGGTGACGCGGCCGTCGCCGTTCAGCGCCTCGAGCCCGTTCTTGACCAGGTTGATCAGCATCTGCCTGATCTGCCCGCCGTCGGCGGTGAACGTGATCTCCTGACCGGGGCGGCGCACGACGAGCCTTCCCGTCGAGACCTCGCGCCCGTAGAGCGCCTCGAGGTCCCCAAGGAGCTGCGAGACACCGCACCGCTCCGGCCGCGGCGGAGGGATGCGCGCGAAATCGGAGAACTCTTGAAGCAGCCGCCGGAGCGTCTCGACCTCTTCTCCGATGGTCCGCACGGCCTGATCCAGGATCTGGGGGAAGTCGGGGCGCTTCTGGTCGTAGCTCCGCTTTAGATCCGCGACCGAGATGGCGATGGGCGTGAGCGGGTTCTTCACCTCGTGCGCTACCTTCCGCGCCATCTGGCTCCAGGCGGCCTGGCGCTCGCTGGTCACAAGCTTCTCGCGGTAGGTCTGGAGATCGCGCCGCATCCGGTCGAGCGCATCGACCAGGGTCTGGAGCTCTCGCACGCTGTGGAGTGTGAGCGGCTCCTCCCATTCCCCCCGCGCCACTCTCTCCGAGAACGCGGCCAGCCTCTCGACGGGGCGAGAGATCTGCGAGGACCACACGATCGCGAGCGGGATCGCGATCCCGAGGCCGAGGAGCGCCAGGAGCGCGGAGGCGATCCGAACCGAGGCGACCGCGCGGTCCGCCGACGCCGTGGAGGCAAGGCCCGTGATCGTGGCGTAGGGGGGCCCGCCTACGGCCAGTGGAACGCTCCGGCTCAGGTAGGTGTGGCCCGCGATCTCGGTTCTCCCGAGTTCCGGAAGGCGGGGCAGGGCGCCGGAGGGCATCCGGAGCAGCGTCGTCGCCGCGATGCGACCGGTCGGATCGCGCAGGATCCACTCCACGCCGCTCGTCTTCCCGAGCCGCTCGAGCACGCCGGCGTCGAAGAGCAACCCTCCCTCGAGCGCGCCCGCGGTCGCGCCCTGGTACGAGATCGGGGAGCGGACCACCATGGCGAGGGCGGCAAGCCCTTCGGGGGCAGCAATGAACGGCGAGTTGAACGCGTCGCCCGCCCGGATCACGAGAGGCGTCGCAGGGGCGCCTCGAGTCGCGGGACCCGTCGCGACCACGCGCCCGCTCGAATCAGCCACGGCCAGAAGATCGAGCCCGAGAAGAACCTGCCTCTCGGCCAGATACTCGGCGAGATCGCGGCCGCCCGACGGACGGAGAAGGTAAAGCCGCTTGAGCTGCGGGTCGCGGGAGAGGATCTCGACCTTCGCGGCGATACGGCGGCCGTCCTCCGCGGTCTGCGTGCCGATCCCTTCCAGCGCCGACGTGAGCCGCTCTTCGGCCTGGCTCCGCACCATCGACTGGATGCGCGCGGTGAGGATCGCCATGGCGATCGCGAGCGGGATGAGCGTGATGAGGGAAAAGGCGAGGATGAGTCTCGCCTTGAGCGATCTCACCGCGCTCCCCTCGCGATGGCGCAATCCACGATGCTCGCGAGCGCATCCGGCCCGAGCGCGCGCAAATAGGTACGGAGATCCGGGGAGGACACCACGGGACAGCGGACCGCGAAGGAGAACCAGACCGGATCGGAGGGCGTGGCCGTCGACCCCAAAAGGGCGACCCGGACCGCGGCCGATCCCGCGTTGGAGGAGGAGGAGCCCGTCCCGCGAAGCGCACGCTCCAGCGTCTGCCATCCCGGAAGCGAGCGATCGACCTCGAAGCGGTGCGGAGGCGCGGGCGGATTCGTCGCGGGAGGCACGAGCGCGACCGCGCTCCCCGAAGCCCGATCCCACGGCGTGAGATCCCCGCGGAACACGGCCTCGTTCAGCCAGAGGAGCGCGCTCGTGTCGGCCGAAGCGAGCCGGGAATCGGCGGCATCGCGGGAGAGGAGGGCGCTCAGCACGACGCGCGAGCGCGCTCCGTACGAGAAGTCCCGCCACCGCGGACTCTCGCGCATCTGCGTGGATAGCTCGCCGGGCCAGAAGACCGCGGCGTCCAGCTCACCTCGCTCCAATGCGATTTCCTGGTCGGTCGACTCGTCGAAGAGGCGCACGAGCAGGGTGTCGGGCCACTGTGCGGTGGATGCGTCCGATTTGTCCCGGGCCAGCACGAACGAGCGCACGCTGATCGCCTCGCCCCGATAGGCGGCGCGGGGCAGGGGTGACCGAACGCTCGGAGTCCCGCAGGCGAAGAGGAGATTGGACCGCGAGGGAATTCCGATCCGCATCACGTCCACGGGACGGAGGTGTGGATGCTCCGCGGTGACGCGCAGACGATCGAGCTTCTTCATCTGATCGAGTGAGCCCGATTTGACGCGGGCGATCGCCAGCGTGCCGTCGAAAACACCGGATACCGCGCCCTCGGCGGCGACCTTCTTTCCGTCATAAAACTTGAGGATGTCCCCCTCGACAAGGGGGAGGGGATCGTTGGAGGCCAGATACGCTCGCCCCGCGTGCGCCCAGACGACCTTTGCCCTCAACTCGGTGGGCCCTGCCTCGCCGGCGGATTCCGCGCCGGACGACCCCGCGACCAGAAGAAGGGCGAAGAGCGCCCCAGCCACCGTTCCGACCACAGCACGTCCTGTGTCCGCCATGACACGCCTCCCTGACCTGTCGAGCCCCTTGTGCGCGAACCCTTTACTTAGCCTCCGCAGAGTGCGCCCCGAATCCCAATGTGTCAAGCTTGACACAATTCCTCCAGTCCTGGCTCCCGACCATAAGGATAAGATATTTGTTTACATATACTTATGATATAGGCACGTTGCTTGATTTAGCCCCATAGCAGAGCAGCGGCCATGAGCGCGCGCGGCTCGAGATCCTGGGCGGGGTTCAGAGATCCGCCCCCGGGCGATCAGCGGTGAGGCCGGCGAGGGCCGATGATCGCGAGACCAAAGCCAAAGCCGGCCGGGAGAAAGGCAATGAAAACGGATGGGGCAGGTGCGAGGACGCTGGTGATCACGGCGTCGGCGATGGTGGCATTCCTGGCACTCGGATGCGGCGAGCAGAAGGAGCGGGCGGCGGTCGAGACGAGCGCGGCTCCGGTCGCCGCGGTGGAGCAGACTTCTTCGGCGGTCGTCGCCGCGACGCGCACGACCACGCCCCAGGCCGGCATGGAGGGCACGGGGCTCACGGCCTCGGCGGATTCGCTGCCGCCCGACGTCACGGCCCTCGCTCCGGACTCCCTCGTCGTTCCGGGCAACGTCGTCGAGATCACGGCACAGGCTTCTACCGATGCCGCGACGCTGACGCTGACCGACGGGCTGGGGCACAAGTACCCGTTCGTCTACGACGCGGAGGCCAAGGCGTGGCGCGTCCACTATCGCGTGCCGATCCAGACCCACATCGATCGGCTGGGACTTTCCGTCACGGCAACCAGCGGCGCGAACCGCTGGAAGCGCGTGTGGGTTTTCTTGAAGATCGAGGGCGGGGTGCCGGTAGAATCGCAGGGATCTTGAAATCCGACTGCTGAAGTAACGCTGGGAGCCCTCGGGGCGGAGCCTCGAGGGCTCCGTCAATTTTCGACCACCTCGAGCCGTACCCTCGCCGTGCCGTCGCGCAGGAAATCCAGTCTGCGCGCGGCGCGGCGGGACACGTCGATGACGCGACCGCGGGCGAAGGGGCCGCGGTCGGTGATCGTGACGACCACGCTGCGGCCGTTGCTCAGGTTGGTCACCTGGACGCGGGTGCCGAAGGGCAGCGTGCGGTGGGCCGCGGTGAGCGCCCTCTCGTCGTAGCGCTCGCCGCTCGCGGTCCTCGCGCCGTGGAAGCGCGAGTCGTAATAGGAGGCGAAGCCCACCTGAACGGAGCGCTCGAGAGCCGGGCTCGGCGGCGGACCCGTTCCCGCGCAGCCGGCCGGCGCGAGCGCGACAAGGAGCAGAATCCAGGAAAGTGGGCGCATAGTAGACTCGATCGAACGATCGGCACTTTCAGCACCCGGCTTCAGCCGAAAATTCCCTTCCGCGAACCGGCACGTTCCCGTATACTCTCCCCTACAGCGGCCTCTCTTAGCCGTCCCCCTCCGTTTCCAGGTCGCGCAGAGCGCACGCTTCACCGGATCCCGTCACGGATGTCGTCCCCCCCGGGTCCCCCCACAACTGGCCCCCCGCGCTCGCCGGGCACGAGGGCTCGCGCGATGCATCGGAACCTCAGAATCCAGGTACTCGGGATCGTTCCGCTCGTTCTCACCTGCTCCGTATGGGTGATCGGCCACGCGTCCGCCCAGACCGGATCGATCTCCGGTAGGGCGACGGACGGCGGCGGAGAGGCGGTGCCGTATGCCGCCGTGAGCATCGAGGGAACCACGCGAGGGGTCCTGACGAACCTCGAGGGTCGCTACGTCTTCGCCAACCTTCCCGTCGGCACCTATACCATCAAGATCAAGAGCATGGACCACGCCCCCGCGAGGAGAACGGGTGTCCAGGTCGATGCGGGCAGGATCACCGTGGTGGACTTCCGGCTCACGGGAAAGCCCATCGTGATGCCGGGCATCTCCGTGAAAGGCACAAACAAGACGACGGTCGACATCCACAGCTCGCGCGCGGGCCAGAGGGAGGATCGCGACGACTTCCATTCGCTTCCGGTCATGAATCCAAAGGAAGTCATCGCGATGAAGGCCGGAGTCATCGATCTGGGCGGGAAGCTCCACTTTCGCGGAGGACGGGAGAGCGAGATCCTGACCATCGTGGACGGCGTCGCGAGCCGGAATCCCCTCAACGCCGAGGGAGTCGACCTGGGTCTTCTGGCCGTGGAGTCGAGCGAGCAGGTCCTGGGCGGAATGGATGCCCAGTACGGGAACGCGTTGTCGGGGGTAATCAGCTACACGACGCGCGAGGGTGGAGAGAAGCTCGAGGGGGAGGTCCGCTACTTCACCGACCGCTACGGAGAGGCCGACAAGTCCTTCAACAATTTCGAGCGGGTGAGCACGGGCTTCGGAGGGCCCTTTCTCCTCGCGCGTTCCAACTTCTTCTTCTCCTTCGAGGGCACCTACAGCGACACGCATCTCCGGAGCGTTGCGCGCCATCGCGAGCACCGGTTCCTCGATTTCATCCGTGTCGGGAACCGCCAGTCGAACGACGCCAAGCTTTCGGGAAAGCTCACGTTCAAGATCACGCCCGACGAGAAGCTGAATTTCGAGGTGGTCCGGAACGCCACCCTGAATGGAGCATTCAACAACCGGTGGAACAGGCAGGGATTCGTGCAGGTGCTCCAGGATTCGACCCCGCCGACGGACGGGACGGTTACCACGCGATACGGCGAGTGGGCCTACTACCAGGTCGATTCGAGCTACGTGCCCATGAACACGGCGGACCATCTGCCGGTCTTCCAGGAGGATTATCTTCAGACCGCGGTCGCCTGGAAGCACATCCTGGCCGTGAGCACGGTCTACAACGTCCGGCTCTCCCGCCAGGAGTGGCGATCCTCGAACGACGTTCTCGATCGTCAGCCGTGGGAGTACGAGCAGCTGCCGAACCAGTACTACGATTCGGGGAACCGCATCGACGGAGCCTACTACGCGACGAACGGCGACTATCCCGCCTACGAGAAGAAGCGGACGGTCACGTACACGCTGAACGGCGACATCTCGAAACGGGCCGGGGCGCACGAATTCATGGCCGGCGGGGACATCAACTACAACGACCTCGGGTTCCTGAAAACGACGTTTCCGAATGTGGTGACGGGCACCGGACTCTACGGGTTTGATCGCGACGAGTTCCGGTTCTTCAATCCCGAGGGATCCTTCTTCGTGCAGGACCGGTGGAAGTACCAGGGCCTGGTCCTGAACGCCGGCGTGCGCTACGACAACTTCTCGGTGGGGAAGCAGATTCCCTCGGCCGACGTGATCGATCGGGTCAAGACGCAGATCAGCCCGCGCATCGGAGTGGCCTACCCGATCACCGAGCGCGACGTCATGAGCTTTCACTACGGCCGTCTCTTCCAGGTGCCGGACCGCGAGGTCATCTACCAGGGGCGCCTCCCGTCGTCCCAGGTCCGTGGTAATCCAAACCTCGAACCCCAGACCACGATCAGCTATCAGCTCGGAGTCCAGCACATGCTCTCGAACAGCGTGTTCGGGCAATTCGGCGTGTACTTCAAGGATATCTTCGGGCTGCTAACGACGGTGCCCGAGGAGGTCCCCGGACTCCCCAACCCCGTGGAGACCTATGTCAACGGAGACTACGCCTCGGCTCGGGGTCTCGATTTCACGCTTATCAAGCGGTTCAGCCACGGGTTCGGCTGGGAGGTGAATTACAGCTACGGCCACGTAACGGGGACCGCGTCCGATCCAAATCGCGCATTGCAAGATCAGGGGAATCTCCGCGACCAGTTCAAGCCCACCTCGGAGCAGCCGCTCCGGTGGGACCAGCGGCATACGTTTTCTGCGACTTTGAGTCTGGCGAACGAGAAGAGCTGGCGCACGTCGTTCGTGTACCAGTTCGGGTCCGGCTTTCCGTACACGCCGCACGAGCGGCTGGAGCGCCGGCAAAATCCAGAGCTCGTGAACTCGAAGCGCCTGCCCTCCACATCGACCCTGTCCATGCAAGGGGAGCGAAACTTTGCCGCGTGGGGGCAAAACCTCACGCTCTACGTGCAGGCAACGAATCTCCTCGATGCGCAGGGGATCGTCGCGCTCCAGCCCGACATCTGGCCGCAGGGCACGATCAACCCGCTGTCGTACATCGTCTATTACTCCGAGACGAGTCGCGCGGGCGGTGCCTTCCTGACGCAGGACCGGGACGGGGATGGAGTCGAGGACTGGTATCCGGTCCATGACCCGCGCGTGTTCCAGGCAGGGCGCTCGATCCGCGTCGGCCTCGGTGTGCAGTTCTAGCCGGAAGGGGTCGCGGCACGGGTACAACTCTTGCGCTCTGCATTCGCTCCGGCGGGGGATCAGCCATGGTCCGAGAGCCGCAGGTCACTGTGGCAATGCCGCATGGCGAGCATGGAGGGGCGAATGCAGAGACGAATCGCGGTCTGGATCATTGTCGTGGTTTGCAGCGTCGCGTCGCAAAACGCATGGGCGCGGACGGATCTCGGGCTGAAAGCAATCGGTGGGGACGTGGGGTTCGTGGACCCCGACCACGTCGACGGCACACTCGGCTTCGGCGCGTTCGCGAATCTCGGAAACCTGTCTCCGGACATCAGACTCGCCCCGCACCTGGGGTACTGGTCCAAGTCCCAGGAATTCGGAGGGGACAAAGCCTCGATCAGCGACATCTCCCTCTCGACCCGCGGTCTCTACATGTTCCACATGTCCTCGCGGAAGTTTCAGCCGTACGCGGGAGCGGGACTCGGGTTCCACATGGTCCACGCCAAGGTGCAGACTGCCGCGCAGGACCTCGGCGGCGGCGTCATCATCCCAGCCATGGAGGCTTCGGATACCCAGACGAAGATCGGACTCGATATGGGGGGCGGCTTCACGACGCCGCTGAGCGAGAAGGCCGATTTCTGCCTCGACCTCTGGTACACGGCCGTTTCGGATGTGGGCCACCTGTCGATGAAGGCTGGCGTCTCGTTCGATCTCGGGGGCTCGTCTCACTCCGAGGCGCCGGCGGCCAAGTCCACGCATCGGAGCCGGACCCGGCACTAGAGCTGAAACGAACGGCGGCGCCACCCCTTCCGGGGCGGCGCCGTTTTTGTTTGCCGCCGCGTTTTCGGCGGCAGGGACTTGAAAGCCGCGTTACGCGCGGTGAAACGTACTCGTGATTTCCATCGTCCTCGGGCCGAAGCCCTCACGCCGCGTCCTGACCACGAGCGTGCGCCCGCGGTCCTCGAGGGCGAACACCTGCGTGATCGTGGTACCGCCCGGCGTCGTGCGCTTCACGACGAGCGTCGATCCGCGCCACCGGCCGAGCAGGTAATCCGGCCGGTCGCCGGAGCGGGAGTCGAACTTTCCGCCGAGCATGATCCACTGCAGCGGGTGGTTTCTGAAATCCACGATCCGGACCATGCTGGGTCTCTGGTCGATGCGGATGAAATCGGGAAGCTGCATGTCCCGCATCCGTCCACCGCCACGGAAGCCCCCGCGGTCGCCGCGGAAACCCCCGCGGTCGCCACGGAAATCCCCGCGGTCCGAGCGTAAATTCGCCGCGCGGTCGTCCGCGACCCAGCGGCCTTCCAGGTTCGTTCCGTTGAACCGTCCGCGATCCCAGCCCCAGCCGGAGCCGTTTCCCCAACCGGAACCGTTGTCCGAACCGGAGCCATTGCCCGAGCCGGAACCGTTGCCCCAACCGTAATCGTTCCGATCCCGGCCAGGGTCGTTGCCGCTGCTCGGCTCCTGATCATTTCCCCGGTAGCGGTCCTGGCCATCCCCGCGGTACCGGTCCTGCACGTACCCGCGGTAGCGGTCCTGATTCCCTTGATCGCCCCAACTCTGCTGCGCGTTGAAGAGCTGTGAGGGAGCGACCTGCGCGCTGGTGACTTGCCCCAGTGCCGTCCCTGCCAGAGTCAGGCCGAGCAGCGCCGCGGCGCCTACGAGAGAAGCAGTAAATCCCTTCATGGTGAATTCCTCCGGGTCGAGCCCGCGGGGTCTCCTGGGGCCCTCCGGACACCGAAGTCCCGGAGGCGCCGGGTGCGGGCCCCCTTGCCCGTACCTGCCCTGTAAGACGCCCGGCGCCGTGGCAGAAATGTGGCGACGACCCGACAATTTGCGGCTTACTCTCTCCAACTCTATGCTCGATCTCGCCCGATATCCTCTGGAGAAACTGGCTTCCCGGGTCGGCACGCCCTTCTATCTGTACGACGGGGAAATGCTCCGTGCGGCAGCCGCCCGGTTCGGAGAAGCGGTGAGAAGCCAGGGTACGGCGGGCCGGTACGCCATGAAGGCGAATTCCTGCCGCAAGGTCCTCGACACGATGCGCGCCGCGGGCATGTGGATCGACGCCGTGAGCGGGAACGAGGTGTTCCGCGCGCGCGCGGCAGGGTTCGAGGGCGGCTTCGAGCCTCCGGTGATCCTCCTGACCTCCGACGTCTTCCGCGACAACGCGCTCGAAGCCGTGCTCCGCGAGCGCGTGACGCCGAATCTCGGCTCTCCCGGGATGATTCGTGAGCTTCAAGACTCGGCCTTCCGCGGCCCCATCGCGGTTCGCGTGAACCCGGGATTCGGCCAGGGCCACGTCGAAGCGTGCGACACGGGGGGCCCGTCGTCGAAGCATGGGATCTGGCCCGACCGCCTCGCCGACGTGAGGCTGCGCGCGGCCGATGCGGGGCTCCGCATCACGCTCCTCCACGCGCACGTCGGCACCGGACCCGCGCTGCTGGAGTTCGATACGAATGTCCGCCGGCTCGTGGAGTTCTTCGGAGCGCTGCTTCCCGATTTCCCCGACGTGGATGCGGTCAGCCTGGGGGGAGGAATTCCGCATCCCTATCGTCCGGATGAGGGCGCCTACGACCTGTCTTCCCTCCGCGGGCTGCTCGACCGCGCGACCCGTTCCCTGAGCGCCGGGGCGGGTCGCCCTATCCGCGTCGAGGTGGAGCCCGGCCGTTTTCTCGTCGCCGGAGCCGCGGCCCTCGTGGCGCGCGTCAAGGATGTGAAGGAAACCCGCCCCAACGAGAGAGGACCGGGACACACGTTCGTCATGGTGGACGCCGGATTCTGCGACCTCCTGCGCCCCGCGTTCTACGGGGCCTATCACGAGATCGAGGTTCTCGGTGCCCGCGCCTCGCGCCAACCTACGCCCTGCGTCGTGGCAGGGCCCCTGTGCGAGAGCGGGGACGTGTTCACGCGTGGGGAGGAGGAGCTGCTCCAGCCTCGGGAGATGGCGCGTCCTGATCCCGGCGACCTGATCGCGCTGCACGACGCGGGCGCGTACGGTGCCGCGATGAGCATGAACTATCTTTCGATCGGCCGCGCGCCCGAGGTGTGGTGGGAAGGGGGGCGCGCCGCGCTCGTGGCCAGACGCGAGACGCTGGAAGACGTAGTGGCCGTGGAGTGTGACGTCCCTCTCTGAGCGGGGTAGAAAAACAAAGGCGGCCCGGAAAGCCTAAGGCCTCCGAACCGCCTCGTCTTTTGTGGCGCGGTTAGTTGATCTTGCGCACGTTCGCGGCCGCGAGGCCCTTCGGGCCCTGCGTGATCTCGAACGTCACTCGATCACCGTCCGCGAGGCTCTTGAAGCCGTCGCCCTCGATCGCGGAGTAATGGACAAAAACGTCCTCACCCTCACTCTGCGCGATGAAGCCGAAGCCCTTCGCCTCGTTGAACCACTTCACGGTGCCAGTATTCACTGGAATCCTCTCTTCTCTGCCAAAACCCAAGTAGGTCTTGGTCGGACGCCGTCGGACGCGACGGCTGCGCCCCGGCCGACTTGACCGGGTCTCGGGTCAGAGGGCGCTCGACCATACAAAAAGGCCGTCAGCTCGTTGCCGGCGGCCTGAATTCGCTTCGCGAACTTCCACCTGCTTCCGAATCATAGCCTTGGATGCGCCATGGCCGCGCGGGATTCAGCGTATCGTCCCGCTCTCCACGGGCGCCATCTCCCTTGCCACGCCGCGGCGGGGTCCGGTACTGTCCCGCCCGTGATGCGGCCGCTTCTACTTTCGACACTGCTCCTCGTCGCCTTCGCCGTTCCGTCCCACGCGGCTCGGCCCTCACCGGAGCTCAGCCCGGGCGCGCACAAGATCACGATCGCCGGCGCCGAGATCGCGTTCCACGTCGCAGGATCGGGTCCGGTCATCCTGGTCCATCCGGGAGGACCCGGCATCGAGTGGTCGTTCGTCCGCCTGCCGCTCGTCGAGAAGTTCGCGACCGTCGTCTACATCGAGCCGATCGGGACGGGAGCCTCGGGCAGGCTGGCCGATCCGCGCGGGTTCACGATGGAGCGGTACGTGGGGGACGTCGAGGGACTCCGCGCCCACCTCAGGCTCGAGAAATTCGTGCTGCTCGGGCACTCACACGGCGGATTCGTCGCGGAGTCCTACGCGCTCGCGTACCAGAGTCACCTGCGCGGGCTGATCCTCTACGACACATCCCCCACGACCGGTCCGGAATGGCAGAAGGACGTCGAGTCCAATCTCCAGTGGTTCAAGGACGAGCCCTGGTTCGCGGAGGCCACCGACGCGCTGGCGCACGAAACCAGCGCGACCACCGACGAGGAGATCACCGCGATCTTCCGGCGCGAGTTCCCGCTCTACTTCGCCGAATGGACGGCGCGTGCCAAGGAATTCGAGCCGTACCGGGCGAGGGTGGAGCTCAGCGTGGCGCCGGGGAAAGCGACCACCGACACCTCGGCATCGAGCCAGGTGGGCGTGGCACCCGTCCTCGAGGTGCGGGACCGGCTTGAGACGATCAAGGTTCCCACCCTCGTGATCGTGGGGAAGAAGGACTTCGTCACGTCGGAGAAGTTCGGCCGCATGATTCACGATGGAATTCGCGGCTCGCGCTTCCTGCTCCTCGAGCACAGCGGCCACATGGG
>Ga0137410_10002036_pt1 | contig 13838 bp, 10 predicted proteins | sample CZODoug1_16funga_FD_108878 | JGI IMG/M metagenome (GOLD analysis project Ga0137410, IMG submission 108878) | Vadose zone soil fungal communities from Angelo Coast Range Reserve, California, USA - CZODoug1_16fungal (Illumina Assembly) | ecosystem: Environmental > Terrestrial > Soil > Vadose zone... | reverse complement strand
GCTGGGATATCATGTCAGTGGAAAGCTGCCGGCTCTTCTACACTGGCTACTCCATGCTCGCGTCATCGCTGCCGATCTCAGCGAGGCGGGTATTGGCGATCGTACTCGGCGGTGCGACCAACGTATTTGTGCTGCGGAAGAACTCTCAAACTTCACAATGAGGACCTGTTTTCTTCTCAAGAACTCATTCATGGCAGCGCTCAAGGTCAACCCGTGCTGCTGGGCCCGAGCTGCGCGTTCCCTACCGGAGCACTACATCGAAGCCATGGGTCAGCAAATCTTCATCTGTAAGCATGGAAAACTTGGCATCTAGGCGCTTACGATCAATTGGCAGCTGCTTCCAGGCCCTGATCGACGTCTCCTTCACTTCGAAGCCGCTCGACCGGAAGATTGCCATCATCTCCCGGAAGCGAATCCTGTTGGTGTAGAAACCGGAGTTGGCGAACAATCGCCCCTCCCATCGCGCCTCCGGGAACCTAAGATTGTTCAACTGACCGTTGAAATGATCGGTCAAGTCTACCGTGTGCGAACTGCAACCACCCTGACTTAGTACTCGTCGAAGCTCTTTCAGGGTCGCGAAAAACTCCCGCAAACGAATGTGCTCGAGCACTGCGTGAGACCAGATGAAGTCAACGCTTCCGATGGGGATCGAGCGCAGCGCGTCCAGTCCGTTCACCAGATAGTGGGCATTGGATCGAACGAGAACGCTGCTCCAATCTCTTACGCCGGCCATGGTTGAGACGTCCCTCCCTTCGGATGCGAGCAACGCCAGCAAGTCGTGGAAAGGTGACATGTCGCGCGATGCAAAATCCCCCGCATCGACGAGATAACAGCGCTTGGCACCGAAGACATGTGCGATTGGCGCGGAAAGCAGCGAATCACCGGATCCAAGTTCCAAACAGGTGAAACCCGTTCCCTTCGTCGGAAACTCGACGCGATCGAAATGGGAACGAAACACGTCGACTGCATACTTGGGATCGACCATGCCGCCAAGCTTGAATAACCCGAGAGCCGCCCAGCGCCGATAGTCGAAGGGTAACTGCGACAACACCAGTTTTGCACCGAGCTTTCCCCACCACGGTATGCCTTTGATCATGGCGCAGCGCTCTGCCCGTTTTCTTGGCATTCCAGCCAGGCTTGAAACATCAATACGCTCCAAAGCGAGTAGTGCCAATTGCGCTCGCCAGACAAATGTTCGGTCCATTTCTCTCGAATGGGCGCCGGGTCAAAATACCCCTCTCGCCTGAGCCGGGGCTCGCTGATCAGCGACTCCGCCCACTCGCGCAGAGGACCGCGCAACCACGAGTCGATCGGTATGCCGAATCCCATTTTTGGACGATCCAGCAGGGCCTTAGGCACATGGCGATAAAGCACCTGCCGCAAGAGCCATTTTGCCCCGCCATTCCGCAGCTTCATGTTGAAAGGGAGCCGCCAAGCAAATTCGATTACTCGGTGATCGAGCAGCGGGATACGCGATTCGAGGCTAACGGCCATCGCCGCTCGATCCACTTTGACTAGGATGTCGTCTGGGAGATAACTGACCAGGTCGAGCCAAGCCCCGCGCTCGGCGAAGGTCTTGAACGTTGGTTGTCCATCCGGACGCGTCAAACGGGTCGGTGGCTCGTGGGTGCCCAGAACAATGCTGGAGGGAGAATTCCAGTGGGAGACCAAATCACGGTAGATTTCCCCCGGGCTCGCATGCAGCATCCCGGCCAGTTTGTATAGCTTGTCGCCCACGTTGGGGTAGCGTAGCCGCTTCGGAACCAAAGCCAGCAACGGTCTGGCGAACTGGTTCCAGCCGCCCGGGGACAGAGAAGTCAGCCCAGTTGCCAAAATCCCGCGGGAAAATCCCGGTAGCACTGAAATCACACGCCAGAGCTTGTCTCCAATGAGATAGCGAGTGTAACCGGCGAATAGTTCATCCCCTCCATCTCCGGAAAGGGAAACTGTCACATGTTTGCGTGCGAGTTGCGAAACTAGGAATGTTGGAATCTGCGACGAATCCGCAAACGGTTCGTCATAAATCTGGGGCAACCTCGGAATAACACTCATCGCTTCTGCGGACGACACGTAAAGCTCCGTGTGATCGGTAGCCAAGTGACGCGCCACAGCATGGGCATGTTGCGCCTCGTTATAGCCCTCCTCCACAAACCCGATAGAGAAAGTCCTGACGGGTCGAGCGCTGCGAGTTTGCGCAATCGCGACGATCAATGACGAATCGATGCCGCCAGAAAGGAACGCCCCCACAGGCACATCGGCCTCCAGTTGCAGGCCGACCGATTGGCTGATCAGTCGCTCCAATTCCACGACCGCTTCGGCGTCGCTACCCCGCCATGGCTCTCCCTGACCCGCGACGGCCACGTCGCGCGCCGACCAATAGGATTCGATAATCGCCTTGGCACCGCCGGACGGGAAGCGCAGGAGCGTTCCCGGGTCGATTTTCCTCACCCCACGATAAATTGAATACGGCGCTGGAATATAGTTGTGTCGCAAAAGAAGCGTCAGCGCATCGCGGTCGATCTCCGTCTTGAAACTCGGATGCGCCCGTAACGTCTTCAGTTCCGATCCGAACACGATTACATCGCTGAAGCGGCCCCAGTAGAGAGGTTTTTCCCCCACCCGATCGCGCACGAGGATCAACTCTCGCTCCTGGCGATCCCAAAGGGCGATCGCGAACATGCCGACGAACCGATCCAACGCGCCGCGCAAGCCATACCGCTCGAAAGCTGCAAGCATTACCTCGGTGTCGGAATGCCCGCGCCATGAAGGTGAGGCGCCTTCCCGCTTAAGTGTCTCGCGAATTTCAAGGTGATTGTATATTTCACCATTAAAGACCATTACGAAGCGCCCCGTGGCAGAAACCATCGGCTGATGCCCGGCAGGTGAAAGATCGAGGATCGAAAGGCGCCGATGGGCGAGAAAAATGCCGGCCGCGGTATCGGCCCATACGCCTGAATCGTCCGGCCCGCGATGGATGATCCGGTCGGCCATGCGCTGGGTGAGTGCCGCGCCGGTATCGGAGTCCGTCATCGCCCGCAAATCGAAGAAGCCAGTGATTCCGCACATCCGCTAGGCCAACCCTCAGGACCTAGTACAAAGAAAATGCCAGAACGGGATTTGGCCAGAGATTTGAATCTTGGAATAACTATCGCGTAATTCCATTATCTGATCTCTGCTATACCGATGCTCGATGGCGGTACAAAAACGATCATGTACGTCCTGTCGAATCCTACCGACGGTCTTGCCATTGTAGAATTCAAATAAAGGGACTTGTCTTTGCAGGCCAACAGGTCTTAACAATCGCCCTAACCAGATAAATGGAACGTAAACCAATAGAGTGATCGCCCATACCAAAGCTCGACGTATCACGTCGTTCCTCACTGATGAAATTACCCGTCGACCCAGCTCCATTACCCAATAAAGGACGCGAAAATGAAACGGACGATTGTCCAGCGCATAGTACAGATAGATCAGAACTCGTCGTGCGTATTTTTTCAATGCTCTGACCTCGTCTAAGGCATTCGCGGGGATATGATGTAATACTCCCAGGCTAAATAAAAAGTCGCAAAAGTCGTCAGCAAACGGTAGGCGTTTAACGTCCCCCATAAGAAAAGTCGCGTTGTCACTGTGAGCCAAATTTTTCCTGGCCACAAAGATGGCATCTGAAAAATCTACCAGAATTAATTCTCCACAGTGCGCCTGAAGAAAATAACTCCATCTTCCAACACCGCACCCGAGATCACACACAACCTGGTCTTTGAGACTTTGCACACTAACTAAATCGAAATACTGTTCAAATTCGATACGATACTCATCAAGGATTTTGCTGTATTGAGTCCACTGTTGACCGAATGATGACTGAACGGCTTTTGAGAATGTCTCAATCTTGTCCGATTGAGCCAGCTCTCCAGGCAAGATCTGCCTACGGACGTATTCCGTATATTGAGATGGATCCAGCAACACGATCACGTCGTTGAGGATCGGATATTGACGCCCTTTCACCATCAGATAATCGTCAGTAAGAATAAGTTCGTTCGTACCGAAGATTCGCCGTAGGCGGCTTATTTTGTTCCGATAATAACTCGTACTACCCTCGATTCTGGCAGTGGAATCTTTCTTTATGAATAGTTCGCATCTCACTATGGCCCTGTAGGCGTCTGGTCGTCGCCGTGCGAGTTTGGTTGTCCCGCAAGAACTTCTTCATAGAGCGCTTGGTACTGGCCCGCAACAACTTCGATGGAAAAATGCTCTTCGATGCGCCTCCGGGCTAATCGACCCAAGAAGCGGCGCTTCTCCTCAGAGGCCGTCAGCAGATCAACTATCGCGTTCGTCAGGGCATCGGGGTTCCGCGGCGGCACAACATGGCCAGTACTCCCGATGATCATGGCACTGTCGCCGACATCAGTCGCCACGCAGGGTACTCCGCATGCCATTGCTTCGCCAAGGACATTAGGAAAACCTTCGCTCAAACTGCTGAGGACATTTACATCCATTGCGGGATATATTTGTTCAACGTCGTCCTTCTGTCCAAGAAGCAAGAACTTTGACGGTTCGACTCCTGACTCAGCGAGCAGAAATGCGAATTCACGCGAATCTGGCGTCAAACCCGCTCCACATAATAAAAATCGTGTGTGTGGTACCTTCACAGATATGCGCGCAACCGCTTGAATGAAGTTGCGGTGATCCTTCAAAGCATGCAAGCGGCCAACCATACCTACAACCAGTTCATCCTCAGAAATATCCAGCGCGGAGCGTGCCTTGCGCCGCCGGCCGGGGTCATCGCTGAATCGGTCAAGGTCGAAACCATTTGGTATTACACGAAGCTTGTCTGACACATATCCATACCCAAGATGGATGCGTCGCGCTTCTTCAGCACAACAGACGATAAACTCTGGAAGAACTCGGGATAAGAGCGGATTTATAAAGCGCGCAAGTACTTTCTTAACCATTTTTTCAATACGGATATCGCTCTGACGAATGCCCCAGATTACGGGGATTCGACCCACCAATTTCGCAGCTGCCCCCCCCAGGAAATCGGCATGATACATCCAGGTTTGGATCAAGCTCGGTCGTCGCCGCCGGATTAGTTGCACGAGTCTTATCAAGGCAATCGGGTTGAAAAGGCCTTTACGCATGTTTAGCGTAAAAACCGGAACCCCCATCTCCCGCATGCGCGGACCCATCGGTCCCGCGTTCGTCATGGAAACCACCTCATGCTCCCAAGGACCACCTCGGCTAGCGACCAACAGCTTCTGGAGCATTACTTCGGCCCCGCCGACCTCGAGGGCCGCGATGATATGCATTACCCGAGGCACGCCAATCCCTTGAGCAATGTATCTGTGCGTTCGCCTAAGGTTTCCACCGAAAACTCACTCACAATTCTCAATCTGGCCGCCATGGAGCGCGCTCGTCTGGACGAAGCCGACTCTCCAAGCAGACTCAGCACGGCGCTCGCAAGTGATCGAGGGTCGCGCGGTGGTACGACCTGTCCAGTGTCTTGAACGATCCAGGCTGAATCGCCCACGTCAGTCACGGCGCACAGCGCCCCGCAAGCCATCGCCTCGCCGACTACGTTTGGAAAACCTTCGCCAAAAGAAGAGGAAGAAACGCTGATATCGAGGGCGTTGTACACGGTCTCCATGTCCTTGCGAGTTTTTGCCCAGATCATATATTGTGAGATCCCGAGACGCCTAGCGAGCGCTACCAATTCTTCGGCATATGCTCTCGGCCGATCGCCGACGACCACAAAACACACTTTGGAAGCTTGCACTGCGATCAAGGCCGCCGCCTCGAGAAACGTCCGATGATCCTTCATCGGATCGAATCGGCCAACGATGCCTATTAGCCGTTCGTCATCTCCGAGGCCCCATTCGGCGCGCATTTTCTTCCGTATTACCATATCTGGACAAAACCGAACTGTGTCAATGCCATTCGGGACGACGCGCAGCCGAGCCACGGGAAACTTATTGAACGCAGCAAGCTCCATACCCGCGCGAGAGTTGCAAATTACCATGTCCGCGAACCGGGACAATCTGGCTTCAAGCCAATAGAGCACACCGGTCATTCGTTCGTATCGAGTGAGATCCATATTAGACGAACGTACCCCCCACACCACACGCACACGTCTCAACCACGGCCGCATGAACAACGACCACAGATTCGCGGTGGGCAGGTAACCATGCAGGATATCCGGCCTCAGCGCTCGCAAAACTCGCATTAACCGTAGCGGGAAACCCACGATATCCCAACGGGAGCCCTTGTCGAGACTGATGAGCTCGACATCAGTCTGCTTAAGCTCTGGCTCGAAGGCTCCGCCCGGGTAGTACACCAAGACCGTGACACGCCAGCCTCGGCCAGCTAAAGCCTTTGCAAGTGTGACCAGTTGTCTTTCCGTACCACCCGTTCCTAAAGAACTGATCAAAAACACAATCCGCAAACGATGTTCCGTCATTAAAATATCATGCGCGAAATACCACCTCGACGATATAATTCCCGGAGGCATCACTCACGACTTCCAAAAACACTCTCATTCAAATTTGTTGAGTATCCAGAAAAATGCAGTGAGGATCCAATTATCGTACCCACGACGAGCAGTGGAAAGTAATCGTCAAAATGATTGTGTGTAAACAGGAAATACAGGCCGAGAAAGACTAGGACAACTCTTGCGTTGGATCTGAAATGTGAACTGGGCATTGAGTAATACGCCGCCATAAAATAACATCCGATAAGTAAGACGCCAATTACTCCCAATTCGGCGGCGAATGTCAGATACATATTGTGAGATGAAATAACCTGCTCCGACATTCGAGTGGAGCCAACGCCAACGCCAAATAACGGGAAATCCCCAAAGGCATTCCAAGCTTCCCTAGCAGCCACGAAACGATCTATAGCCGAATCGTCTAGCATTTCGCCGTCTAATCCGAATGCTCTTCCTCCAATCAACCGGAGCCAAAGATTCCAAGTGTCGCTAACCTCCTGCCAGTCAGCATAGAACACATAGAAAGCGGCACCTGTCAAAATGATTACTGCAAATATACTTGTTACGATGACTTTGAATCTTGTTGAAAATACCAAGCTCGGAAACTTCATGAATATCAACGCGCCCAAGAAACATAGCATTGCACTTCTTGAAACTGTTGCAAGCAACCCGAGAACACTAATAAGAAAAAACAAATAAAACCATTTTTTGTCGACCCACGAGCAAGACGCAAGAAAACCAAGCGCGATTGCCGCTCCAGCTTCGTTCGCATTGAGAAATAGTCCAGCCGCCCGGCCAAAATATATGATCTCCCCGCCTCTTTTTTCCAGTACCATTGGAAACACCAGATCAATGCAGCATATCAGCGCGGTAATAATGGTAGAAAAACAAATTGCCCGCATCAATCTATTCGGAGGCAACACGACCCCAATGACAACCGCCATTGACGTAATAAAACACCCTCCCAACAATCGCAAGACACCAGAGGTCGCCCAATTCGGTCCGTAATTCCACAAGAATGAGAAAGTTGCTACGAGCAGCAATGAAACATGCCAAACAAAAAATGGCCACAAAGGTAATATCGACGGATATCGAAGCGGAACGAAAAACAAGAACAAAAAGCTAATGAAAAATATGTATTTTGGTCCGACTCCCCAGATACCAGTCAAATACAGATAAGTTGGCAGGCTGATCAAGAAAATAAAATAAAAGGCTTCAACCAAGAAATAATTTATTTTCTTTGGAGTGAAGGAAGCAACTCCAATCGCTTGAACGACCGAGCTTGATTTCATGTGTACAGTTTTTGCGGCGGTTGCCATTTCTTGGGGCTACTTCCGAAGCGCAAAGGAAACAGGAAGAGGTCTCATTCGTTAAGACAGTCCAGAGAAGTCTCTTAAACAGAAGGTCCGCGGGTTGAGGGGTCAGTCACAGCGATGAGCGTAAGCCCTTTACACACACGTAACCGCGTCACACGGTCGCGAAGTATGCCGCATGTGACGTTCAGCGCTAGGGCCAAGCTCTGCGGTGAACTGGCTGCCTTGGTCGGCATTGACGATCTGCGGCACGCTGTGGGGCCTGTCTAGATTTGTGGGCCACTCTCTAACTAGCGAGTAAATATCTTTAATTGGGGCGAAAAATAGCGTTAATAGAAGTATTCATCCCCACCGTGCGAATAGCATCACTAACACAATCTATCTTGGTGCCGTCTTCGTAAAACCCGGCATATCCTAATTGAGCGAGGTCGGAAAAGATTTTCAGAATTGAATCACCTTTCGCCTGAAGAGCATATTCGCATAGCTCGATGAATACTATTGGTTTGAATCTCTTGATCGTGCCTAAAGCACCTGAGAGAACCTTGTAGTCATACCCATCAACATCTATCTTTATTAGAGAAACATTATTCAGATTGGCGGATTTGCATAGCTCATCTATTGTGATTGATTTAGGCGTAATTTTTTCGGGCTCCCTTGAATTTTTGTCAATCCGCCAAGAAGAGTTAATTTCCAAGAGTTGAGGTTCTTGCAAGATATTTGTTACGAACTCCTCCCTAACAACAATGTTGGAGGCAAGGTCAGGATTTAGACGGATGTTAGTGAGCAATTTATTTCGAGCATATGACGTTGGCTCGAAAGCGTAAACGGAACCATTGGGGCCGACATTCCTGGAAATTATGAGCGTGTGGGCCCCGATGTTTGCCCCTACCTCGATGACCACGCCATTTTTTTTGAGATTTTCGTTTAAGAATCTAATTGTTTCTGGCTCCCACCCCCCAATATAAGTATATAAATCAATCAGTTCGCGTAAGTCCAAGGAGTACCTGATTCCGCCTCTTTTGCAGGTGACTTGCGGTTTGATACTAACTAGGAAAATAACAAACCTCCAAGCAATCTTATGGAGGCCCAACGCTTTCAATGTGAACTTAATTGCTCTCAGCATCGAGTCTTCAACAATTTCCTCTTCTGTAATCCGTTTGATCCGACCCAAACGTAACGTCACGCTAGGTTAGTGGTAGTGCGTAAACCATCCGCCCACGCTAAGAGCTGCAATACGTTGTCTTCCCAATCGTAATCTCGCCAATATCGTTCGAAGCCGGCATGTGCAATTCGGATCCGACTCTGATCATCGCTTAGTAGCCAATCTATTTTTTCAAAAGCGTCGTCCATGTCTTCATAGAAGACAACCTCATTCATCGGTTCAAATATGGATTTATGTGCATCGGCGCCAGCCATATCACATACCTGGCAGACGCCATGCGCACATAATTCATACATTCGCATATTTCCTGTCTCCCGAGGCACCGGAGATACATGCATATTCACTCCGACTTTCGTCTTCCACATTAAATTCGCTTTCTGAATCTCCGTAATACTTGTAACTCGCCGAAAAAAAGCTCGTTTCCCTAGCAATGGCCGTAAGAATCCAGACCCACCCCCGAACCCCCAATAACCATGGACAGTCAATCTATCTCGATATCGATTCAGCAACTTAATCAGCCTTGGCATTTTCCAAGGACTCTGATTACCAATGTAGATCAATTCCACGTCTCGATCCGAAAAAAAAGCACCATCCGCAACCGCCGGGCGCATGAATTTCCTCGTAACGAGCGGCCACCAGTAGTGAGAATGACACCCCCATCGATCGAGCGCATCTGCAAATAAAGTATTCTCGTCATAGCTTGGCGATATATAGAACGCCCCATCGAAGGCCCAGAGGTACGGGATACCTACTTTGTACGTTGAAATAGGATCGTCAATGAAGCCAAGAATTTTTATTGGGCGTTTGAGTTCATGAAAAATGAATTCCGGGTGCAAAAAATTGTATTGAGCCATGAATATGATGTCGGCATCACCATGGATTTCCATGAACTCCCGGAGCAATCGAAAATAGGCCGGATCGCGATCACGGTAAAGCTTATCGACGATATGCGCATGTGAAGATATTCCCCGACGCTTAAGAAACCCATTTAACCCTGATGTCAGCAAATCACTCACATCGAGATGATCGCCTTTCGAAAAATATTTCATTGGGTCAAATGAAAATATCTCGTAGTCGCCGAGACTACCCTGGAACGGAAGATGAAAATAAACCACCTTCTTTTTTGTATCACGGTCCATGTCTCACCCTTCCGAACGAGAGCAAGGCCCAAGCACTCAAGCAGAGCGCAGAAATGGACATACCAATCGACGCGCCGCACGCTACACCAACTGGCCCCCACAGATTGGATAGCCACCATTGCGCCATGCCGGTTATGGGAACCACGCCGATAGCCACCACGCTAACGGCACGAAAGGCAGCGTTCGCGACCAGTAAACTCGCGGACAGCGTTACTACCAGTGCTGCTGGGACTTGCAGCATGTACGCTCGCTGCAATGCCGCGACCATCAACGTATCCTGAGTACCGAAAGCCCCGCGCTGGAAGGCAACACGTACAAACGGTTCCGAGAAAAGAAAGCCTACAGTAGCAATTACCGTCCCGACTACTGCCAACAACGCTGCATAGCGAATAAAGAAACGTCTGCAACGTTCACCTTCTCGATTAGCCAGCATTTTGGAAAAATGCGGAAGTACTGTAACGCCCACGGCAGTCACTAGAACATTGTTGATCATGGTCGGCAATCTGGAGGCGTAGGCTAGCGAAGATACGACCCCGTTGTCGAGCCCCGATGCAATGGCCTGTTCTATCATCGGCAAGAGTGCAGACAAGAGTGCGTTAGGTATGAGCACCGCGGAACCTAACGCAAGGTGCCGCAGCGAATCATCCACCTTCCAGTACGGACGCGGCAGTCTCAGACCGGAGGAGGCCAATCGGCGATAGACCAGCACCGTTTCGACTAGCATACCTAGCGTGAGTCCTTCTATAAGGGCGCGCAAATCCCCTCCCATGATCAATACAATAAGGAGTGTGACTAGGGGGATCACAATTGGTATCAACGCGCCAGGCGTGAAATCCTTGCGCGCCTGAAGACTTCCGTAACCAATCACATTGACGCCATTCAGAAAGTAGTAGATGGTTAGACCGTAGACACAATCCGCAACGAGGGCGCGTTTGCTCACCGCGAAGCCGCGGCCGACGATCCCAACAATTTCTGGCAAAAAAGAAAGCCAAACCGCAAGAACGGCGAGCATCACAGCCAGGATCGCTCCCACCGTACAAAAAAGAAAACGATTTGCTTCCTCGTCTCCGCTTTTCTCTCTAATTAAGACGGATTCGCGAATATAGACCGATTGAACTGAATTCAGGAGTAATGCTCCAGGGAACGCGATTACGGCAAGCGCCATAAGATAGGCATCCATCGCACCACTGACGCCAAATACCGCAGCAAGCACGACTTCCTTGATGAAGGCCGCGCCCTTGACAACTAAGGTCACGCTAATGTAACTCGCCGCCGCCTTAAGAACAGGATGTGAACTGACACGCCGCAATATGTCCCGTCCGTAACCGGCCAAAGCGATTAGATTCATCATCACGATACAGAACAAATGACGCTATGCGATAGTGACAATGAATCACCTTCGCAACGGTAATACCCCATCAGAAACTAAGGTGCGTCGTCCCAGAGAGCTATCCTAGAGATTTCTGGCACTCCACGTTGAGGCTGATCAACATGCCGTGCTCCTTATCCATATGTGGAATATAGGCTTGAGAGAAATCGTCCACTGCCGCGTGCTCTGTTTGCCGCCAATCGTAGGTTCGTACATTGGTAAAACCGGTCCGTCGGAGAATATCGGACAATGACGAAAAATCAAAGACGTTGTAATGAATGTTGTACAGGTAATCCTGCCGGCCAAATAACGCTCCGATCACAAAATCGAGCTTGCTATAGCGTTGGTACACCTCACACAACCTGGCAAAATCCGGGACCGAAATTCGCAATATGCCACCGGGTTTCAAAACTCGACACCACTCCCGCAATACTCGCTCTACATCCCGACGCTTGAAATGTTCCAGAACATGACAGTTGTAAATCAAGTCCACACTACCATCTGAAATAAACGATAAATTGTCTATTGATGTCACATGGTCAATGTGTGGGTAATCAACAGCATCAATATGCACAAAACCCGGAATGTGCCGTTTGCCGCAACCGAGATGGAGTTTCATATTGACATTTCCACTACCTTGGAAAAAAAAAGAGAATTGGCTCGTCGGCCGCTGGAGAGATAGCCTCTGTCTAAGAGAGGTAGCGCATTGCGAGACAGCGGGATGCGATCGCACATGTCAGTGCGGCCGCACGGAACGAGTTGTCGGCAGGTTTAACCAAGGATTCAAGACTGCCGACGCAGCCGAGTTCATCGCTGCCCTGGCAAAGAGCCGGTTGTCGTGATCCGGCGCGAACTGCGTAGAGTCTGCCGCGTGTCAGGATACAGCCGGATCCTGGAGTCAGAGATCACGTCGTCTTCCTCAACTCACGCCCGTAGACAAGATTTGGTTATACGTCGCCTTTCCTTGCAGTATTCCGGTCGTCCGCTCACCATTTCCATCCCAGATAGCCACGGAGAGTTTCCAATCGAGAGGCCATTTTAGGATCTGCCTTCGCCTTTGCTGCAGCTTCTCGGAAGAAAACCCATGTGATCGACGCGAACAAGCCAGCGAGCGCGAAGATCACAACGATCAGCGTCCGTTTAGGTTTGGATTTGCGATCAGGTTCGATTGCTGTATCCATCACCTGAATTATGGTTGCGTCCTTGGCCTCGTCTATCTTGGCGAGTTCGTACTGTTTTGCTAGCAGTTCGTAGAGAAATTCGTAGTACTTTACGTCGCGCAATCGACCGAGATTGCCGAGACCGGCATTTCCTGACGTATCCCTTTTTTTCGCTGCGGTATCGGGTGACGAGCCTTCGATGCGTCCCAGCTCGTGTCTGAGCGCTTCAAGCTCCTGTTGGTTTCTCTGTAACTCCGGGTTGCCCTCTGCTGCAAAAGTGCGCATCGCTCCGAGCTGAACTTCCTTGGCTGAGATCTGTGCGCGCAGACGGGCTGTTACCTCAATCATGCTGCGTCCCTGTGCGTCCACTTGCGCGAGTCCGCCCTTCTGCAGACCCTGCCTTGCAGCGATCTCCGCCGCAGTCAGGCTGTCTTTTGCTTGGAGAAGTTGTTGCTCGAAAAATAAACGGCGCTGGGAGGCTTCAGTGACCGCAAGAACCTTAGTCAGTTTCTTGAGTTCATCGACATACGCGTTGGCTAGTTCCGCGGCGCGTTTCGGATTTTCATCATCAACCTCAATCGTAATGATTCCATCCTTGCCAGCCACAATTGTGGTTTCCCTGTCGAGACGCCTGCGCGCATCCGAAAGGTGCTCCTCGTCGTAGACCTTTCCAAGCTCGAATCTGGAAATCAGATTATCCGCGACTGTGCGACTCTTCAGCATTCCGACGTAGAGGTCGTTGGGGTTTCGAATGCCGAGCGCGCCGCCAGTGGCGCCGGCCAAGCCTCCCAGAGCACCCCCAAGCTGGTTTAGCAGAGCAGCGCCCGCTGACGTGCTCTGCTGCGGCGGGAGTATGCGGCTCGTACCGGTATAAATATTTGGCAGAAATAGGGTGGTCACAGCCGCCCCAATAACCGCAACGAGGGGAACACCTAGGACGATCCGCTTGTTCCTCGCAAGCACGATCAGCGAATCGAGCAAGCTCACTTCGTCGTCGACGGGCGGACTTTGAGCCTCCGACGTATCTTTGGAATGTTCGGTGTTAGCTTGCTCGGGCATGGCGATCCATCTTCGTGTCCCAGCTTGCGTCCACTGAACGAACGAGCGCTGGCCTACCTGGTCCTGATAACCTGGATCGCCGCCGCGCCCAGACCGAACTGGTAGAAGATCTGCGAGATGTCCTTGAGCGCCCGCGTGATCGTGGTGCGGTCGAGCTC
>Ga0137410_10002029_pt1 | contig 13852 bp, 13 predicted proteins | sample CZODoug1_16funga_FD_108878 | JGI IMG/M metagenome (GOLD analysis project Ga0137410, IMG submission 108878) | Vadose zone soil fungal communities from Angelo Coast Range Reserve, California, USA - CZODoug1_16fungal (Illumina Assembly) | ecosystem: Environmental > Terrestrial > Soil > Vadose zone... | reverse complement strand
ACCCACTCGGCAGAATGCTGGCACCGGTTTTCGGCAACCCTGTGGATGTCCGTCACTGGAATCAGAACAGTCCCTTCGTTCTGGCCAAACAGAACCGGGCCAAAATTCTGGCCAGTCGGCTAGAGATCTATTTCAACTGTGGGCAGGACGATGATTTTGGGTTTGAAGAGGGCGTGGCTGAGCTTAATCGGCAACTCAACACCGAACACATCCCTCACGAATCCCACATCTACCCCGGCAACCACGGCTCCGAGTATTTCCTGACCCACTTGGCGGAGACGATGATTTTCCATTCGCGTAGATTTGCCGCAGGTAAGTAGGTGCCCACGTGGCGGGGATCCTCGGTGTCACGCTGGAGCGCGGTCACTCCAGCTCTACGCTCAAGGGCACGAGCGGGAACGTCCGCGCCTCAATTGAATTCCTACTTCAGCACGATGTTTCCGTGCAGAGGCAAATCGCGGGAGGAGGATCCAACCGAGATCGCGTAGCTTCCGGGTAACACCTGCCATGCATTCTTGCCGACATCGAAAACAGAGATGTAGAGGGGATCGATGGGCACGGTAACTTCTTTGCTCTCTCCAGGCGCGAGTTTGATCTTGCTCCAACCCACCAGGCGCTTGGGAGGTTCTCCGGCACCGGCCGGTAGTCCGGCGTACACCTCAGTAACTTCCGCGCCGGGGCGGGTGCCAGAATTGCTGAGCTTGAAAGTCACAGCAAAGCCGTTCTTTGCATTCGTGGATCCAAACACGAGGTCCGAATAGGCAAACGTCGTGTAGGACAGTCCGTACCCAAATGGGAACAGAGGCTGCTTCCCTTCCGCGTCGTAGTACTTGTAGCCGACCTTAAGGCCTTCGTCGTAGGTTGTGTCGAACGACGGCAGGCCCTTGGCGATGGCTCTCCAAGGTTCGTGGTCGCCGTCCTTGCTCATAGAACGCGGCGGGGGGTGGACGATAATGGCGTGCGGCAAATCCGCGTCGCTCTTGGGAAATGTGACCGGAAGCTTGGCGGAGGGATTGACGTCGCCGAACATCAGATTGGCGAGAGCCTGAGCGCCTCGACTGCCAGCGTACCATGCTTCGAAGATGCCGGAGACTCTATCAGCCCAGGGCATAGTGACGGCGCATCCCGTTTCGAGAACAACGATGGTGTGCGGGTTGGCGGCGGCCACGGCCGCGATCAGATCATCCTGATGGTGCGGTAGAGAGAGCGTATCGAGGTCCATGCCTTCGCTTTCCCAGGTGTATGCGAAGACGATGGCGACATCGGCGGATTTGGCTAGGGCCGCAGCGGCGGCGGAATCGGCTCCCGAGTCATATTGGACGTTGGTTGACGGCGCCTTGGCACGAATGCTCTTCAGCGGCGATGTGGGGAACCATACTTCGTCTTGCCAATGCGTTTGGCCTTTACCAGGCGGCATGATCGCGTTGCCGCCCATGGGATCGACCTGCGCGGAACCGCCGCCCGAGATCATTCCAATATCGGAATGGGCCCCGATGACGGCGATGGAACGGAGTTTGGAGGCATCAAGGGGAAGAATGGCGGAGTCGTTCTTGAGGAGGACGATGCTGCTCTCGGCGATTTTCTGCGAAATGGCGAGGCCGCCGAGCACATCCGGGACGCCTCTGCGAGGCGGGTCATCGACGACGCCGGAGGCAAACATCGATCGCAGGATGCGGTGAACGTGGTCGTTGAGTTCGGCTTGCGAGACTTTGCCGGACTCTACCGCCTTCTTCATTTCAGGGCCAAAGAAGATTTCGCCGGGTTCTTCGTGATCGAGGCCAGCTTTTGAGGCCTTCTCGGTGGAGTGGGCGCCTTGCCAGTCGGAGAGAACGAAACCGGGGAAGTGCCAGTCTTTTTTCAGAAGATCGTTGAGCAGGTACTGGTTTTCGCAGGCGAAGTCGCCGTTGACGCGGTTGTAGGAGCACATAACAGCGGAAGGTTGGGCGTCGCGGATACCGATTTCGAAGGCCAGCAGGTCCGTTTCCCGCATGGAACGCTTGTCGATGTGGACGTTGACGGCGTTGCGTCCACTTTCCTGGTCGTTGACGGCGTAGTGCTTGATGTCGCCGATGACGTGTTCGGCCTGTACCCCCTTCATGAGCTGGCCAACCATGGTTCCGGCAAGGATTGGGTCTTCACCCATGTACTCGAAGTTGCGGCCATTGCGAAGTTCGCGAGCGATGTTGACGCCGCCGCCGAGGGTCATGTTGTAGCCCTGGGCACGCAGTTCGCGGCCAATGAGGCCTCCGTAGGCGTAGGCGGCTTCGGGGTCCCAACTGGCGGCTCCGGCGATATTGGCGGGGAGGGCGGTCGAATAGCGGCCGTTCTCGCCGCTGCTGCGGACACCGTAGGCGGCATCGGAGATCTGGATGTCGGGAATGCCGAGGCGCCGGACACCGACGACGTAGCCAGCGCCACCGTTGGAATGGATGGAGAGAGGGCTCATGGGACTAAGGCCCTCCATGCCAGTACCGTGGAGGAGGGAGATTTTTTCGTCCAGCGTCATTTCTTTCAGGACGAGGTCGGCGCGTTCGTCGGCAGAGAGGGCGGGGTTCATCCAGGGCTGGGGGGACTTCTGGTTGGACTGGGCGGAAATGGGTGCGGCGGCGAAAAGCGCGGAGAGTCCAAACACAATTCCGAGAATGCGTGACGTCATGGTCATCGAGGTTTAGCGTTTTCTTTCGGCAGATTTTTGTTTGCGCCGATCATGATACCCGCTTTTGCAGGGGAGGTGCGGCAATTTCGTGTAGGCGGAGGGCAGATACCCGGCACTATCGACGCGGTGGCGTTGGGTTGGGCATAATCAAGGCATATGGGTCAAGAACTCCCGAAAGTCCCGTGCGTGTATTGCGGCCACGGCAATCCACCCGGCCATCGGTTTTGTGGGATGTGCGGGAAAGCGCTGCCGGATTTGGTGAAGCAGACGAAGCCTGTGGGTGCGAGCGGCTCAGCAATCGTGGGTGGAGGAATCGGCACGGCTTCGCGGCCTTCGGCACCGACGACGAATACTCCAACGGTCAGCCCCCCGATCGTCCCCCCAGTCATCCGGCCCACTCCGGCGCCGCGGGCTGAGAATCCGAATCGCGATTTGAGCTATTTGCTGCACGACGACGACCATGTGCCCGCCAAATCGAGCCGCGCGCCGTTCATTGTGGCGGGCTTGATCCTGGCGGCGGTGGCGGGGTTCTTCTATCTGCGTGGCAGCAGCAAACCGATGCCGTCGGCAGGTTCGGGAACGGGCGACGCTACTGCTTCACAGGCAACTCCACCGGCGGGCACGGATGGTGCTCCTTCGGAGGGAAAGGTCGAGCCTCCCAAAGGTGAGACGCCCAAGGCGGAGGCTTCCAAGACAGAACCTGCCACGACAGTGCCTGCCGCTGACGTCCCAAAAACGGAACCTGAGAAGGCGGATATCTCGCCTGCCGCTGCGGCACCTGTTGCGCCTGCCCCCGTTGCGCCTGCCCCTGTTAAGGACACGCATCATCCAGCTCAGGCGGTGGCGATGGCCCATCCCAAACCGACTGCGCGTCCGGCGCACCAGCAAAAGAAACCTTCCCCGGCGAAAGCGGCGGCGCCCGAAGCGGATAGTACCACGGTGGCAGATACTCCTTCAGCGACGAGTGGCAATTGCGAAGCGCAGTTGCCGGCGATGCGCAAAGCCGCGGCCCGTGGAGATGCCAAGGCCAAGGCAGACCTCGGGTTGGTTTACTATGCCGGGCGTTGCGTGCCGCGAGATTTACCCACCGCCTATCACTGGTATGCGTTGGCGCTGAGGACGGCACCGGACTCGCCGCAGATTTCGGCTCAGCTGGAAGCGATCTGGAAGCAGATGAGCCCAGCGGAACGGCAGTTGGCGCTGAAGGCGCAGTAGTTCAGGCCCGATGGAGGCGTTGCTGGAGTCGTTCTTTTACAGCTGGCCACTCGGCCGCGACGATCGAGAAACGCGCCGAGTCGCGAGGAGTGTAGTCCGCGGCCAGGCGGTGGGACCGGAGGACGCCTTCGAACTGCCCTCCGATGCGCTCAATGGCCGCTCGAGAACGCGTGTTGCGCACATCGGTGTGGAGGCAGACGCGAAGCACCTGCCAGGTTTCAAAAGCGTGCGCAAACATTAGGAACTTGGCCTCAGTGTTGGCGGCGGTGCGCACGGCTGAGCGGGCAAACCAGGTGTAGCCGATCTCGCAGGCATCGACCTCGCGGCGACCAGACTGCGGGTGATCTTGTGGCCAGGCCCAGCGTTCGATGTTCCAGAAACGAGTGGAACCGATGACGGCACCGTCTTGCTCGCGCAGAATCGCGAATGGAACCGCAGTTCCGGCGGCCTTCCAAGCTAGGGCAGTTTCGATGTAATGTGTCGCGTCGGGCTCGGTCTGCGGGACGGGGCTCCATTGATAGAGGGCGGGGTCTGTGGCGGCAGCGGCATTGGCGGCTAGGACCAATCCGCCGACGTGGCTCAGCGTGAGCGGTTCGAGGCGGATGTGCGAAGCTGACAGAATCGGACTTGCTGAGTCCATTGGCTCAGTATGCAACGGGCGGTTGCCATGCCGCAATCGGGGCGGCGTGGTGCTTGTGTCCCACCCAGAGTTGCTGTATGGTTTTCGGGTTCATGGCAGGACGGCGCTTTCAAGCGCCCGAAAGTCCCCAGCATGGGGGCACCAAAGTGCCTGTAATTCGCCGCTAATCCCAAGAACGGACTGGGTTTGCGGGTTTTCCTAGCAATCCGTTCCGGCGGCAAGACCGTACTACGTGCAGGAAGGTGCTCGACGAGTGGCCAGCGCGCTGAGGCAGAATGCGCAGGATGACGCGCGGGAGGTAACGGCGCGGACCGGCGGCGAGGCGAGTGTCCTGAGCCTTGTAGCAGGCGTGCGCGCGCGTGACGAGAGTGCGATGGCCGCGCTCTATGATCGCTATTCGTCGCTGGTGTACGCGGTGGCCCTGCGCGTGTTGGGGGACACGGGCGCGGCGGAAGACATTTTGCAGGAGATCTTTCTTCAGCTTTGGCGGAAACCAGCGGCGTTTGATTCGGCGCGCGGGAGCATGGGAGCGTGGCTTTCTGTGATTGCGCGGAACCGCTCGATCGACGCTTTGCGCAAACGCAAGCCGGAGACCGATATCGAGGATGTTGTTCTTTCGGTGGAAGCGGATTTTGCCGACAACGCGGATCGCGGAAGAGCTTTGGTGAAGATTCGGGAAGTGATGAGAACAATGGCGGGTCCGCAAAGGTCGGCCTTGGAGATGGCGTTCTTCGAAGGCCTAACCCATACGGAAATTGCGGAGAGGACCGGCGAGCCATTGGGTACGATCAAGACCAGGATTCGGGCTGGGTTGTTGAGTTTGCGGGCGGCGGTGGCGGGTTAGCTGACATATGGCAGCACATGAACAATTCGCCGAGGATCTAGCGCTTTACGCTCTGGATGCACTCGATGTCTCACAGAAGACCGCAGTGGCGCAGCACGTCGAGACTTGCGTCGCTTGCCGACGCGAGCTGGAATCCTTGCGCGGCGATATGGCTCTGCTGGCGCTGTCAGCGTCGGGGCCGCATCCGCCGCAGCGTTCGCGCGACCGACTGATGTCGGCGATTGCGGCGGAGAGGCCTACGGTGGCGTCTGAGCGCGCGGCGAGTTCGGGATGGTTTGGGCGTTTAGGTTGGATTGCCGCGGCTCTAGTGCTGGTCACAGGCGCGTTGCTGGTGAACGACGCGAACGAGAAGAACGCAGGGCTACAGCGAGAGATTGCTGGTCTGAAAACGAAGACGGCGGCACAAGAGGCTGAACTCGAACGTGTGCGCACCGAGTTTGCGGCGTTCCAAGGGCCGGAGGCAAGGTCAGTGACGCTGGAAATTCCGAAGGGCCAACCGCAGCCGCAGGGGAAAGCGATCTACGTGGAATCTAGCGGCAAGCTGCTATTCGTGGCCAACAACCTTCCGGCGTTGCCCGACGACAAGGCATATGAGCTGTGGGTGCTGCCGAGCAAGGGCAATCCGGTGCCTGCCGGAGTGTTTCGTCCCGATGCTAAGGGCAGCGGGGTCCTGGTGAATCCCCCTCTCGCAGCGGGAGTTTCTGCAACAGGATTTGCAATCACCGTCGAGCCGAAAGAGGGATCGGCCGCGCCCACTACCAAGCCGATGATGGTGGGGTTGGTAAGTTAGATAGTCCTGTTGGATACATCGGAACAGCGCTCCGCTGACTAGAGCCGAAACAGCTGCCGTGCGTTGCCGCGAGCGATTTTCGAGCTGTCGGATTCGCTGATGGCAGCGCGGTCGAACCAACTGCCGGCGATTGCCATATCCTCAAAGGGTAATCGACCGAGTACAGGATGCGGTCTGCGCCCACTTCAAGCATGACTTCCGTCAGCGTCTGCGTGCGGAAATTACCGCTGGTGGTGATGTAGAAATTTCCCGCAGGTAATGGCCGATAGGCAGTTTGGCCTTCGGCCGAGCCCCGAGTGTCCTGGATATGCGGTTATCAATGCGCCAAATACTGCAGGGCAGCCCTTCCCCGAGATGGCCGAGGATAATTTTGAGCTTGGGAAATTCATCGAACAAGCCGCTGCCCATCAGACGCAAGGCGTGAATCGAAGCGTCGGCGGTAAATCCCCAGATCGAGCCCGTCAACCAAGGATGTCCTTCATACGCGGGCTGGTGCGTAGATAGGGGGGAACGTGGGTGAAGATAGAACGGCACATCCAGTTCCTGGACCGTCGCCCAGAAGGGCCGGTATTGCGGGAGATCGTAGAACACCGACGAATCGACTGTGCCGATCTGGGAGAATCCATTGACAAGCGCTCCGCAGAAGCCTAGTTCTTTAACGCAGCGCGTGAGTTCCTGACTGGCGGCTTGAGGATCCTGCATCGGTAATGCAGCAAAGCCCTTAAAACGCTTGGGATACTTTGCGATATGCTCGGCGAGGTGATCATTAGCCCGCCGTGCAACGCCGATCGCCCGAGGTATGTCAGGAATGGCCTGAATTCCGGGTCCAACCAGCGAGAGGATGGAGAGTTCCACGCCTCCACGGTCCATCTCTGCGATTCGGCGACTGCCAATGTCTTCCAACTGGAACCGAAAGTCTGGACTGCCTCCCGCGCCGTATCTAGCGTCCAAGGTTTCAGAAGACACGAAATGTTCTTCCAGCGCGATTTTGGCGGGCATAGACGACGAATCGGCCTGGGCAGCCGACTGCACCTTCTCCTTGGAGTCGTGGCCTTCCGAATCGTGCTTGGCAGAATCCTGCGATAGTTCCGCCGAGCTGACAGCAGCCAGTACCCCCGGGGTTGCGAGAGCCGCCGCGCTGCGTTCGAGGAACCTACGTCGTGAGATGCGCCCACTTTGATCGATTGCCGTCACTTTGGAATTTCCCCTTTGCGGCGCCGAATTATGCGAAGCCTATACCAAGCCGCACAGGGTTGCACAGCGGAATGTTGATCGCAAACTATTGTGAACGCGAGCATTGAAGGGTTCGATGGCTAACTCTCACGGCATTGTTTGCCGAACCGCGCCAGCCACTTAGACCGCCTGGAACGAGTCAGACCTAGACTATCCAGCCGCCACCGACTACGACTTCGCCGTCATAGAAGACGGCGGCTTGACCGGGGGTGATGGCGCGCTGCGGCTGATCGAAGGTGGCTGTAACTTCGCCGGGAGCGGTGTTCTTGATTCGGGCCATGGCGGGTTCGTGGCGGTGGCGGATTTTTACGCTGACGCGGAGTGGCTCCATGAGCGCCTCGATGGAGATCCAGTTCAGGTCACGGGCACGAAGCGTCTTCGAATAGAGCAGTTCGTCGGGGCCGAGGACGACTTGATTTGCATCGGAATCCGACGCCGCGCCGGACGCCGCGTTCGCCGCGGGCTGGATCTGGATGACATATAACGGCGAGCCCGTGGCCACGCCCAGGCCCTTGCGTTGGCCTACTGTGAAGTTGTGAATGCCGGAGTGCTCGCCGATCGTCTCGCCGGTGGTCGTGACTAGTTCGCCTGAGGAATCGGGCAGGGGTTCGCCCTGCTCTTCTAGATAGGCCTCGATGAAGCGCTTGTAGTCTCCGCCGGGGACGAAGCAGATTTCCTGAGACTCGGGCTTCTCGGCCGACGCCAAGCCGTGCTGGCGGGCGACTTCCCTAACCTCGGCCTTGGTCATACCGCCCAGAGGAAAAAGAGTCCGGCTCAGTTGTTCCTGAGTCAGGCCGAACAGAAAATAGGTCTGATCCTTCGCTCGGTCCACCGGGCGCTGGAGCAACCAGCGGCCTGCGTCTTCGGCGTAAGAAACGCGGGCGTAATGCCCGGTGGCGATCTTCTCTGCCCCAATTTGCCGGGCCATGATCAAAAATTCATCAAATTTTAAAAAATTGTTGCAGAGGCTACAGGGGATCGGCGTGCGGCCAGCGAGATACTCGCTGACAAACGGCTTCACCACGTCGCGCTCGAAGCGGGCTTCGTGGTTCACGACGTAGTAAGGGATGCCGATGGTCTCGGCGACGCGGCGGGCGTCGTAGACGTCGTCGATGGAGCAGCAACGGCCTTGGACGGACTCGGGCATGCCTGCATGGCCAGCCAGGCGGCGCTGGTTCCAGAGCTGCATGGTGAGGCCGACGATGCTGTAGCCCTGGTCACGGAGCATGGCCGCGACGGCAGAGGAATCGACTCCTCCGGACATGGCAACGGCAATGGTGGACGCGGACATACCCTTCTAGTTTCTCATTTCTTGACTGCGGCCGTCCTGTTTAGAGGCCATGCCCGATAAGCTGACTCGACCACCCTCACAAAAGGCCGGTATTTGAGGACAAACGGCCCAAAACCGTCCTTCGGCCAGCAGATACAATGTAGAGGTGAAGCCGAACATCATATTTGTGGAAGACGACCCAGATATCTCGCGCCTCGTGAAGCATCACCTGGAGCAGGCTAGCTTTTCGGTACGCCCCTTCAATACCGGAGCGGGCGTAATTGCCGAAGCGGAAAAGGGCCGGCCGGCGCTGTTTCTCCTCGACATTATGGTCCCCGGAGGAGACGGGCTGGAACTCTGCCGCCAGATCCGCCAGACGCCCGCCCTGAACTCTATTCCCGTTATTTTTCTGACCGCAAAAGGCGGCGAGGCCGACCGCGTTCTTGGACTGGAACTTGGCGCCGATGACTACATCTCCAAGCCATTCAGCCCGCGCGAGATGGTGGCTCGGGTGAAGGCGGTGCTGCGGCGCTTTGAGCGTCCTTTGTCCCCGTCGCCTACCAAGATTGGCGACGTCGAAATCGACCCCGGCGCCATGACCTTGACGGTGCGCGGGCAAATCGTGCCCACCACAGCCACCGAATTCCGGTTGCTCGATTACTTCGCGCGTCATACCGGGCGAGTTTTCACGCGCGATCAACTCCTGGACGCAGTCTGGCGGGACACGGCCTACGTAACGCCGCGCTCCGTTGATGTTTACGTCCGGCGCATTCGCGAGAAAATCGAGCCTGACCCGGAAGACCCACGCTACCTTCGCACCGTGCGGGGCGCGGGCTACCGGTTCGAGGCACCGAAGTGAAACACCGGGGTTTGTTGCGATTCTTCTCGCCCTTCCAGCGCACCGTACCCGCCCCCAACCGCTTCCAAGAAGAACTGGCGCCTCGTCCAATTGAGACCCCGGTGTCGATAGCTCTCACGTCTCCCGCAAAGCCACGCGATCCTCCGGAGGAGGCCGTTCCCGGCCAACAAAACCAGCGGCAACTGGAAACCCTGCTCAATTCTATGCAGGATGCCGTCATCGCCGTCGACGCCGAAGGGCGCGTGCAGTGGGCCAATCAGGGTATGGTGGAACTCACGCAACGGGTTCGCCTACAGGCGCCGCTGGTAGAGACTATTCGCGATCCGGAACTTCTCCGCGCCGTAAAAGAAGCAGTCGACACCCGAACTGTGCGCGGAGGGCGCGCCATTGCCATTGTCTCGGGCAAGACGTTTGACGTTACCGCAGCGCCCCTGCCCGATGGCGGCGCCGTTGCGGTGCTGCGCGATCTCACGGAGCGGGAGTTGCTGGAAAAAACGCGCAGAGACTTCATCGCCAATGTTTCGCATGAACTGCGCACACCGTTGACCAACATTCAGGGCTACTCCGAGACATTGCTGGATACCATTTCTCCAGACAGCCCGCAACGTGAGTTTCTGGAAATCATTCGAAAGAACGCCGCTCGAATGGGGCGTCTGACTGAAGATCTCCTCGCCTTAGCGCGTGTCGAGTCCGGCGAGAAGAGATTTGACCTTGAAGTTGTCGCACCCGAGGATCTGCTGCGTGACGCCGCCCAGAATTTCGCCGAAACCGCTGGCGGACGAGACTTGCAGCTCGAAGTCAAGGATGAAGCTGCTCGGCCGGTATTGGCTGATCGCGATGCCATCCATCACGTTTTCGGGAACTTGCTCGAGAATGCCGTGAAGTACGGCGGCTCAGGTACTCACATCATTTTGGGCGCGCGTCCGGTGGAAGACGCCGTCGAGTTTTATGTTCAGGATTTCGGTCCCGGAATTCCGTCGGAACATTTGTCGCGGCTGTTTGAGCGTTTCTACCGCGTGGACAAAGCTCGCTCGCGCGAATCCGGCGGCACAGGGCTGGGCCTGTCCATCGCCAAGCATATTGTGCTCGCTCACGGCGGGTCCATCCGCGCGGAAAGCGAACTGAACCATGGGGCGACTTTTCTCTTCACCCTGCCCTCCGCCGACCAGGAAAACAATTCCGACCGCGCGTGATTGCGCCGCAGGGCAACCTTCGCCCGCGAATCAACGAGGAAACTAGGGGCATACAATGCTCTTTGCTATTTAGCTCTATATCCAAGAGCAAGAGGGCCACTGCATGAGACACGTCTCCACGATATCGCTGCTCCTGATCTTTGCCGCCATTACTCTCGGTGCCCAATCGCCTGTCCAGTATCGCGCCACGATCCAAACGGTGAAATACGTGTACGCCACTGCCGAGCCTGTTGCGAGAGTTGCTTCTGGCGGCATTGTTGAGACGAACACGCTGGACTGCTTTGGGAACGTGCTGCAGAAGCCGGGCGATACCCTGAGCATGGTGAAGGGCGACAATCCGCTGACCGGGCCGTTCTATGTGGAAGGCGCGGAAGCGGGTGATACGCTTGCGGTGAAGATTCTCGATTTGCAGATCGACAGCAACCAGGGTGTCGGGGCGTTCGGTCCAGGGTTCGGCGCGCTCAATGCAACGAATTACACCGCTATGCTCGGCCCGACGCTGCCGGAGAAGATCTGGTACTACCCCATCGACCACGCCAGCAATACAGCGACATTCCGAGCGCTCGATTCCAAATTCTCCGTTTCGATCCCGCTGCATCCGTTTTTCGGATGCATTGGCGTCGCGCCGGCGGGCGGTGAAGCGCGCAGCTCCATTGTGCCTGCCGAGTTTGGGGGGAACATGGACTCACCCGAGGCTAGCGTTGGCAATACCGTTTACTTCCCGGTCAACGTTCCCGGCGCTCTGCTGTATGTGGGTGATGGTCATGCCGCCATGGGCGATGGCGAGATTGCCGGTACGGCAATCGAAGTCCCGCTAAGCGCCCGCTTTCAGGTCAGCGTTATCAAAGGCCAGAAGATCGGCTGGCCCCGTTTCGAAAACGAAGACGCCATCATGACGGTGGGCGCGTACCGGCCCGTGGACGACGCGCTGCGAATTGCTTTCACCGAACTCGTCGGATGGATCCACCGTGATTATGGTCTGTCTGAGATGGACGCCTACGAGCTCCTGACGAAGGTCGGACGCATCCGGCTGTCGGAGATGGTCGATCCGAACTATGTTGTCGTCGCTTCGGTGGAGAAGAAATATCTCCCGGCAAAACGTCCGTCAGTGGCGGGATCGCCGCTCGCGTCGGGCAAGTAGCGATCGAATCAAGCCTCTCACAACGCGCCTTGCCAAGTTCGCTGCCGAACCCTGGAACGCAGTCCGAATCGGGAAAGTGCCTGCAATTCGACAATTTCAACAAGTTTGTCCTTTCGGGTTCTTGACATCGTGCCAAGGCAGCGTACACTGCGAACAATAGTGCCCGAATTTTGAGGCATCTGGCCCAGATGATTGGCGGCGCGCAGCACGCCTCCGAGCGAAAGAATCCGAGCGAAAAGCAGGATAGTAAGAGTTTAGTGAATGGACCTTTACTCGATCCTAGGGCAACAACTTTCTGTTGATGAAGCTCTCCCCCCAGAGACCGCTCCCGCGGCTGCTGCCCGGTCTATGCGCGCGCAGCCGACGGGTGCGGAACCGGTTGCTGAACCCACCCCGGTCCCGACCCAGAATTTTTCATCGCAGCAAGAGCCCGCGTCCCATGGTTTGGGATTGCGGGCTGGGGAACCCGAGCTGGCACGAAGTCCAGTGCCCCAGCCAGTGCCCCAGGAAGACCTCGCGCTGGCGGTGCGATTGTGCGCCGAAGCGAAATTGAACGCTCAACTGGCCGTTGCGGTCGAGCGGGTCCGCTATATCACAAACGCCAGTGGCGTGGCTCTGGCGCTCTGCGAGAAGGTAGCGGCAGAGAGTCCGTCGGAGAATCCGATGGAAGGTCTGAATGAGGATCCCGAAGACGCCATGGTCTGCCATGCCAGCAGCGGGCCGGCGGCGCCGGAATTGGGTGCGCGCATGTACATCCGCTCGGGCCTGACGGCCGAAAGCATTCGCACGCGGCAAACGCTGCGCTGCGACCGGGCCTCCGCTGATCCTCGGGTGAATCAGGAGAGTTGCAAGGCTCTTGGCATTGAGTCGGTCATGGTGTTGCCGTTGATCCTGGACCGGGATGTAGTGGGCATGTTTGAGCTCTTCGGATCCAAGGCGTCAGCCTTTGCCGAGCGTGATGCCACTACATTGCGGGCGTCCACGCCGCAGGTTGAGTCCGCGCTGCGTGAGGCGGTGGCCACGGGTATGCCTTTGGGCCGGATCGCCTGGGCCGAGGAAGCGCCCGCAGGTTCGAGCAGCTCCCAAGTGGGAAACGGAGCGGAAGCTTCGCTCGAAACTTCCGTCACGCTCAAGGTTCCTGTCGCGTTCCCGATTGACGCTTTTCGGAAACCGGAGGCGGCCCCAGCACCGGAATCCCGAGAACCTGAGGTACCTGCCTTTCTGGCTCGGCTGGCGGACGAAGGGCGTCCAGCCAGCAGCCGCGCCTGGAGTCAGTGGTTTCGGCCACAATGGTGATTTGCGGATGCGTCCGATTGCTTTTGCGTGCTTGACAAACGTCCGCTAACTGCTTACATTCCGAATAACTTGTACGGTGTGACAGATTCGGAGTGCCCAGGATGCAAGACATGAAAAACGTCTACGAAGTGTTAAGACAAAAGGAAATGGAATTGGCCCGTCTCGAGAAGGAAGTCGAGGCGTTGCGTCTGGTAGCGCCCCTGCTCTCGGAAGAGAACAATAAAGAGGCGTCCGACCCGGCCAAGACCGGTTTTGGCATGGGCACGACGCAACAGCCCATCCGTATCCCGCAGGCCGCGGTCGCTGCCTCGGCAACGCCGACGCAGACAGTTCGGGCCGCTGGCTGGGAAGAAACGGCCAAGCGCTGGCCATAGCCCGAGAGTTAGTAATTTAGCGGTTAATAGATGGGCGGTTAACGCGTTCCGTACCCTCGATGGCGAGACAGGGCAGTTGTGCCCGCGAGACGACCCAGGCCACGGCTTGGGTTTTTTTGTTCAGTTTTTAACGGCCGGATTGACACACCGGTTATGGGGCAGTAGGCTGCATGTTGCTCAGCTGCATCAGTTTCGATGGTTGTGGAGCGGAATAAGGCATTCATGGCGGCGACCTCCCTGCAAGTTCCCCTACGCCGAAGACATTCGCGCTACGAATTGGCGGCGCCGGTCGAAGTGACCGTGCTGCGTTCCGGTATCCCACAAAATCTTCCCGGACGCTT
>Ga0137410_10002026_pt1 | contig 13867 bp, 9 predicted proteins | sample CZODoug1_16funga_FD_108878 | JGI IMG/M metagenome (GOLD analysis project Ga0137410, IMG submission 108878) | Vadose zone soil fungal communities from Angelo Coast Range Reserve, California, USA - CZODoug1_16fungal (Illumina Assembly) | ecosystem: Environmental > Terrestrial > Soil > Vadose zone... | reverse complement strand
CGCGTAGTAGTCGGTGAACATCATGCCGTCCTTGGCAATGCGGTCTATGTTAGGCGTCTTGTAACCGACCAAGCCGAATGTGTAGGCACTGAGGTTGGTCTGGCCGACGTCGTCGCCGAAGATGACAAGAATGTTGGGTTTCGCCTGCGCAAATACCGCCATTGGCACGAGCAGGCCGAGGACGACGGTACCGCTGACAGCGAGCCTGCGACTGCGCATGACGGCTAGGGCGTTCGTCAGTCTCATGGGAACTCCTTCCTGTGATTGCGTCTTGTGATTTCACCAAGATCCGGCGACTCACGTTCTGCCAGCAAACCTCTGCAGGAACAATTGACCCAACGGGCAATGACGCCTGTCGCGATCCCTTGGACGACATGATGCAGGGCACTCACGTATTGCACCAAAGAGCACTTTCGGTCTGAGTGCGCACGTGCTTGAATCCGCGCGGCAATCCTGACATCGGAACGGTCGGGCACGCGGCAAACCCGTGATGACCGACGCGACGCGCTGGACCTGGCGATCCAGGCGTCACAGGGAGGAAGGATGCACAGCGTGCCCGCGACGGAATCGTGCGCACTTGTGCTGTCGAGTCGGCGCAGAGCCGGGCGGCCATTGCCGGGCATCATGGCAACCGCGCGGACCCACCGGCGCGCCCGCGCTGGTTCGGGAGTGTGTGCGCTCATTGGTTACATCTCGCTCGGCCTGAGCAGCCATGCCGAGGGACAGGTTTGCCCTAACCCGGTCGTGGTTACTAACACCGCGTGCACGGTGACTCCCGGCACCGTCATCAACCTCGCGACGGCCAACGCGGTCGGCCTGAATGCCACGGGCACACTGGGAGAGATCACTGCCAACGGCATCACGGTGAACCTGGCCGCGGCAGGCACGACTGGCGTGCTGGCGCAGCAGGGCAGTCTCATCACCTTCAACAGCACGCTCAATACCACCGGCGCAGCAGGGACCGGACAGAGGGGCCTGCGTGCGACAGGCCCTGGCAGCCGCATCATTGCCACCGGTGCAACGATCACCGTTGGTCCCACGGGAACAACGAATAATCTGATCGGTGTACTAGCCGAGGACAGTGGCTTGCTGACGTTGACCAACACGACTCTGCTGGTGAGGGGCGGCACCAACGGCGCAGCGGATCATGGCTTGCAGGCGATCGGACCGAACAGCCGCATCGACTTCTCGGGTGGCTCGGTGACGACCCAGGCGAGAGGATCCTTTGGCGCGCTCGCGCAGTCGGGTGGTGTGATTGCGTTCAGCAATGGCGCTCAGATCGCGACGACTGGAACGCAAACCACGGGCACGGCGCCCATTGGGAGCAGCGCTCTGGTTGCAACGGGCGCCGGCAGCCAGATCACCGGTACCGGCATCACAGTGAGCGCAGCGGGCACGCGCGCGAGTGCGGCACGCGCCGAGGACGGTGCGACTGTTTCACTCACCAGCAGTTCGCTCAGCACGGCCGGTCTCGGCGCCACGAACGATCCCGCGGCGGGGCTACGGGCCGTGACTGGCGGCACGGTGCGATTGAGCGGCGCAGGCAGCTCGATCACGACCACCGGCCAGTTTGGGCACGGCGTCTCCATCGAAGGTGCGGGTTCGCAGGGCTTCTTGTCCGATACCAGCATCAACGTGAGCGGCAGCCGCTCATTCGGTATCAATATCCTCACCGGCGGCGCGGCTACTCTGGACAACAGCAGTGTGCTCGCGACCAACAGCACCGCGGTCATGGTTGAAGGCGCAGGTGCGGCGATCGGCATCACCAACAGCACCATCAGGAGCACCGCAGCGGTCGGATATGGTGTGCGGGGGACTTCGGGCTCGGCCACGACGATAAATGGCGGTTCAGTGGCAACCGAGGGTCGGGACGGAGCCGGGCTGAGCACGGCCGGGTCCACCCTGACCGCTACTAACGTGACCGTCACGACCATCGGCCCGGACAATTCCATTGGCGCGCTCGCGGATGGAACGAGTCAGTTGACGCTGATCGGCGGATCGGTCACGACCAGCGGTGATTCCGTCCGAGCCGGTGCGCGCGCACACGGCCTGGCGGCCCGCAATCCGGACGGCAAGCTGTCTGCCGATCGCACGAACGTCGTGACCCACGGTGCCCAAGCCATGGGTGCGGTGGCGGATGATGGCGGCATCATGACGCTGACCGGCAACTCGATTCGAACCGAGGGCGTGTCGGGGTTGGGACTCTTTGCCGTGTCCGAGCAGGCGGGCCCACAGTTCCTGGCGAGTATTACCGGCAGCGGCCTGACCGTCGAAACGTTCGGCTTCGGCGCGCACGGCGCCGCGGCCCAGGCACGCAATGATCTTGCGGTCAGCACTGCCACGATCACCGTCAGCGACACGCGGGTCACGACCCATGGCGATGCCGCCGTGGGCCTGCGTGCGGTTTTGGCCGACTACGGCAACGCCCCGCCGAACGGGCGAGGCGAAGCAGTGCTGATCGCGAACCGGGCCACCGTAGTGACGGAGGGCGTCGGCGCGCACGGCGCGCTCGCCCGGGACAATCCGGCCTCGGTCACCCTGAATCAGACCACGGTGACGACAAGCGGCCTGAATGCGCACGGTGCGGTTGCCCAGAACGGCGGGCACCTCTTTGGCACCGATGCGACGGTGACTGCGAACGGCGCCAACGCCGCTGCACTCTACGTGGCGGGTGAAACGGGACCTGCCTCGGTTGCGAGCTTCACCACCAGCACGCTGAGAAACAGCAGCGGTCCGACCATCGGAGCCGCAGGGCTCGCAGACATTTCGCTCACCAACACGACCGCGCAAGGCAGTGGACAGTGGCTGCTCGTCGGAACGGTCGATGATTTCCCGCCACTCGCGGCCCCTGAACCTCCTCTCACGGGTGTGGGCGAGTTTCCACCGGAGTCCCCGCCTCCGCCGGACCCGCCGATAGAGCCCGCGACACTGGTACCCGACGTGCTGGCTCAGACCGCAGGCCTCGCGACCATCTCGCTCTCGGCGTCAACCGTCACCGGCTCCGCAACCACATTGCCGGGCAACGTTTCGACCGTGACGATGACGAGCAACAGCACCTGGAACATGACCGGCAATTCGAATCTGACCAACCTCAGCAACGCTGCGAGCGTAGTTGACTATTCGACGCCGGTCGGCGATGCGACGCTGCTGTCGAGCTACAAGACCCTCACGGTCGTGAACTACATCGGTGCCAACGGCATCATCGGGCTCAATACATTTCTCGGCGACGACACCTCACCCTCCGATGAGCTCATCATCGATGGCGGCACGGCGAGCGGGACCTCATCGCTTCGCATCACCAATACCATCGGCCCCGGCGCAGTGACCGCCGGCAACGGCATCCTCGTAGTGGATGCTGTCAATGGTGGCACGACTGTGCCCGGAACGTTTGCACTCAGCGGCCCAGTGGTCGCGGGGCCGTACGAGTACACGCTACATCGAGGCAGCAGGGATGCGAGTGCGCCAGAGAATTGGTTCCTCCGTTCGACGGTGGATTGCTCGGCGCCCGACGCGCCGGTGCCGCCCTGTCCCGAGCCGCCTCCACCACCACCACCACCACCACCTCCTCCTCCACCACCGCCCGATCCGCCGAACTACCGTGCCGAGGTGTCGCTGTACACGGCGCTTGCGCCGCTCGCGATTCTCTACGGCCGCACGCTCCTCGATACGCTGCACGAGCGGGTGGGAGACGAGGAACAGCTACGCGGGCGCGAAGATCTTTACCCAGAGAAATGGACTACCGGCGGATGGGGCCGGTTGATTGGCATCAACGGCGATCGCAAGGGATCGACGGGCGGCATCTTCGGCGACAGCCCGAGTTATGACTATGAGTCCGTCGCGGTGCAGCTCGGTGCAGACCTGTATCGCGAGGAAGATCCCGATCCGGACGATAAGGACCGCGATCATGCCGGTGTGTACGTCGTCATCGGCGTGGCCGATGCCGATGCCACACACTTCGACGGCACGAAGGCGGGCAGCGATCACCTCAACGGCTACACCCTCGGCGGGTACTGGACGCACTTCGGCGAGAAGGATCAGTACCTCGACGCGATCCTGCAAGCCACCTGGTATGAACTGCAGGGGACTCCAGCACGTGACCTGCCGCAGTTGAAGACCGACGGGTGGGGATACGCCGGTTCGATCGAAGGTGGCTGGCCATTTCGCAAGCAGGACAGCGAGTGGAGTCTCGAGCCGCAGGGTCAGCTCGTCTACCAGTGGATCGATCTCAATGACGCCGAAGATGTGGCCGCGACAGTGCGTTTCGATAACGTTGAATCCCTGGCCGGACGACTCGGGCTGCGGCTTGCGAAAGACTGGATGAATGACCACGAACGGGATCGTACGGCGTGGCTGCGTGCCTCAGTGTGGTACGAATTTCTCGCCGATCCCAAGACGGAGTTCTCCACCGCGAGCGGGTTCATTCCGTTCCAAGCTGACCTCGGCGGCTATTGGTGGGAGATCAAGGCTTCGCTGACTTACGAGCTGTCGCGCAACTCCTTCCTCTACGCGAGCGCGGGCTACGAGCGCAGCTTCGAAGGCGATCGGGATGCCTGGGACGGGAAGATCGGGTTGCGGTTCAACTGGTGAGCGGTTGCGCAACTACACCGCGGCCTATTTGTCCTCCGTAACCGCGGCTCGCATTTCGTCGCGCGCAAAGGCGTACGCCGCTTTAAGAGCTTCAAGTTCCGGTGAAGCCTCACTCGCCATGCGCTGATCGATTGCCAGTCGTGCCCACTCAAAGCAGATCGCAAGCACGCGCCGACGTGTTCGACTATATCGAGTGCTTTTACAACCCGATCAAACGTCGGGCCGGAGCAGGGAACCAACCAGAGCAGTTAGCCTTAACTCAACCGTCCGTGGAGACGGGGTAAAACCCGAAGGTCTTGTTGCAGTACGAGGACTTGTATGAAGGAGCCACACTCAATCGATCTTTGTTAGGTGTTTGTCTAGAAATGCGTCAGCAACAGTCGTCCGGCGAGGAAGAAATCCATCGGGCTACGGAGTTATCTGCAAGCCGTTAGGCAATTCCCTGTTTCCGCTATAGGCAATGCGCTCGAGATTCGGTCTGCACTTCTTGGGCTGCTCACTTCACGGGGGAGCCCGGCGCACCGTACCTTGAAACGGCCGCGGCCGGATAACTCTCGGTCGCGCGATACCAAGCTCGACTCGCAGGCCCGCGCGCGCGGCCATCGTAACCAGGGCGTCGAGGTCGAACTGATCGAGCTTTCCCTGCAGCAGGGCGTTGAGTCGCAGCTGCGCGATCCCCAAGCGCTTGGCCGCGGCGGTTCGCGTGAGTCCACCTCGCTTCACAACGCTCTCGATGTGGATCATCAGCTCGGAGCGAAGCGCGAGTGTGTGCGCCTCGCCTTCTGGGAATCCGAGGTCGCGAAACACATTCACGCTTCCGCGCCGCATTCTCACTGGATCATTCACTCGTTTCGACGGCGTCGGCTGCGGGTTTCTGGTTGATTTCCGCCGAAACTCCACCTGTTCCTGCTTGCCCTACGCGGCGATGATGTGCGATCAGTGGGCGACTTTGAGATATGGCCAGGGGCGGAATCGAACCACCGACACGCGGATTTTCAGTCCGCTGCTCTACCAACTGAGCTACCTGGCCATTGATACGGGGGCGGCGCAGGGGGCCGGCCCGAAGAGGCGCGTATTAGACAGATGCTGGCCGGGGTGCGTCAAGGCGACCGCGCGCGCTGTGTCCGGCGGCCCAGGGCGTCAAGGTGGCGTCGGAGGTTCTGCCGGTGCGGCAGGCAACTCGGTCTGCATGCTCTTTTGCAGGTCTACCATTGGCTGCTGACTGATACGCAGGAGTCCCTTCTCTGGTCGATCCAGGTCCGCAATCAGCATGATGACCGCTGCCAATGCGACAACGAGGGCGCTCGCCGCGACACTCCGGCGCGCTCCGCTCAAGCCGGCCTGATAGCCGATGCTCAGCAAGCCGACGCTCGCAGTCAGAAACAGGAAGAACCAGATGGCCAACGGGATGCGATTGCGGATGGCAGCGAGGCGCGAGCCGTGCGTGTCGATCATGTGGTTGAGAGCGTCCATGAAAAGGCCGGTCATGACGTTCGGATGCTGTGTGGCCGCAGCCGACGCCTCGCTCCAGATCATGCGGTGCAATTCCTCGGAACGGGCCAGCGCCGCAGGGAAGCGCTCGGGGTGCAGCCCCGCATCCGTGCGAATGTCCGCGTACTCACGCAACTGCAAGCGTAGCTTCGAGGCTGGCGGTTCGGGCATCAAGGAGACACGCAGGTACGTGGTACCGATCGCGTTGGCGTCCTCGACCACCATCTGCTTGCGGACGTCGAATCGCGAGGCGGCCATGCCGAACGTGAACGCCAGGATGAAGGCCAGCAGGCCAAGAGTCGCGGCCACCGCCGCACCGACGGGCATTTCCGGTTCGGCCTGCTGATGTTGTCTACGACGACCGAACCAGCGTCCGGCTTCCACGGCCGCGAACCCCAGCACCAGACCCAATATAAAGAGACCCGGGATCGGTATTGCGTCCAATGGGCCCATGCTCGCCTCCCCTGACTCGCCGGCCTGCGGATCTTGGCAGATTTTGCAAGCGGCGCCTCGCGGAAAACCCTTGCGGCCCGTCGAACTTTTCCTCCCTCCAGCGTTCTTTTGACGTCTGCGGCGGGGGTTCTGTAGTCTTGTTGCCCGACCCGCCGAGCACAACATGCCGCGTGGCTCCCTGTCCACCCAACCCAGCGCGCCCCAGGTGACGCTGGCTGAGCGCTTCTGCCAAACCCGGGCGCTCACGACCGCGCTAGTCGCGCCCCTGGCGGCAGAGGATTGCGTGGTGCAAAGCATGCCCGACGCCAGCCCGGCGAAGTGGCACCTCGCTCACACGACCTGGTTCTTCGAGCAGTTCGTACTCGGGCCGCACTCCGCCGGGTATCGCGAGTTTGATCGCCGGTTCGGTTACCTCTTCAATTCCTACTACGAGACAGTGGGCGACCGGCATCGGCGCGCGGATCGGGGACTCATCACTCGCCCAGCTCTCGCAGAAGTTCGCGCCTATCGCGAGCACATCGACGCAGGCGTGGGGGATTTGCTGGCCCGCGGCGCGCGACCTGAGATTGCGGCGCTCATCGAGCTGGGCATCCACCACGAACAACAGCACCAGGAATTGCTCCTGACGGACGTCAAGCACCTGCTGTCCTGCAATCCGTTGCGGCCGGCGTATCGGAACGGGGACGAAACCGCGCAGGCCGGATCGACAATCGCAGCGCTGTCGGGCTCAGCAGCCAATCCATTGGTCTTTCACGCTGTCCCCGAGGGCATCTACGAGATTGGCCATTCGGGATCGGCGTTCGCTTTCGACAATGAGACGCCGCGCCATCGGGTCTTCCTCGCGCCCTTCGCGCTGGCACATCGGCCGATCAGCAACGCCGAGTATCGCGACTTCATTCGCGCCGGCGGCTACACCACTCCGCAACTGTGGATGTCCGATGGCTGGGCGACAGTGCAGGCGCAGGGCTGGAAGCGCCCGATCTACTGGAACGAGGCGCTCGATGGCGAGTTCACCTTGGGCGGCGAACGCGAGCTCGACGATGCGGCGCCCGTCTGCCACGTCAGTTGGTACGAGGCTGATGCGTTCGCGCGCTGGGCGGGCGGGCGACTTCCGACAGAAGCCGAATGGGAAGCGGTCGCCGCGCGGCAGTGCGTTCACGGCAACTTTCTCGACGACGAAGCGCTGCATCCCGGCGCAAACGGTGGTGGACAGGAACTGACGCAACTTTTTGGCGACGTGTGGGAGTGGACCTCCTCCGCATACTCGCCCTACCCCGGTTTTGAGCCGGCGGCGGGCGCGATCGGCGAATACAACGGCAAGTTCATGGCGAACCAGTTCGTGTTGCGCGGCGGCTCGTGTGCGACGCCCGCCTCTCACATCCGTGCGACCTACCGCAACTTCTTCTATCCCACGGCGCGCTGGCAATTCGCGGGCATCCGGCTTGCGAAAGGTTCGGCATGAATCCGAACCGCGCCGCAGTCTCGTTCACGCGAACAGCGGCGCCCGCAGCAGATCTGCTGTTGCAGGAGATCCTCGCCGGGTTGACGGCAACACCGAAGTATCTCTACCCGAAGTTCTTCTACGATGAGCGCGGCTCGCTGCTCTTCGACCGGATCTGCGAGCTGCCCGAGTACTACCTGACGCGCACCGAGACCGCGATTCTCGCCGAGCGTGCGCCATCGTTCATGCACGCGCTGGGTCCCGGTCTGCGACTGATCGAGCCCGGAAGCGGATCGAGCGCGAAAAGCCGAATCCTTCTCGATGCCATGCAGCCACCGGCGAGTTACGTCTGCGTCGACATTTCACGTTCACATCTCATGGCTGCAGCGCAGGCCCTGGTCGAGCGCTATCCGCAGATCGAGATCCTGCCGGTATGCGCGGATTTCACTCAGCCCTTCGAGATTCCCGACGGGACGACGCCCGTGCACTCGAAACTGGTATTTTTTCCGGGGTCGACGATCGGCAACTTCGACCGGTCCGAAGCGGTTGCGCTGCTGGCGATGATGCGCGATCTATCCGGTGCGCAAGGACGCTTGCTGGTGGGCGCCGATCTGCGCAAGGCGCCGCGAATTCTCGAAGCCGCCTACAACGATGCGGCGGGTGTGACTGCGCAATTCAATCTCAACCTGCTCAGGCGCCTGAATGACGAATTCGCCGCGGACTTCGATCTGGATTCCTTCATGCATCGCGCGCCCTGGGTAGAAGCAGAGAGTCGCATCGAGATGCACCTGGTCAGCACGCGACCACAGACTGTGCACATCGCGGCCACCAAAATCGAATTCGCGGCCGGCGAATCCATCTGGACTGAAAGCTGCCACAAGTACGATCGCGCGCAGTTCGCGGCGATGGCACGCGAGGCCGAGCTGGGCGTCGTCGACGTGTGGACAGATAAAGAGGAGTGCTTCAGCGTACAACTCCTGCAACCCATTTAGAGATCCTCACCCTGGCCCTCTCCCCGACGGCGGGGCGAGATGAAGAACAAAGGCACGGCGATGGGGCGCAAATAAATTTATTGAATCGGGGAACCTGTCATGGCCAATAGCACTGCCGATATCCGCAACCTGGCACTGGTCGGTCACGCCGGCTCGGGCAAGACCCTGCTGGCCGAAGCGCTGCTGCTCGATGCGGGCGCGATCCGCGCCAAGGGAAGCCTGGTGCGCGGCACGACCGTGTGCGACTACGACCCGCAGGAGAAGAAGCTGCAGCATTCACTCGACGCCGCGATCTGTACCTTCGAAGCGGGCGAGTCGCGCATCAACCTGATCGACACACCGGGATTCCCGGATTTCGTCGGCCGATCGTTGAGCGTGCTCGAGGCGGTGGAGACCGCGGGCGTCGTGGTCAGCGCAGTCACCGGCGTCGAGTCGGTGACGGAAAAGATGATGGCTTTCACCAAGGAGCGCGAGCTCTGCCGGCTGGTGGTCATCAACAAGATCGACAGCCGCGAAGCACACGTGGAGCGCACGCTCGCTCAAGTGCGCGAGATGTTCGGCCGCGAGTGCCTGCCGCTCAATCTCCCCGCCGAGGGTGGCAGGAAGGTCGTCGATTGCTTCTTCCAGCCGCGCGGCGGTCCAACCGATTTCGGATCGGTGGAAGCCGCGCACACGGAAATCATCGACCAGGTGGTCGAGCTCGACGACGATTTGATGGCGCTCTACCTCGAGCAGGGCGAAGAGCTCAACCCCGAGCAGCTGCACAATCCGTTTGAGCGCGCACTTCGCGAAGGTCATCTGATCCCGGTCTGCTTCGCCTCAGCCGAAACGGGTGTAGGCGTGCATGAGTTGCTCGATATCCTGCGGCGCCTGATGCCGAATCCCGCCGAAGGCAATCCCCCACCCTTTCTCAAGGGCGAGAGCGATGCAGCCGAGCGAGTCGAGGTGAAGCCTGATCCGGCGAAGCACGTGGTGGCGCACGTGTTCAAGGTGACGGTCGACCCATTCGTCGGCAAGCTCGGCATCTTCCGCATCCACCAGGGCACGGTGCGCAACGGCAGCCAGTTGTTCGTCGGCGATGCGCGCAAACCCTTCAAGGTCGCGCATCTGTTCCGCCTGCTGGGCAAGGAGCACACGGAAATATCCTCCGCGATGCCCGGCGACATCTGTGCTGTGGCCAAGGTCGATGAGCTGCACTTCGATGCGGTGCTGCACGACTCGCACGATGAGGACCAGTTTCACCTGAAGTCGATCGCGTTTCCCCCGCCGATGCTTGGAGTGGCGATCGAGCCGGAGCGGCGCGGCGAGGAACAGCGTCTTTCCGACTGCCTGCACAAGCTGGTCGCCGAGGATCCCTGCGTGCGGGTCGAGCACCATGCGAGCGTGAACGAGACGGTGTTGTATGGCATGGGCGAACTGCACCTGCGCATGATGCTGGAGCGAATGGCCGAGCGTTACGCGGTGCACGTCAAGACGCATCCGCCCAGCATTCCGTATCGCGAAACGGTCACGCGCCGTGCCGAGGGTCACTGCCGGCACAAGAAGCAGACGGGCGGTGCAGGACAATTCGGCGAGGTGTACCTCAAGGTTGAAGCGTTGCAGCGCGGCTCGGGCTTCGAGTTCGTCGATGAGGTGGTCGGCGGCGCGATCCCCCATCAGTTCATTCCTGCAGTCGAGAAGGGAGTGCGGCAGGTACTGGGCGAAGGTGCGATCGCCGGTTATCCACTGCAGGACGTGCGCGTCATCGTGTATGACGGCAAGTACCATCCGGTTGATTCGAAGGAAGTCGCGTTCGTCTCCGCGGGCCGCAAGGCATTTCTCGACGCTATCGGCCAGGCCGGGCCGATCGTGCTCGAACCGATCGTGCGCGTGGAGATCACTGCGCCGTCGCAGTCGATGGGCGACATCACGGGCGATCTCGCCACCAAGCGCGGGCGCATCAACGGTAACAACACGCTGCCGGGCAATCGCGTCAGCATCGGCGCCCTCGTGCCGCTCGCCGAACTCAACGAATACCAGTCACGCCTCAAGTCCCTGACGGGCGGTGAGGGCACGTACACGATGGAGCTGAGTCACTACGACCCGGTGCCAGCGAAGCGCCAGCAGGAGCTGATGACGGCTTTCAAGCCGAGGGCGGAACAGGAATAACCCGGACCTGGGTTGCGCTGGGACGCGCGGACGGCGGGGCTGACCGGCAGACGGCGCCTACTCCGGCGTGACGAATTCCTTCGGCTTGGACGATCCACCGCCGAAAAAGAACTTCTCCATCTCGCTCTCGAGGAACTTGCGCGCCTTGGGGTCGATGGGGGTCAGGCGATACTCGTTGATGAGTGTCGTCTGGTGCTGCACCCAGCGTGCCCAGCCTTCCTTCGACACGTTCTCGAAGATGCGCTTGCCGAGCTCGCCCGGATAAGGCTGCCGATCAAGGCCCGGCGCCTCGCGGCCGAGGACTATGCACTGAACCGTCCGGCTCACGCGAGACCCTCGGAGAACATGGAATCGATCAGGGTCTTCACAGGCGCAGGCAATCCGATTCGTTGAGGAGCGGCGGCGTTATACCAGACGTAACGCTCCGGCTCCATGACGCGATGATCCGCGTGGCATTCGATCCGGATCGGGTCGATCTGCAGGTCGAAATGAGTAAACGCATGATGGAGAGGCGTCAGCACCTCGCGCGAGTCGGCATTGGAGTGCAGTTCGCGCTGGCTCCACTCGACAGCCGCGTCCGGCGTCGGAAATTCCGGCAGGCCCCAAAGACCACCCCAAATCCCCAGCGGCGGTCGGCGCTCGAGCAGTACGAACTGCCCGGCGCGAATCGCCAGCAGCATGCAAGTGCGGCGCGCGGGCCGCACTCGGCGCGGCCGCGGGGCTGGCAGCAACTGCTGGCGACCGCTTGCGTGCGCAAAGCAAGTGCGCACCAGCGGGCAAGCGGCACAGAGCGGCTGGTGACGCACGCACAGCGTCGCACCAAGATCCATGATCGCCTGTGTGTACTCGGCGACATGCGTGTGTGGCGTGCACGCGTCCGCGCGTCGCCACAGCTCGGCACTCACGGCGGATTCGCCCGGAAAACCTTCGATACCGAAATGGCGCGCGAGCACGCGCTTCACGTTGCCGTCGAGAATCGGTTGGCGCTCACCGCGCGACAAGGCGAGAATCGCCCCGGCGGTCGAGCGACCGATGCCAGGCAGCGACTCGATGTCCGCAACGGCCTGCGGAAATGCCCCACCAAACTTGTGGACGACTATTTGTGCCGCACGATGCAGATGTCGCGCACGTGCGTAATAGCCGAGTCCCGACCAGCGATGCAGCACGTCGTCGATCGGCGCGCCCGCCAGGGCCGCTACATCAGGAAAGCGCTGCATGAACGCTTCGTAGTACGGAATCACCGTGCTCACCTGCGTCTGTTGCAGCATGACCTCCGATACCCAGACGCGATAGGGCGTTGGTTCGCGCTGCCACGGCAGGTGCTTGCGGCCGTGCGCTTCGAACCAGGCGAGCAGCGCAACGGCGAAGGAGGAATCGGGCGTCACTTCGCGGCGACCGTGCCGGAGCGCTGCCTCGCCGCCTTCTCCACGTTCGTGAACAACTGCAGGGTTCCGCTGCGCAGCGTGCTGATCATCAGGCGCTTGCCGAATAGCGGCGGGATCCAGAACTTCGGCATGATTTCCAGCCGATAGACGAGCTCCGTCCCGTGTTCCTTGGACTGCCATTGGGAACGGGTGACTCCGATACGGACATCACTCTTGTCGAGGATCGCCGTCGCCAGCAGTTCGTCGGGCCGCTCCACCACTTCTTCCACGCGTTGCATCGTACGACAGAAGAGTCCACCGACACAGCCGCGCATCTTGGTGTAGAGCTGCACAGAGTTGACACGATCGCGACCGACGACGCGGCTTTCCTGGATGCGCGGGTCGAGCCTCGGGTAGTCGTCGTAGTCGGTGAGCACCGCTTGCACCGCATCGGCCGGCGCATCGATCTGTGCCACGAAATCGACGACATAACGATCACCCTGCAGGCCGACGTCGAGCCGCTCGACGTCGAGGGCGCTCGCGACCGGGCTCAGCAGGAGCGCGGCTGCACCCCGGATCAGGGCTTCTTGCCACCCAGCCATTTGTCGAGCTTCCCTTTGAGCTTGTCGGTCAGATCCTGCTTCTTCGCCTCGAGCTGTTTGCTCGCTTCCGCCTTCGCGAGGGCGTCGACATCGGGCCGAATCTTCGGCTCCGCCAGCGTGCCGCTGACGCGCACCGGAATCTCGGCGGCTTTGAGATCCTGCATCTCGCTGCCCGCGCCCTGCTCCGGAATCCGATAGACGGTGGTCTGCAGGCGGTAGTCGACGACCTGCGAATTGAGATCGAGCGTGCCCGCGCCGCTCGCCTTGAGATAGTCCATGTCGATCTGCAGGTCCCGGTTCGACAGCACTCCTTTCTCTACGGTGCCAGTGCCCTTGAGAGTGCGAAACGCCGTGCGCCCAGTGTTGGCTTCCGCCGGTGCCGACTCGCGCTTCCACAGCGCACGAGCGCGCCGCATCTCGTACCACAGGTCCGTGCCTTCGAGCGCGCCATTCGTCAGCTCGAAATCGAGACGTCCATCGAGGGTGCGTAGCAAGGCATCCGAGGTGTTGCCATGCGCGGCAAGCACCGCGGTCGTGGCGCCCGCGCCACTCAAGCGCTTGCTGTTGAAGAGATCGGTGAGAAACGGCTGGAACTGCACTCCGCTCATGTGTTCTTCGATGGAGAGCTTGGCGACGTCGCCACGCGCATCCACCACCACGTTGCCGCGATGCGCGCCGCCGTAGAGCTTGGCCTGCGAGGGATTGAGGCGCACCAGGCCATCCTTCGCGTCCACTACGAACTTCACCGCACTCATGCGAATCCCCGCGAACGTCAGCGCACCGATGGCG
>Ga0137410_10002024_pt1 | contig 13880 bp, 21 predicted proteins | sample CZODoug1_16funga_FD_108878 | JGI IMG/M metagenome (GOLD analysis project Ga0137410, IMG submission 108878) | Vadose zone soil fungal communities from Angelo Coast Range Reserve, California, USA - CZODoug1_16fungal (Illumina Assembly) | ecosystem: Environmental > Terrestrial > Soil > Vadose zone... | reverse complement strand
GCTTGCCGGAGCCGGTAGAGGTCCCGCGCCGGGACGTTGCCGGACTTCGCCGGCCGGAGCCACGCCGGGACGTGACTTGCATGCTTCCGCTTGGCCGGGGTAGCGTGTTTCTGGCGCCCCTTGGCCTTGCTTGGAATCTTCCGCATTTTCGCCCGCTTGGTAACTGCCATGTTATCCCCCACGGTAAAAGGTTGGACTACTTATCCGGGTCTAGCGCCCGCCGTACTACTTCCCGCCGGTATTGGTCGGCCAGCCTTGGGCGGCCGGCTTGGTCCGCCGCGATTTGCCGCGCCCCTAATTCCGCGTCCGACAAACGGGACAGGCCAGGACGGGCCCAACCCTCGGGTTCCTCGGGGGACCCCTCTAGCCGACGCAAAGCCACGACTAACACAAATGGCAGCATGATCGGCCGGCCCCGGCGCCGCTTCACAATCTTGCACATTGTTACCGCCTCTAGTCGCCCCTTGCCTCGGAGCCAGCTAGAGACCGTCATAACCGAGACCCCGATTAGGCCGGCGGCATTTACCATCGAAACAAAATCGGTCCCGCGTAGCAACAACTTCCACCGCTCCCCATTCGGTAGCACATTGACAATTAGCCCGGCCGCTTGGTCCGGCTCGGGCCAGTAGAACAGCCGGTAGGGTTTCCGCTTGTCAGGCATCGGGTTCCACCTCGGGGGGCTCCGGGGGCTCGGGCGGGGATTGGCGGGCCAGGAACCTACCGACCGCGCAATAGCACGTCCGGTAAGCCCCGTCGCCAGGATAGGCGGGAACGTCGGTTAGTTGCCCGCAACCGGGGCAAACGATTGTCTTGGACATTTCAGGCCGAGCCGGCGGGGGGAGTGGTGCGGGTTTCCAAAACGGTTTTGCGCCGGACCTTGGCTTTAACTAGCCCGCTCATACCTTGGGCCCGGCCACCTACGGACTTGAGGGCCCGTCTCCCGAGGCTGGCAAACAAGCCGGCAACGTCTATCTCTATCTCAACTATGCCGGTCCGCTCACCGTCCGGGACCCAACGGGTAACTTGATACTCCTCCCCATTGCCATGCTTGCGGGTTTCATCCTCGCGGCGCTTAACCTCAACCGTGACCCTATCGGACCATTTCATAAATTCCCCTCGGCGGGAATGGTTGCCGGCCGGTTGCCGGTACCGGGAAGTATGCGACCGCTACCCCGAGGCCGCAAGAGGGGGCGCCAATCCTCCCGCCAGCGGTACCCGAAAACCGGCCGGCAGTACGTCGCCGGCCAGCAATACGCCGGGGTCCCGGATATAACCATACCCCGCGTTCGCGGTCACCACGGCGGCCGAGGTCACGCCCCGCCATTCCCACTCCCCAATACAGCCGCACCCCTCGCAGGCCGCTTCTTTGGTTGCGTGTACGTCCTCGCGGGTCAAGTCTACCGAGTCCGGTACGTCGGCCGCGTCCGCCTTCACCTTTCGGAGCGCCCCGAGAACGGACCCACGGTGGACATGCCGGAAAGCCAATTCGACAGCGGCCGACCTCGGGGCAATCGTCGCCAAGTCTTTAGACCCCTTGGCCACATACTTAACTACCTCCCGCAACGCGTCCTCGGCATCTTCCACGGCCGAGACCGAGACAAAGGCCGGCCGGCCCAGGGCGCGGGACCACGCCGCCGCGATTACCGGTTGTGCTATGAATTCCCCGTAGACCATTAGGTGAGCATGTGGCATACCGGAGGCGGGACCAATTTCCAGGAAGCAAACGGCCGAGGTATCGCGGCGGGCCCGCTTCCCCATCTTGCCGGTTACCGGACTTAGCCGGCGGACTTGATTCCCCCATGCGGTAAGCCGCCAGAAGCGGGAGACCGCCCGGCGCACTTCCAGGACGCCGGCTCGGAGGCGTTGCCGGCTAAAATTGAGGTCCACATTTTCGGAGACGGGGACGGTCAGGGTTAGGAGCTTCCACCCGCGCCGCGCCTTCCGCCCGTCCCCATCCCAGGTAACCGCCCCCTGTTGTTGGTCATGGACCCGGACTCGGCGGTTGAGCCGGGCCGCCATTGCCGCCGCGCCAGCTCGTTGGGCATGGGGGCAGGTCCGCGTCCGGCACCGGTAGGGGACTAGGGTTTCCCCGCCACAGGGCCGACAGGCCAACCGGACCCCGGCCCGGCCGCATAGCTCTAACGCCTTGGCCCGCGCCGGCCACGCTCGGCCAAGCTCCCGCGCCACGGCATCCCTAAACGCATACGACTCCGAGGGATCGGCCCGCCCCGGTTGTTGTAGTGTGGTGCAGGAAGTTGCTGGGGTCTCAAGTGAAGGCCGGCCGCCGGCTACGCCGGCGCCGGAATCCAGGGGGCCCGCCTCGGGGAAGCCGGCCAGGAGGTCGGCCACGGTCAGGGGGGCAAAGGGGTCGGCCAGGGGCCGCCGGCCGCTCCAGGGGGCCAGGGAGGCGCCGGCTTTGGCCTCCTGAGAGGGCCACGCCGGCGCCTCGGGGTCACCGATCGGAGATACCGAAGGATTACCGAAAAGCTCGAGAACCGAAGGGGCCCCGAATTTGGATCCAAATTTCGGCCGTCGGGATCTCGCCGGCGGATTCTGCCAGGGGGCGGCCGTCATGGGGACCGCCCGACCGGCGCCAGCGCCGGCCGGACCGGAGCCGGCCCGCCGGCGCCGGGGGCGCCGGCTCCCCTCGGCGCCGAGGGGCGCCGAGGAACCGCGAGCATGCCGGGGCGCAAGCAAGCCGGGGGCCAGGAGCGCCGAGCGGCGCCCGGCCGTAGGCGGGCCAGGGTGGGGGGAGAGGGGGGAGCCGCCGGGGGGGCTTGCGCCGCCGGGGAAAGTGCCCTACCGTCCATTCGCGTCGCCTCTTGGTTCTCTGGCCTCGGCAGCCAAAGGGGGTGGCTCTTGGGGGAGCGCCGGTCCGAAAGGGCCGGCGTTCCTTTTTTTCTTACCGCAAGTGAAAATTCCGCGTAGTCACAGACACAGAGACGCCGGGATGGCACCTCGGACAGTAGGCCAGGGCCCCGCCGCTTTCATACTGCCAGCTATGCCCCCGGACCCAACAGCGGATTTGCAAGAGCGCATGCCGGAAGCGGGAGGGCTCCCGGCCGTCCCCTCGGCGGGGTAGCCACATACGCCGAGGGGGCCGCATCTACTTGTCCGCTTGCTTGCCCGCCCACAGGGCCAGGACAAGGGGCAATGCCAGCCACGGCAAAACGGACAACAGCCCGTCGCCGGCCGATTGCACTTCCCCCGAGGGCCCGAGTAGGTCAACCGCCGCGTCCGCTTGTTGCTGTCCGAAGTAGCCGACTAGAGAGGCCACCCGGTTAACGTAGTCTTGATTTTGGAAGAGACCCGAGGGCAACCGGGCGCCGAGTCCGTATTGCGGGCGGACTCCCCCATTGTAGGCCGAGAACACCGCGCCCCAATCCCCGAGTTGCCGCGAGAGGGAGGACAAGAGCTTGGTTCCAAGATTGATATTCGTTCGGGGGTCATACAGCCCGAGGGAGGTTCCGGTAAACCCCTGCCCTCGGGCGGTAGACATGAGTAGTTGCATAAGGCCGGTAGAGGCGTCGTTGATTTGCGGTTCCGCCCGATAGGCGGCCGGGTCAAATCCAGACTCGGCGCCAATAACTCCTTTGATTACCGCAACCGGGACGCCGTAGGCATCCGAGGCCGAGGCAATCAGGGAATCGAAATCGTGCTCGGCCGGGAACATGCTAGGCCAGCTTGACCCACACGCCCCGCGAGTGATTGAGGCCCCACGTCACGTCTTGCGGGTAGCCGTCTGTCAGCTTCCCACTTCCGACCGCCCGGTTAACCCCGTCCTCGCCGTGACGGGTCAACTCGGCCGCTTGCGTGGCCAGTAAGGCCCGATGCTTCACGGCCATTTCCAGGGCCATAAGGGCCGCCGCGCTGGCCGGCCGTTCGGTCCCGACCGGGAGGGCCGCTAGCGCCTCTTGCTCGGGAGTGAGGGCTGGGGCGCCGGCGCCGGCGCGGGCGGCCGCCCGCTCGGGGACGGTCGGCCCGATGTTCTCGGGAGTTGCAGTCATGGGAAAACCTCGGCTTAGGGGCTAAGACAGGGGATATAGAACAACGTCGGGACGCCGGCCACACTGATAAAGACGGGGAGGTAGAACCCCGGATTGCCGCCGGCCCCCGGCGCATTGGTGAAAGTGGCCACGGCCGCGCCGGCGCCGTTTACCACGTTAAGGAATTCCACGGCCGGGACGCCGGCCCCGCCCGCGCTCGGGTGAATCTTGAATTGCAGGGTTTGCGCCTGAATCGTCGTTCCCGAGGCGCCAGGGGCCCCGGTATAGAATTCGATTCCGGCCGTCAGTCCTCCCACGGCCGCAACGCCGGTCCCGGTCCCTCGGGGCGCGACGAATTGCAGGGGCCCTACCGAGTCGTTGGTTCCCTGCCCGTTGACGTGCCGGTAGGTAATCCCCTCGTATCCGCCGTAGGTATCCGGCCCGCCAATGAACACGCCGTAGATCGGGAACGCGAGAAAGTTGGTTGAGGCGCCAAAGCCAACTTTGAATTGCCGGGCAAAGTCCGAGGTCATGCGACCGCCGAGCATGACCGTATTACTGTGCGCGGCCCCGATAGTGAGGCCGGCCCCGACCGTGACCGTCTGGAAGGCGTCGGTAGGGTTCAGGGAGTTGTACCCGACTATTACCGCTTCCGCAAAGAACGACGAGTTGAGTTGTTGGGCGTTGTTGCCGACCACAACCGCGCCGCCCCCCTGATTCAAGGCGGTAAAGCCGGCAACAATACTGTTGTTGGCCGAGGCCGCGTTGCGGGCCCCGCTTCCAAAGGAGGACGTTTGCGCCCCCGACGCCTCGGAGTTGGACCCTACGGCCGTGTTGCTATTGCCGTGCGCTTGGGCGGCCGTCCCGACACTAGTAGCGTTCCCGCCGGTAGAGCTTGCTTGCATGCCGTAGCTGGCAGAAAACCCACCGGCGGCAACCGCCGCCTCTCCCACGTTGGTATCCGTCGCCGTGGCCCCAGGAAAGACCACGTTGGACCCGATCACCGTTCGGAGCCCGTTGGATTCTCCCGGCGCCGGGTCTACGCCGGCCGGGGGCCCCACAATGACAGACCCGAGGGCCGTCTGGCGCAAGTTGCCGCCCGTGGCAATCGTCGGGTCCGCCGTCTGCAACAGGAATTGACCGGACCCGGCGGCCGAGGTCAGACCTTCCCCGATACCAGCATCTACGGGAGGTTTCATGGCAGCGCCTTAGATGGACTTCCAGGGGAGGCCGGTATACCGGAGAACATCGGACAGCGGGTGGAACCAACCGCCGTAGGTCACGGCAACGTCTTTATTCGCCGGGCCCGCGTTGGTCAGTCTTACGTCAATTTGCGCCCCCTGATTGGTCCGTACCGTGACCGGGAAAGTCCGCTCGAAACTGGCCGCCACCCTCGGGGCAATAAAGAGGTTCCCGAGGCCAGGATAGGGGGCCCGGTCAATCAGAAGCGCCACCTCAATGTCCGTTGTAAGGTCAATCGCATTTATCAGGAGTGAGATAAACGAGACTAGGGCCACGTCCTCTTTCCCCACGTTGAACCGGAGCGCCGGGACAATTACCGAAGTCCCGGCTACCAGGGCCAGCGTTTTGATTCCGACGAATAGCTCATTAGAGGTTGGCAATTCCTCCACGTCGCCCCGAGGAATTTGGACCGTCTTTTCGGTCCCGGCCGGGGGCCCCGAGCCTTGGTCAAACCCCGCAAGAACACCGGGCCCCCCTTGGGGAGCCCGAGTCCAGGAGGCCACGTCTTTCGGAAACTGCCCCTTGTTACCGCCCATTGCGCCGCCCTCCCTTCCGCGTCCGGGAAAGTCCTACTTGAACACCTTGAACCCGAAGAACGAAAAGTAGAGGTTCTGCGCGTTGGTCACGTCCAGGGAGGTTACGGTCACCTTCACGGTGGACGCCGGCGGCACAAACTTCGGCCAGTAAAGCAACCCCTGCCTCTGGCCTGTCCCACAGAGGGAGCCGACGGGGATAGCGTCGGACATGATTTCCCGGCCGCTCCCCGAGTCTGTCAGGAGGATAAGGGCCAGAATGTCCGAGGTCGGGATAACGATAGTCCCGGCCGCGTTGAGGGCCAGGACATTGATTCCGCCGAGCAGGAACCCGGAATCATTGTTGACCGTGAAATTGCCGGCCAGTGTACCACTGGAGGCAAGGGGGAGGAAGCGGACCGAGTAGGAGAAAAAGTCCTTGATTCGGTCAATGAATTCCGGCGGGAGGATGCCCCAAAACGGAGAGGCGATAGTAGCGCCGGACACGGCCGCCGCCGGGAGACTCCGCGCCGAAGTGAGTGGTGCCGTCATGGGGTAACCTTACCGGTTGAGGTAGAGAGAACGGGCGGAACCTACCGCCAAGAGGAAGCCGCGCCCCTTGACGGTAGGCCCCTACCGAGTGGCGGTTAGACCACCCGGCGGTAGAGGGTCCCGGCCAGCCAGAAGCGGGTCAGGGTGTCCACCGTAATCGTTGTTCCGCCAGAGGCAAACTGCGTCGTGACGGAAAATTGCGTCTTGCTCTTGATATAGAGCGAGTTGTCGGTCGGGAAACCGCCGTCAAACGTCCCGTTGTTGCCGAAGGCCAGCGACGCCTCGGCCGTGAAGGTGCCCCACCCGAAGCCGGTTTCCCCGCCCGAGGCATGCGAGAAGGTAAGGGGAATCGGCCCGTAGTCCTTCTGGGACAGCTTGAGGGAGAACACGCCCCGCGCCGTCTTGAGGATGCGGGAAATATCGTAGATCGGGCCCTCGGCCAGCGCCGAATGTCCGGCAACCGCCGCCGGTACGGCCAGGATGTCGTAACCCATCCGGGCGATACGGAACGACTCGCCCTCGGGGAGACTGCCCCCGTTGACGTTGGAAATCGTCGGGTCTCCCTGATTCTGCTGGAAAAACTTCTGGGAGACCGTAGTCCCCGCCGCCAGGTAGGTCAGGGAATCGAACAGCACGAACGGAATGGCTTCCGGTTCGTCGGCATTGACAGGGCCCGAGGCCCGGTCAATCTCCGCGTAGGACATGGGGACCACTTTGAAAAACATTTGACACCTTCCAGGGTTGAGGGCTTACGATTCGTCCGCCTCGGGAACCTACTTGCCGGCGCCGGCAGAATTACCGGCGCCGGGACCTACAGCCTACGCCTCGTACTCCTGAGAGTCCGAGAACCGCCGGGACCCGGCCAGGGCCGAGGGCGGGACGGCCAGGGAGGGCGCCGCGCCCGAGGGATAGAGCCCCATTCCCGCGCCAGCCATGAGGTAAGACCCCATGTAGTAGTCCCCGAGCAGATTGGACGCCGCCGGGAGACTGGTAGCCGTGGCCGCCTTCACCTTGGGTTCCACGGCGGTTGCAACCGCCGAGGCCAGGACGAAACGGCCGAGGCCGGGCCGTACCTTGTCGGCCAGGAAGCCGGCCGCCGCCCCGCCGAGGATAGCGGCGCCAACCGCCCCCCAGGAGTCCGGGGTAAAGCCGGCCAGGGTGGGCGCCTTGCGAGCGACCATCTTGCCGCCGAGGATGCCGGCCGCGTCAATGCCGAGCTCTACCACCCGGTTCAGCATGCCGCGCCCCTTCCCCATGATGCCAGAGAGGCCGACAGGATTCCGCCGGTACCGCCGCGCCTTGTGGTGCCGTCGCGCCGCCGGGGGGTTGCGCCGATGGGCCCCCCGAGCCTTTGCCTTCCGCTTGCGAGCCATCTTTGCTCCCCCTGATTTGGGCCGGATACTGGCCATGTAGGCGCCCCACGATTTGAAGCCACCCGGCGGGCGCCGCTTGGATTTCCGGGGGGCCGAGGATTTACCAGCCTTGGTAGAACGTTTCCGCTTGCCCCGGCGGGAGGGGTTGTCCAGGAAGTCCATTTCCTTGAGTGCCATTTATTCGTCCCCCGGAACAAGGTAGGTATTCCACAACCGTTGACCACGCTCCCCGGTCAAGAGAACGTCCCCGTTTTTCAGGAGAACAATTCCCGCGCCCGGCTTGTAGCTGTGTTTGTAGGGCTTCCCGTTCGCGGCATGTAGGTAACGGACCTCATACACCCGATGGGCCAGCCGGCGGGCGCCTCGGGGGTTGCCGAGGATGGCCAACGTTGGATTGCGCCGCGCCTTGGACGCCTTCCGCTTAGCCTTGCCCTTGGCCTTCCGCTTACCAGTCACGCCGGCGCCCCTTCCCGGAGCCGGCAAACCGGCTTACCAGGAGCCCGAGGCCGAGCAAGGCGCCCACGGCCGCCACCGCCCCGAGGCCGGCCCCCACCGTGGCCAGCCCGAACGGGTCCGCGCCGGCTTCCGCTTGAGCAATCCCCGCCTCTAGTTGCGCGTCCGTCATACCGCCCCGCGCCGCCGCTACGCCGTCCAGGGCTTGCCGGGCCGCCGCCTCGGCCGCCGCGTCGTTGGCTTGCCGGGCCAGGGCAACGCGGATAGCCGCATTGTGTAGCGCGTTCAGGCTATCCAAGTCCGGGTTGCCGGTATTGGTCGGCCGGAAGGCCAGGGCGCCCGAGTCTACCGGGTCCGGGGGAGCCACGCCGTACATTAGCGCCGCCCTTTCCGCCGGCGGGAAGTCATCCCCGACAGCCACAGGAGCCCGAGTCCGACCGCGCCGAGTGCCGCCAGCGCCTTGCCGTCAAAGTGGAACCCGAGCGGGGTATCGGGCGGGACCACGCCGGCGTCCGATCCGTCCAGGAGGACCGGGCCGCCGCCTCCCCCGCCACCCGAGGGAGGCGCCGTCACGGTCAGAAGGTCGGGCCCGCCCGGCGGCAACGTCCCGACAATGGGCGGGGGCGGGAGAATCGTTGGACCGGTATTGCCGCCCCCGGTAAAGGGAGGCGGGGGCGGGAGAACGGACACGCCGGGGCCGGCGGCCGGCGCCTTGGCCATTGCCGCTTTCATCCCCTCGGCGGTAAGGAACGTCTTGCCGTTCCAATACCAACGCCGGACGCCCTTTGCATCTACGTCCGTTTCATAGGGGACCCCGGTTGCAATGACGTATTGCGTTACCCGAGGTTGGGCCAGGGAGGGCGCGGGAAGAAAGGCGAACGGGGCCGCATAAACGGGGATAGCCCCCGGCGCGAACGTCCCCGTTGGCCGCGCCGAGGTCGGGTTGAGGTTGAGCGGTAGCGGCGCCCCCGTACCCGAGAACGGGTTAGTAGCGCCAAAGCCGGGGCGGCAATACATGGCGGTTTACCGGCGCCGGGACTTGATAAGGCGCGGGACTACCAGGGCCAGGACAAGGCCGCCGGCAATCCAGGGCAACGCCTTGGCCAGTCCGCCGCCGGCCCCGCCGGGGAGCCCCGAGGCCAGGGCGCCGGCGGCCGAGCCGGTAGGGTTCTGCGCCGTCGCGCCGGCCGCCAACATGGCCGCTTTCATGCTTTCCGGCGTCGGGAAAACTTGGTTGTTCCAACGCCAGTAGGTATTACCGCCGCCGTCTACCATACTGTCATACGGAACGCCGGGAGGGCTGGAAGTGGTGAGGGTCAAGGCCGCCTGCCAGGGATGGGACGCCGGCTTGCTTCCGCCGCCGCCGCCGCCGCCGCCGGTCACGCTGTCAATGATTCCGCCAACGGGCCCGAGGCCAACCGCGCCGAGGATGGTAGAGAACAGCCCGGCAAACCCCTCGGGGGGCCGGACCGGCGGGCGACGGTAGGGAGTAGGGTAGGCCATTGGTCAAACCTCTTTCATAACCCGCCGCTTGATTGCCGCGAGCGGTACGTTACGGGGCCGCGTTACGTCTAGGTCCCGCCAGTCCTTGCCGTCCCACGCGTCCGCCCAAACATGCAAGAGCGGACCCGGTAGCGCCGCAAATTCCACCGCCACAAACCGGCAGGGGACCCCAACCGAGGACAGGAGAGAGGCGCCGAGTAGCGCCGCGTCGTCGCAGTCCGCTTGAATCCTCCCGACCGCGTTAATCCGGTTGAGCATGTAAACCGGAGTCCGCAACAATTCGGTATGTACCGGGTCCGCCAAAAATTGCAGCTTGCGCTCTAGGAAATCGCGGACCGCCGCTATCTTGGCCCCGTTATCTCGGAGGGGAAGCCGGCGGCAAAGCTCGGCCGCTTTTTCCAAGACTACCGGCTCGGACTCGGATTGCCGGACCACCCGCGCCATTGCGTCCAGGGTTTGCCAGGAACCGAGGTCTCCCGTAGGGAGGTATTGCCGTTCCACAGGAACCGGCGCCGGTAGATCGGTTGAGGTCCCGTAATACACGCTAGGACGCCGGCGCCGGCGCCGGCCCCGCGTCCTCTCCCTCGGGGGCCATCCGTTCCGCCATGACGGCCAGGAGCCGGCGGGCCCATTCGTTGACCGGGGCCAACTCGGGCAATGCCCCCATTACCACGTCCGCGAAATCCGGCCGGCGGGACATAATCTCAAACTCCCCGTACACTTCATCGGAGAGCATGTCTAGGATGGCATCGGCCCAACTCTCGGGGTTGGCATTGATTCGGGCCAAGCTTACCAAGTGGGGCAAATGCGGGCGGACTTGCGCCGCCCACGGCGGGCCAGAGTCAACGGGGGCCATCGGAACGGACGCCTCGGAGTGAGCCGCCGGCGCCGGCGCCGGCTCGGAAGGGCCAGCGGGGAGGGCCCGCCGGCGCGGGGGCTCGGCCCGCAACCGGTCCGCTACCGCGCCGATAAGCGGTTCTACGGACTTGAGGGCCGAGGCAAAGGAGTCCCCGTCCCCGCCGCCATTCCCGCCGGCGGTACGCTCCCCGATTTCGCGGCCGAGGTCCATACCCTCCCGCAATGTCTTGACCAACTCGGAGGTTGGGGAGACCGGCGCGTTACCGCCCCGCATGATTTCGACAATCTTTAGGGCCACGTCCAGGGGGTCCCGTTCCACGGCCGGCGCCCGCGCCGTCACCGCTCGGGTTACCACGTCCGCAAGGGCGGCAATCGCATTTTCGATTCGGGAGACTTCGGAGGAACCGGGGACAATGGCCGCCAGGGCGGCCGGCTTGAAACGGGGGTCAATGCGAAAAGGGACGCGGCGCAAGTGGCGGTTGGCCACGCCGAAAATTGTGGCCCGGTACTTCCCCCCGCCATACTGTTGTTTCACCGCCTCAAGCGTGAAGTCATTCGCCGCCATCCGGTCCAGGTAGTCCCATTGCGTCGTTTCCTTGTCGTTGACCCGATGGAGGACCACGATAACCGGCGCCTCGGGAAGCTCGGCCATAAGGGTGTCCAGGTCCAACGCCTCCCCCGGCGCCAAACTCTCCGAGGTCACGTCCAGCGCCGGCGGCAACGCCTCGGGGTCCGGGGCGGGGGCGGGCGCATTGCGAGCGGGACGGGCCATCGGAACACCTCTCGGCTTATGATCGGGCGGCCGGATACTGGCCAGGACTGACAAGGGAGACGCTATCGGGCAGGGGGGGCCCCGTCAAGGGCCCGGCAATAAAGGGGGCCCCGGCTGGAAACCGGGGCCCCACAATTTACCGTAGGTTGTGCGGGGTAATGCGGCTCGGCGCGGCTCGGGGCTAGTGGCTCCCCGGCGGGAGAAGAATCAAGCCGCCGGCGCCGGCGCCAATCTCCCACAGGACCAAGTTTGCCCGGTCCGCTATCCGGCCCTCGGCATGATCGGCCGGCGGAAAAACTAGCGCCATTGTGCAGTCCGGCGGCAGCAAGTCCAGCTTGGCCAGGAGTAGCTCGGGATAGGTCGGGGGACGGTCCGAGCCGGGCCCGGTAATGTCCGGGACATACATAACGTTGAGCATCCAACCCACGTCATGCCGGGCAAAGCGGATAGCCATTAGCATGCCTTTATCCCCGTCCCCCCGGCGGTAAAACGCTAGCGCATCCTCGGGGACTCCCATTGTCCGCCGTTCCTCCGAGGTCATCCCGCGTTGCATCCAAGTCCCTTGCATAGTTAGTAGTCCGCGTCCATTGAAGCGTGAAAAAGGGAGGCGAAACCTTCCGCCAGAATTGACCGCGCCCGCAAATCAGCTTGCAGGACCACGCACAACCGCGCCCGCCGTTGTAGCTGTTCCCGTTCGTCGTCCCGGCCCCGATGGTACCCCTTCAACTCGGGGTCCGCCCCGCGCCTCGGCGCCGGCGTCGTCGCCAATCGTCGCATAGCCGTTTGCCTCCCTTGATAGATGCGCGACTAGCCACGTCTCGAGGACCGAGAGATAGAGCGCCGCGTGTATGGTACAAACCCGATTGAAAAACGTGTACGGCATGCTAAAGCTTTGCAGGAGGGCCACGGCGGTAAAGCCGCACTGGCCGGACCCGCCCCGGCTCGGCGCCCGGTATACGAACGCGTCGCACCGGGGAGGCCAGGGGGCCCGAGGGCCCCGCGTGTCAGGGAGGCCGCTAGACGGTAAGAGTGCAGGCCGCATGATATTGCCTCCCGTTGACGGTATGAAAGTACTGGTTGACCCCAACCGGCTTCCCGCATCTCTGACAGGGAGAGTTAGCCAACCCCTCGGCCGCCGCCTTGGGCCGTTCGTCGCCTATGATTGGCTCAACTATGTGGGCGCCGGTTAACGGTCCGGGGGCTCCCTTGAATTCCCGGACCGTTAACAGGGCCACCGCTTACCGGACCCGGAAAGCCGCCGGAAGGGCCGGCGCTTCCAGGGGTTCCGCCGTGGATACGCGGTTGACCGGCGGGGCGCCATCGGCCCGCGCCACCGTCCAGGAATGTTGCTCCTTACCGGCTATGGTCGGGTGGGGTTCCTTGCCGTTGTACCGGAGATAAACCACTTCCCCCCGCGCCACCTTCAAGAGCAGCCGGTCAAGTTGGGCGGTTGGCCAGAGGCCAAAGATTGCGGCGCCGGCCGCGTCGTCCGCCTCGGACTTTACCTCGGGCGGTACAATAACGTGCATACTGTATTCTTTGTTGTCGCCGCCCTTCCAGGACCGGAGCCCCATATACCGGACCATTGCCCCGTCCCGGAAAAGCTCCGCCTTCATCACAGTGGGAGGCGCCGCGCTCTTGGCGTCGTCGTCCACTCCCTTAAAACCCCTCGGCATATCAGACACGGTTACCACCTTTGGGAAATGTTGCCTCGGGACCGCCGAGGCGCCGGCGCCTAGTCGGCAACGATAAGCAACCCGAGCCCCGCGAATACCAGGAGGACGCCATACACGCCGGCCGCCATCCCCTCCCCGTTGGCCACGACGTAGTAACCGCCGAGCCAGCAAGCCACGGCCGCCACCCGGACCGGGGCCGCCGTGAACCAATCCCGCAACCGCGCCGGCCACTCCCGCCAGCCCGACCGCGCCGGCGCCGGCGCCGGATACTTCGGCCCGTTGAGATAGGCCGGCCGGAACGCCTGCCATTCCTTTTCGTCCTCCCGCGTGACAACCGCCCATGCGGGCCAGGGCTCCCCGCCAACTATGACGTTGGCGCCCATGCCGAGCAAGACGGTACGGACCAACCAATCCCGCGCCATTGCCGCGTCCGGGAAGATGGTAGAGAGGACAAAGGGCGCTTTGATATTCGGGTCTTGCACCGCCGTTGTAACCCGGCACGTCTCCCCCGCCTGCCAGACCTCCCGCCGGGTCCACACCTCCCACCCTCGGGAGTCAATGGCCTTTAAGACGGTCGGCCGCCCTAGCTCGGGCTCGGGACTAAACGGGCCAGGGCCGAGCGGCGGCCGGCTACCGAGGGCCCCCGTCATACCACCCGGAGCCGGGGTCCCGGCTTCCCCTTCTTTTGGGCGGCCGCCCAATCGGTTAGCCGCTTTTTGATTCCCTCAAACTTCCACGCCGGAACCCCGACCTCGCCCGTCTCCCACCGATGGTAAGAGGAAAACGCCACCCCGAGCAGCCGGCCGGCGGTTTCCAGGGAGAGGCCGAGGGCTTGCCGGAGCCGGTAGAGGTCCCGCGCCGGGACGTTGCCGGACTTCGCCGGCCGGAGCCACGCCGGGACGTGACTTGCATGCTTCCGCTTGGCCGGGGTAGCGTGTTTCTGGCGCCCCTTG
>Ga0137410_10002021_pt1 | contig 13884 bp, 12 predicted proteins | sample CZODoug1_16funga_FD_108878 | JGI IMG/M metagenome (GOLD analysis project Ga0137410, IMG submission 108878) | Vadose zone soil fungal communities from Angelo Coast Range Reserve, California, USA - CZODoug1_16fungal (Illumina Assembly) | ecosystem: Environmental > Terrestrial > Soil > Vadose zone... | reverse complement strand
TCTGGAAATGCAGGAAAGGCTGCCTCACGGGTCAACTATGAACGCATCGGGCCAAAAATCGAGAGATGGGATTACAAGAACACGATGCCTAACTTCAATGATTCCGGTTTCGCTGGGTCACCCTCCGACACGCTAGCCGCTCAGGCATTCGCGGTTGTTCCCTTTCCCGGGTTGCACAGATTCGGGCCACCTTCCGCACAAGCCGAGGCCGAGAGCGCATCACCCGCGGATTCTGGCGAAATCGAAGACGGCCTGGAGAAAATTGAGCGCCGGGAGCGGCAGCTCTGGATCACGTTGGGCGGCCTTAGCCTTCTCTTGACTGCCGGTATGGTCCTGCTGGTGCTGCCGCAGTTGATGGAAATCTCCGCGGCACGACCCGAGCAATGGTATCTTCCTAGGCTCTTTCTTGGGCTGGTTGCTTTGATGGCGTTGCTGAATTTCCACCTGACGCGGCAACGCAGCTCTCTGCGCGGCACTCGGGAGGCGCTTTTGCGGGAGAGGGAGCAGCGCCAAATCGCTGAGGCCGCCGCAGTGGTGGACCCGCTTACGCAGTCTTTCAACCGGCGCTACATGGACCACTTGATGGAAAGGGAGCTGGACCGCGCTGCGCGGCTGAAAACACAGATTGCATTCCTGATGATCGACGTGGACGACTTTAAGTCCGTCAATACGCGCTTCGGACACATTGTCGGAGATACAATCCTGCGCGAGGTTGCTGATGTCATCCGCAAAAGCGTCCGGGCCTCCGACACGGTTGTGCGTTACGGCGGAGATGAGTTCCTGGTTATTCTGGCGGAAGCCGTCGAGCTGGATGCGGAACGCGTCATCATTCGGATCGAACACCGTGTGCGCGACTGGAATGACGCATGCGACATCGAAGGCTACCGCATGGGTCTCAGTTGTGGCTGGGCCATGCATGCCACCGGTTCGCCTGTGGGCGAGACGCTGGCCGAAGCTGACAGGAAAATGTACGAGTGCAAGCACCTGCGCCGCGCGGGCGTGATGGCCGAAGCTTAGCCGACCTCAACTAACCCGTAAGACAGCCGGCCGCGAGCGCGCATGTGAGCCAGCGCGCGATCAATCTCTTGCTGCGAGACTTCTGAATTCGGGCCCGCTAGTACCGCCCCAGCTTCGCGTTTCGCCGCTTCCAGCAATTCCCGGTCACGAATGAGGTTCGCTACCTGAAAGTTCGGTATCCCCGCCTGCCGCGTGCCAAAGAATTCTCCCGGTCCGCGAAGTTCCAGATCCAGCTCGGCAATCTGAAAACCGTCATTGGTCCGGACCAGTGCGTCCAAGCGGCGCTCGCCGTCCTCGGAAATCTTTCCGCCGGTCATTAGGACACAAAGTGATTTCGCGGAGCCGCGGCCAATTCGCCCCCGGAGTTGGTGCAATTGTGCCAGTCCGAAGCGCTCCGCGTGTTCCACGACCATTACTGTTGCATTGGCTACGTCCACGCCGACTTCGATCACAGTGGTAGAAACCAGAATCTTGATTTCGCCGGCTTGGAAACTGCGCATGACCCGGTCTTTTTCCTCGGAATCCATGCGACCGTGCAACAGTCCTACCTTCACCCCGGGGAACACGCGGGCACTCAACTCCCGGTGCATCTGGGTTGCCGCTTTCACTTCGCTTTCTTCATTTTCTTCAATCACCGGATAAACGACATACCCCTGTCGTCCAGCGTCGACCTGCTTGCGCAAGTAGCTCCAGACTTCTTCTTCCCGTTCGTCCGAGACGCGCCTGGTGATGATCGGAGTGCGACCCGGGGGCAACTCATCGAGTATCGAAATATCGAGGTCCCCATACAACGTGAGCGCAAGCGTACGCGGAATCGGCGTGGCGGTCATCACCAGGACGTGAGGCTCGGCCGGGTCTTGGAAGGCATCCCCACTCGCGCCCTTCTTCATGAGCGTGAAGCGCTGCAGCACGCCGAAACGGTGCTGCTCATCGACGACCACCAATCCCAGGCTATCGAACTCGACCGAGCCTTGGATGAGGGTGTGAGTGCCGATCACCAATTGGGCGTTCCCCTGGGCGATGTGGCGGCGAATATTGCGCTTGCGGTCGTCTTCAAGAGAGCCTGTCAGCAGGACGATGCGGTAGCCGAGCGGCTCCAGAATTCTTCGGGCGGACAGATAGTGTTGTGTCGCCAAAATCTCCGTGGGCGCCATCAGGGCTACCTGATACCCGTTTTCTATCGCCACAATCGCCGCCTGCAGCGCGACGATCGTCTTGCCGGAACCTACGTCGCCTTGCAGCAGGCGACGCATGGGATGGGGCTTGGCCATGTCGGCTGCGATCTCGCCCAGGACCCGCTTTTGCGCGTTTGTGGGATGGAACGGCAATACGCGCTTGATCGAATCGCGTACAGCGTCGTTCAGGCGAAATGCAATTCCCGTTTGGGCCTTTTGCTGGCGCCGCTTCAACTCAAGGCCCAGTTCGACAAAAAACAGCTCCTCAAAAATGAGCCGGATGTGGGCTGGAGTGCGCGCTTTCTGTAAGGACTCGAAGCTTTCTCCAGGCTCGGGCCAGTGAACCTTCCATAACGCCTCTACAGGAGACAAGAGGTTCATGCGTCGTTGCACTGCAGCGGGTATCGAATCCGGCAACTCCTTGGGCAGGTTTTCGAGGACGGCGCGCAGAATCCGCCGGAACCACCGCGAGCTCAGTTTGCCTTGCATCGCCGTCTCGTAGATGGGGACAATCCGCCCAACTTCGAGTGAGTTGCCGATCTGTGGTTCGCCGTCTTCGGAGCTTTCGTCCTCTCCATCGCTCAAAATCTCGAACTGCGGCTGGATAATTTGTAGCTCGCCGTCGCGGTCGGTCTCGACCTTTCCGTACAGCGCGACTATCTGCCCGGGCTTGAATTGGTCGCGCAGGTAAGAGCCGTGAAACCAGAGGCATTTGAGCCTGGGCCGGGGCAGGCCAGGGGGGCCAACTACGAGCTGAAACAGGGGCATGCGCTTCGTCTGGAAGAGGCCGGAATTCCGGACCTCAGCCACCACGGTGGCCATCTCGCCCGGGCGTAGGTCGGCCAAACCGCGCGGGTTCACGCGATCCTCGTAGCGAAACGGCAGGTACAGGACGAGATCGCCTACGCTGGCGATGCCCTTCTCGGCGAGAGCCTGGGCTCTGTGGGGTCCGATCCCCTTGACGAAGCGCAGTTCGCTACTCAGACTCAGCGGGGGCATTCTGCTGGCAATGGTAGCAGGCTGGCACTTGACCCGCGCCACGGTGTCTAAGAGCATAGTGAGGGCTGGGCGCAGAATTGGCGTTTGGCGAGGGACGTCTGGCGAAGGGACAATGAGCCGAAACTTCATCGAGTCATTGGTCGCAGTGCTAGGTGGCAATGTCGTGTATTTTCTGCTTATGCCTCAACTGCCCGAGGGTGCCCGCCACGTTCCTCATTCGATGGATTTGGGACTGCTGGTGGATTTCGGATTCTGCGCCGTGGCCCTCGGCTGCGTTCGCGCCCTAAGTCGTCGAATCTTCAAGACTTAGGTAACTGGAAGCTCCCGCAATCCCCGCCGATGAAAGCCCCAAGTGGGCCTTTGCCCTTATCTACCTGAGCCCTCCAAAACCTAGTTACTTTGGGCATGTGGGGTAACAGCAGGTCGGCGCTACAATTTTCATGAGCCAAATGCAGCGAGTCACAATCCTGTACGACGCCAGTCAGGCCGTCCTCTCGACGTTCGACGCGGACGAGGTGCTGCAGCGTATCCTGACGATCGCCCAGGATTACTTTCACTTGCGGACCGTCGCCATTCTTCTGCTCGATCAGGAGACGCGGGAACTGCACGTCCGCAGCCATATAGGGTGGAGCGAAGAGGCGGAAGGAATTCGCGTTCCCCTCGGAGTGGGGCTGAGCGGTACCGCGGCGAGAATCAAGCGGCCGGTCTATGCAGGGGATGTCCGTAAAGATTCCCGTTACGTGAGCACAATCCCCGAGACCGTTTCTGAGCTCGCGATTCCCTTGATGGTGCGCGATGCGGTGGTTGGCGTTCTGGATTGCCAGAGCGACAACTTGGATCATTTCGATAAGGAAACCATCGACCTGCTGACGCTGTTTTCGACCCAGGCTTCGATGGCATTGCAAAACGCAAGGCTGTACAGTTTGGAGCAAAAGCGCGCGACGCAACTGCAGGCGATCAACTCGATCGCCAAGCACGCTACCTCGGTTTTGGAACTTGATAAGTTGGTGCATTCGGTATGCACTCTGGTGCAGCGGTGTTTCCCAGGGGATCACGCCTGCGTGCTTCTGCGGGAGGAAGACGTGCTGGTCCTGCGCGCCCAGCACGGTTCGCTGACACCCTTACTCGAGGAGGGCGACATATTTCCCTGCGACGCGGATTGGTGGAATCATGCCTTGGATTCCGGAGGAATTGAGACCATCGGCGATCTTTCCCACCATGAAGGCCAGAGCCGAATTTGCGAAGAGGCTCAGTCCCGCATTTCCATTCCCATGATTTCCTACGGTCAACCGTTGGGCCTGCTGATTCTGTCCAGCTGCGAGCCGAATTTTTTCGCTCACACCGAGACACAACCTCTGGAATCGGTCGCAGACATCTTTTCCTCGGCAATCCAAAACGCGAACTACGTGCATCGGGTGAAGCAGTTGGCTTATCTCGACGGTCTCACGGGTATCTTTAATCGACGCTACTTTGAGACTCGCGTCACGGAGGAGATCGAGCGCGCCCGGCGCTTCGGCAATGAGCTCTCGCTCATCATGGTAGACGTGGACAAGTTCAAATCGCTGAACGATAGCTTCGGGCATTTGCTGGGTGACGAGGTCTTGCGGCAGGTTTCCTCGCTCTTGTCGCGACAGGTTCGCAAGATTGACGTAGTCTGCCGGTACGGTGGAGAAGAATTCGTGATCCTGCTGCCGCAAACCGGGCCCGAACAAGCTTTTCATGTGGCTGACAAGCTACGCCGTGCCGTCGAAGAATGGCAATTTCCAGGCGTTCCCAGAGCGCTGACGATTAGCGGTGGCGTCGCCGTGTATCCAGCGCACGGAGAAGCACGCGACGAACTAGTGAAGGCCGCGGACGCTGCCCTTTACGCCGCCAAGAAAGGCGGCCGGAACCAGATTCTTTCCGCCGGGTCAGCTCAGCCTGCCCGAGCGGGCGCCTAGATCATATCCCGTCCTGAAACTAAGCCGTGCAGCTTCATAGGCAATTCACGCTGGAGCTGCCTGAGTTCCCGAGCCAGCTTTTCCTGGTCAATCTTCATCCGAATTTGATTTTCCGCCATCGCCTTACGGGCCGCCGCCATCCCGTCCCGCGCGGCTTGGCCGGCATTGCGGACGGCCAATTGAATTTGCGGTTCCAGTTTCGCAATGTCCTCACGGACTTCCGCTAGATCGATATCGGCGTGGATTTCCGGCAGACCGAAACTCTCCTCCAGCATTCCTGAGTGCTTGCGTTCTGGGACGGGCAGGGAAATGGTCTGTTCCCGTTTGTCGCGGATTACGCCGACGCTGGCGTTGCCGCTCGCATGCGATCGCAGAGCCTGCGAGAAATCGCCCACATCGGTAACCGTCTCACTATTCACTCTCACAATTACGTCCCCGGCGCGCAAGCCCGCTTTGGCGGCGATGCTGCCTTTCTCAACCGAACGAACCAACACGCCCTTTCCGCCCTTGGCGCCAAAGAACTCGCCCAACTGCGGAGTCAGGTTCTCCACCATTAACCCGCTACGCATCGAATTGTGCACGACTATCACACTTGGGATTTCAATATCCGGAAAATTAGGAATCGGCGGAATTGGGGGGATCGGCGGAACTGCGAAGGCGTTACCGTCGCCCTCTCTGTCCTTCCAAGCGAGGGCCTTGCGGCGATCCGCCAACTGGGCCTTGACAGTTTGCGGCTGGCCGTCGCGGGAAATGCCGAGGGTGACGGTTCGTCCCGGAGGTGTTTCGTGGATGATACGGCGGAGTTGCGCGCCACTTTCTACTTCTGAGCCGTTCAAGGTCAAGATGACGTCGTGTTCCTTCAGTCCGGCTTTCCCGGCGGGCGAATCCTGATCTACCATTAAGACTTCGACGCCCTGTTCTTCCTTCAACTTGAGCGCGCCGACGCGTTCCGGAGTCACTTCACTGATGTCCACGCCAAGATAAGCGCTGGTGCCGGAGTCTTCAAACCCGAATCCGTAAGAATCGCTGAACGTCGGCCGGGCAATCTGCTCAGCCGCCGCTCCGGGGATACAACCGACGATACAAGCAACAACGGCTGCCGCGATGGCACCTAGAATCAGTCTGCGCATGACATGCTCCTCCCTCGAACTGTACTGACCACTAATGCGTTAACCGGCGAAACTCAATGTTGCCGGTGGAAGTCTTGACCTTCAACACCGGACCGCCCGCGTTCAGACGGCCCTCCGCCCAAACTGCTTTGGCCCAATCGCCGCCTTCCGTCGTGACGTGAATTTCAGGGAAGTCCGAGTGAATCGTGTGCCCGGAGGCGGCATCGATGCTGGCGCGAATGACCGCATTGAGCTGTGGCGACAGGTACACGATTACGTCCCCCGCCGGGGATTCCAGTTCAGAATCGGTAAAATTCGCATCGGCGGCGATCTCAACGGCAATGCCTCCTGCGCCAGTTTCAGCTCTCACGCCACCGCTGATTCTGCCAAGGTCCATGCGGCCGCTGCCCGTTTCCGCGTGGACCATACCTTTTGCCGAGGCAAGCTTAAGGCGTCCTCCGCCGCTGGACATTTCCACTTCACCCAGGACATCGCCGATCTCAATATTGCCGCCACCGGTTTCGGCTTTGACGCTGGAGCTGCATTTTTGGGCTGTAATGTTGCCAGCACCGGTTTCGGCTTTGACGGATCCCATCGCGCTAGCTAGGCGCACATTGCCGCCGCCCGTTTCGAGGGAAACGGGGCCCGCGATGTCGCCGAGTTCGATACTTCCACCGCCCGTGACAATATGAGCGCCGGAGGAGCGCCCGACGCGCACATCACCGCCGCCCGTCTCCGCGGTTACGGTTCCGCCAATTGTGTCGACAACGATGGCGCCACCGCCGCTCTCGCCTTCGAAATTACCAGCAATATCCTTGACGCTAATGTCGCCGCATTGCGTCTCGATCTTGACCAGCTCTAGCTCGCGTGGAACGTTCAAGACGATGTCGCCCGAGAACTTGCGCGGCCATTTGCCCTGCCATTCTCCAGTAATCCAGCCGGAATCGCCATGCGTGCCCGATGTGATCTCATACTTCTGAAACATCTTCCGCGCATCCTGCTCGGTGCCGCTATTGACCCGGCTGCGAATGGTATAGCTGATCGCGGACCCGCCGCCCTGCACGCGTACCGACCCCAAAGTGACCTTCAAATGCAGGTTCCTGGCAGCGGGCAAAGTGCCCGTTGTCTCCTCCACCCAGCTATTGCCGTCACGGTATACGCGGCTTTGTTGTGCCAGCGCCCCCGTGAGCGAACACGCCAGGATGGCCAGTACCCCAGCGAATTGTTTGACTTGCCCCAAAGTAGACCCTCCTCCGTCCCAACTTCTGCAATCTAACTTCTGCAATCTGCCTTCTGACTTCCGCAACCCGGCCCCCTAACTCCTGCAATGCCTTTTGCTTCCGTCTTAATCCAACTCCGGCAGTTGCGCCAACTGGGCCCGCGACTGCTCGCGAATGAACTTGTTGCTGTCTTTTGCCGCCAGGCGCTCCAGCGTTGCGCGAACGCTGGCGTCCGCGTGTACCGGCTCCAGGACTCGCAGAGCTTCCGTGCGTAATCCCGGATTGGCGTCGTTCGTGAGAGTTTCCAGTACGGCGTCGCGCACACGAACATCGTCTTTTACATACGAACCGAGACCTTCCAGAGCTTTCAAGCGCACGCCCGGGTTGTTGTCGTAGCGCAGCGCGTAGACCAGCGCTTCGCGTACACGGGAATCGTTCATGCGCTGTTTCAGCAGGTCGACGGAATCTACGCGCACACCCGAATTCGTATTGTTCTGCGCAGCGAATAAAAGGAGCTGCTGTATACGGGTGTCGTTCAGCGAACCGGCGGTCTCTTTCGTGTTGACGGTGTCGTATTTAATGTTCACGCGGTTGGTTCCCGGCTCCGGAGTGATGGAACGGATGCCGGTGATGTTGGCGTCCTCTGTCATCGTGCCCGCATTCACGCCGGCACCCTGGCCAGGAACCTCGGTCGTTCCGCCCTTCATGGCACGGAAGGTTACTGCTGTGCCGCCGCCAAATCCCACCAAGAGAAGCATCGCCGCCAGCGCTGGGGAAAACCGTACCTGTCGCAACCAGATACCTGGGTCGAATGTCAGGCGTGTCCAGAAGCCGCCCTGCTGCGCGGTCTCCAAAGCCTCCTGCAAGCGCATCCGCGAAGACGTCAGCAGATAGGGCGAAGGCTCGACGACCGTGACCGTGGCCATGGTCTGGCGGAACTCTTGCGCAGCCGCCAGTTCTGCGGCGCAAGCTTCACAGCGCGCCACGTGCTGGTCGAGTTCGTAGCGCGCGTCATCCGCCAGCTCGTCGTAGACGTGCAGCATGATGTTTTGTTGTACCCACTCGCATTTCATATCGCCTGCCCCCTTCGCGCCGCGTCGCCGCCTCTTACATCACCGCCAGAGCGCACCCCTGACAGCGCCCCCCGCAGCTTCTGCGTCGCTCGAAACAGCGTGTTCTTCGCCGTTTCTTCCGTTGTGTTCAGCATCTCGCCCACGGTACGCAACTTCAGCCCGTGGTAGTGTTTCAATTCAAAAACCATGCGTTCGCGCGGCGTCAGTTTTTCGAGCGCCCGCCCGATCTGTGATCCCAACTCCCGGCGCAATAGATCCCGCTCAGGATTCGCGTTGGGCCGGTCATCGGCCGTTTGCTCGATGACGCTGAATTCCTCCCCATCCGCATTCACCACCACGCCTGCGTCTTCCTTGCGCACTTGCTTGCGGCGCAGATGATCAAGACACAAATTGGTAACGATGCGGTAGATCCAGGTATAGAACGAACACTCGAAACGGAAACTGCCCACGTTCCGGTAGGCTTTGAGGAAAGCCTCCTGGTAAATGTCCTGCGCCTCGTGTTCGGAGCCCGTCAGCCGCAGCGCCAGCCGCAACACCGCCTGATCGTAGCGGCGCACGAGGTCCTCGAAGGCAGCGCGGTCTCCGCGCTGAGCCTCCCGCACCAGAACGGTGTCGTCTATGCGGTTCAGACTCTCTCCGGCCATTTGGCCCTGACGGGTACCCTGACTCCCTGCCCTGTGTCCCGGCGTAACTCTCGCCGGAAGCCGATCGCGATCCTGCCACGGTAACGCCCAACTTTGAGCTGGCATCTCTTTCCCCTGCCCGCTAGCAGCTCAGCCAGTTCCTGTACTGCCCGCTTACAGGGGAATAGACGCGGGAATCCCGCTCAGGTGAGCAGGATTATACGTCCGTCCCACCAAAGTAATCGCGCAAAATCAAGGGATAAGCGACAAAAAGACGGGCAAAAACGCCCGTCTTTTGTGCTTGTGAGTGCTCGGAAGTTAACTCCGCGGTTGCTTTGAATGTGAGCGGTCAGCCGCAGTTTCGTAAATCAGATGCCAGGCTGTTTCGTCCCAAGCCTTCGAAGAGTGATACCAGTTCCCCTCGTCGCCACGAAGAATCGTGCTTGCGTTGAGCTGGTACCATTCATCAGTTTTGCCGGGAAAGTACACGTAACCCTGGTTAGTCGACGGGTCGTACTCATAGAACACGACGTAGACTAGCTGCGGACGCGGAAGCTTTGCGAAAAATGATACCTGGTAGCGCTTGAAGCGACTCGGTGGTTCTGCAGCCGGGCCCTTAGACCAGTCGATGATGAATGAATTGGCCTCGAAAGAGCTGGTCCCAAGACCGTCCCAGACACGGAAGTGTGAAAGGATCTTAGGATCGGTGATATCGATAGGATTTCTGAGATCGGCACCCGCGATCGTGATCTTGGCCGTCTCCGCCTTAGCAAACGACTGGACGGGAGCCAGAATCAGGAGACAAAAGAAGAAATTCTCAAGCAGACGCTTCATATCCCACCCCAGCGTAGCTTCAAATTACATCACCCAGCATCGGGCGAGTCAATGTCGGATATCCAGGGCTGCCAACGGATTTTCGAGCGAGACCTGCTATTAGCAGCTTTTCCCTAGGCCTTCTCCGCCTCGGCTTCCTTTTCGATCACAACCTTGAAGTGCGCCGTAACATCCCGGTGCAGCTTCACGGCAATCGTGAAGTCTCCGAGCTGCTTCAGCGGCTCGTGCAGTTGAATCTTGCGCCGGTCGATGTCGAAGCCCTTCTTCGTGAGTTCGGCAGCGATGTCGCTGGATGTGACCGAACCAAACAAGTGGTCGCCTTCGCCAGCCTTCCGCGTGAAGTTCACTGCTACGGCATCGATCTGCTTGGCCAGCTCTTCGGCTCCCGCTTTTTCCTTGGCGTTGCGCCGGACGGCCGAGGCCTTCATCTGCACCACGACGGCCTTGTTGGCGGCATTGGCTTCAATGGCCAGCTTCTTGGGCAGCAAATAGTTTCGGCCGTAGCCGGCTGCGACCTTCACTACGTCGCCGCGTGAACCCAGCTTGACCACATCTTCTTTCAGAATGACTTCCATGACTTAGCTCCGTTTTCAATATTTCGGTCGCAGCGACAAGCGGCATGCAAAGTTCTAGCGGTTCGAGAACGGCAACAAGGCGATATTGCGTGCCTGCTTAATCGCCGCCGACACGCGACGCTGATGCCGTGTGCAAACGCCAGTCAGGCGTCGTGGCACGATCTTTCCGCTCTCCGCCACGAACTGCTGCAGCAAGCGCACATCTTTGTAGTTCACGCCGTCAATCTTCTCGACGCAGAACTTGCAAACTTTCTTGCGGCGGAAAAACTTGCGCCCGCCCGGTCCACCCGGTCCGCCCGCTGGACGCGGAGGACGCGCGCCACCTTCACTCCGGCCCTGATAGCCGCCAGAGTGACCACCACCGCCCGAATGCCCTGCAGAAGATCTTCCTGTTGGTTCAGCCATGTTGCTCCTTCGCGTAATTCGTATCGATCTTGTTTCGTTCGATCTTGTGCCTTTCTATTTCGTCCAAAGCTTAGGCCGTAACGGCAGTCGGCTCGCCCGGAGCCGCTTCCGTCGCCGTGGCCGGCGCCACGGGCGCAGCCACTGTCTCCGCTGTTACTGGCGGAGGAGGAACGGTCCGCTTCTTCGCGTCGCGCAGCTTCTTCATCTTGTCCAAACGCTTCTGCTCTTCATCCATGCGCACCGTGATGAACTTGAGAACCGGTTCCGTCACGCGCAGACGGCGTTCGATTTCGTGCACCAGCACGCCGCCGCCCTCAATCGTGAGCAGCACGTAGAAACCGTCCTGGAATCGGCCGAGCGCGTATGCCAAGCGGCGCTTGCCCATCTTCTCTTTCGCTTTGACCACGCCACCAGCAGTCGTCACTTGCGACTCGAGCGCAACAATCAACTTATCCAGTTCTTCTTCCGGCATGTCCGGACGCACGATGAACATCACTTCGTAAATGCGTTGCATTCTGTTCTCTCCATCTCCCCAGTCGAGGAGATTTCTTATTTCTTGCTACTTCTTGGTCTCGTTACCTTCCGGCAGATCTGGGCGGCGGTTGAATTCGTTCATTGCCGCATCCACTCCATCGGTCAAAATCTTTCTTACTGCCTTCGCCGCCGTATCAAGTACTTCATCGATCAGCGGATACTGCGGTTTCCGGAACGCACTCAACACATACCGCGCCCCGTCCCCTACCTCGTGATCCGGCGCAACTCCAAGCCGAATCCGCTGCACTTCCTGGCTGCCCAGCGCTTCCAGAATCGACTTCATTCCGTTGTGCCCCGCCGCGCTGCCTTGTTTCCGCACCCGAATCGAACCCAACGGCAGGTCCAATTCGTCATAAATCACCAGCAAATCCTTCACCGGATCGGCCTGGTACTCGTCCACCAGCTCGCGAACCGACAAGCCGCTCAGGTTCATGAAGGTTTCCGGCTTGGCCAACAGCACCGGAACCCCAGCAATCTCCGCTCGCGCCGTCAATGCCCGGCACTGGCGGTTGCGAACCTCAACGCCACACTGCTCGGCGATGCGATCGACAGCACGAAAGCCCAAATTGTGCGGCGTGAACTCATACTCAATGCCGGGATTTCCTAATCCAACGATCAGCTTCACGCCACGGCACCCGAAACCGCTTGACCCTACTTCTTGGCTTATTTCTTTTCCTTCTTCTTGTCGCCTTCCTTGCCCTTGTCGGCAGCAGCAGGTTCTGCACCTTCTTCGGCGTCCTGCTTGCCCTTCTTGACCACTTCCGGCTCGGCCGCGCCAGCTGCTGCGTCAGCTGCCACTGCATCCGGCGTGACTTCGACCACTTCCTTGATGGCAATGACGTGGGCCACCATCTGGTTAGAATCGGTGATGAACTTCAGCTTTTCGCCGTGCGGCAGGTCAACCACGCGGATCATCTGGCCGAAGGCCAGCCCACTGACATCCACATCGATGTGTCCCGGAATATCCGCCGGGAGACACTCGATTTCGACTTCGCGCAAGATCTGCTCGAGAATGCCCCCTTCAAGCTTCACGCCCGCCGCTTCGCCCTTGAGGAGGATCGGGACGTTAACGCGCAACACCTTGTCCATGGCAATGCGCTTGAAGTCGACATGCAACAAGCCGCCCTTGATCGGCTCGTACTGCCAATCCACGATCATGGCCTTGGTCATCTCGTCGGGCAGCTTCAAATCCACAATCGTGTTGTGGCCGGTTTCCGAATACAGAATCCGCTTTACTTGGCGCGGATCGACAGATACCGTCTGCGAGTTTTTACCCGCTCCGTACACGACCGCCGGGACCTGCCCGGCGACACGCACGCGCCGCGCTGCGTTTTTCGAGGTCGCCTCGCGCGAGGTTGCTTCCAAAGTGTTATTGACTGCTGCGTTTGCCATAATTTGATTTCCTTAACCTAATCTACGCAAAAAGATTGCTGACCGACGTCTCTTCGTGAATCGAGCGGATCGCGCTGCCAATCAATCCGGCAATCGACCGTACCTTAATCTTCGGTTCTTTGGCCGCCGCTTCCGTCAGCGGAATCGTGTTCGTCACCACCACTTCCACCAGGGGCGAATTCGCAATGTTCTCGACCGCTGGCCCCGACAGCACTGCATGCGATGCGCACGAATATACCGACGACGCCCCGTTCTCCAGCAAAGCATGCGCTGTTTTCACCAGCGTGCCCGCCGTGTCGATCAAGTCGTCGAGCACCAGGCAAGTTCGCCCGCGGACATCTCCAATCACATGCATCACTTCTGCCACATTGATGTCCGTGCGCCGCTTGTCCACAATCGCCAGCGCCGAATCCATCTTCTTGGCAAAGAACCGCGCTCGTTCCACGCCGCCTGCGTCCGGCGATACCACTGTCAAATTCGGCAGCGCCAGCTTTTTGAAGTAGTCCACCAGCACTGGCGACGCGAACAAGTGATCCACTGGAATGTTAAAAAACCCCTGCAACTGCGGCGTATGCAAATCGACAATCAAAGCCCGGTCCGCGCCCGCAGTCGTCAGCAAATCCGCCACTAACTTCGCCGATATCGGAACGCGCGGCTTGTCTTTCCGGTCCTGCCGCGCATATCCGTAGTACGGAATCACCGCCGTGATTCGCCGCGACGATGCCCGCTTGAGCGCATCAATCATCAGCAGCAATTCCATGATGTGCTCATCCACCGGATTGCAAGTCGGCTGGATCACGAACACATCGGCGCCGCGAACATTCTCCTGAATCTGGACGTAATGCTCGCCGTCCTTAAAACGCGTCAGGAACGCTTGCCCGCGGGCTAGTCCCAAAAATTCACAAACCTCGTCCGCCAAAGCCTGATTGGCGGTACCCGAGAAAACCTTCAACTTATCGTCCAACCGCGGGCGCTGTTTCCGGTCCAC
>Ga0137410_10002020_pt1 | contig 13884 bp, 10 predicted proteins | sample CZODoug1_16funga_FD_108878 | JGI IMG/M metagenome (GOLD analysis project Ga0137410, IMG submission 108878) | Vadose zone soil fungal communities from Angelo Coast Range Reserve, California, USA - CZODoug1_16fungal (Illumina Assembly) | ecosystem: Environmental > Terrestrial > Soil > Vadose zone... | reverse complement strand
GAGCTGGCATCCCGGCTATATCGACTGGTGGATGAATATGGGGCCAGCCGGCTTCCAGGAGGCGCTCGTCTATCTGCGCACCGCGGTGTCGGTTGATCCCAAGGGCTGGGCCAAGTTCGACTATGTGAAGATGCCCGACTATCGCTGGGGCATCCTGCTGGCGCCCGCCGAGGAGAACCGCAAGATCCCGTTCGGGCACCATTACGGCGAGCCGGCCTGGCAGGACGTGCCGGGCGAATATCGCGCCATGCTGCGCCGGCTGATGGTGATCCAGGGCGACACCGAGCCGGCCTCGGTCGAGCAGCAGCGCCATCTCGGCACGACCGCGCCGTCGCTCTATGACCTGCGCAACGTCTTCCAGGTCAACGTGGAAGAAGGCCGCCACCTCTGGGCCATGGTCTATCTGCTGCAGAAATATTTCGGCCGCGATGGACGCGAGGAGGCGGCCGAGCTCTTGCAGCGTCGTTCCGGCGATCCCGACAAGCCGCGCATGCTCGGCGCCTTCAACGAAGCCACGCCGGACTGGCTGTCGTTCCACATGTTCACCTTCTTCACTGACCGCGACGGCAAGATGCAGCTCGAGAGCCTTGCACAGTCGGGCTTCGACCCGCTCTCGCGCACCTGCCGCTTCATGCTCACCGAGGAAGCGCACCACATGTTCGTGGGCGAGACCGGCATCGGGCGCACGCTGCAGCGCACCTGCGAGGCCATGAAGGCGGCGGGCATCGACGATCCCAATGACATTGAAAAAACTCGCGCGCTCGGTGTCATCGATCTGCCGACCCTCAAGAAGAAACTCAACCTGCACTACACGCTGTCGCTCGACCTGTTCGGCTCCGAGGTCTCGACCAACGCGGCCAATGCGTTCAATGCGAGCCTGAAGGGCCGTTTCCAGGAGAGCAAGATCGAGGACGACCACAGGCTCGAGAGCGCGACCTATCCGGTGCTCAAGCTGGTCGATGGCGTGATCAAGCGGGTGGACGAGCCGGCGCTGACCGCGATCAACATGCGGCTGCGTGACGACTACACCGCCGACTGCCAGCGCGGGCTTGACCGCTGGAACAAGATCATCGAGCGCACCGGCGTTGAGTACAAGCTCGAGCTGCCGCACGTGGCGTTCCATCGTCACTTTGGCGAGTTCAAGGACCTCAAGGTGACGCCGGAGGGCCAGATCATCGATGAAGCCACCTGGACGCGCGCCCAGGACCAGTGGCTGCCTTCGGTGGCTGACGGCGAGTTCATCCAGAGCCTGATGAAGCCTGTCACCGAGCCTGGCAAGTTCGCGAGCTGGATCGCGCCGCCGCGCGTCGGCATCGACAACAAGCCGGGCGACTTCGAATATGTGAAAATCGCGGCGTAAATTTCAGTGCATCAGCGCTGAGGCGATGGACGAGGCAAGGGGCCGGCCGGTCGCGGGCCGCCTTGTCCGGTCGTGCCGACTCCGGTCGTGCCGGCGGGTGTCAGCCCGCTCTTGGCATCAGCGCGGGCAATGCACTGTGCCGCCGTATTCATGCCTTTTGCCGCCTCACATTGAGCCACCGTCTGGAAGGCACAGTTTGCCATGCCTGAAACGTCCTTGAGGCAGACAGGGGAACCCTGCCCCAAAGCCGCGGGTGCAGCGACCAGGGCGGCCATGAGACTTGATGAAGCGATCAGCATTCTCATGAGGGACTCCTTTGTGGTCGCCCCTCCGCGCACAACAAATTGCTCGCAGCCATCGTTCCTGAACCAAAGGTCAGGAAGTCCCTCGCGTCTACCAATTCCGCCACGCCCGCGGAGCCAGCAATCCTAGCCAACCGCAGCCAAGGCAAAAACCCACACGACCGTTCTGACTTCCAAAAGCGATGAGGTCACTTTAGCGTCTGATGCACGCGACCGTTGGCTGCGTCGCTGCCGGCAAGACAACAGGCAGGGGCCCGGGCCCCCTCCAGAAGAGCTTCGATCCAACGCCACAAAAAGTTTGGGAGGACGAATCACGAAAATGAGAGTGGCTCCCAACCTCGCCAAGCTTAGGAATAAGGTGTGGTATCAATTTACCAAGAAAAATCAGATACTTACAACAACTAGCTGACGCCTTCTTTATGCATTAACTTTTTCAAGGGTTTTTAGACCCAGTAGGAACGCGGGGGTGGCTCTTCGATCGGCGAGTCGAATAAACTGGATTTGTTCTTGCACACACGCGATGGATGTAGTGATGTTGTATTTTAATGACGAAGTAGCTCGCAAAGGCGAATTGATTCTAGGCGCGTTTACCCTGGGGGCGGATAATGGCGGGTAATATGGGCGGCGAGCACTCGGAAGGCCGCAAAAACGAGGAAGGGCCCTTGTGGAGGGAACTTTCTGCCGAAGCGAGGGCGGAATATATCAACCGTGATGTTGAGCAAATAATTGTTGAGAGTCGCGCCGCAACGAGAGAAATTGTAGATGCTGCGATCAAGGAATTTGCGGAAGATTATGCGGAAATAAAGAGTTGGCCGATGAGGAAATCGGTACTTCGCAACGTTGCAGAAGTGCCTTACCCCGTTGACGCGGAACTTCCTAATGCTGTGGACGAGCCGCGTCCCCAAGAAGTGAGACCGCTATCAAGTCGCAGGGGCACAATTCACTCATTCTTTTTGCAATTATTTGGATTATAGCGTCGCGAAATTTGCGTATCAGCTGAATTGCATTCATGCCGCGTGTATCATCTCCTGATCAAGTCTCTCCGCTATCACCTTAGCTTCATCGTCAAGCTGCCAGAGTTCGCTCGCGATTGTGTGAATTGCAGTGTGAATGTCATGATATGCCCGACCCCTCCCGTCGCAAAATTCAAAGTTATCAAGGGGAATATTACTATCAACAACCACGACCCAATCCGTGGATCCACGAGCACCGCCTGGACTACGCATTACCGGAACAGCGAGCATCCATTCGATTTCATCCCAAAGAAGACGATGGGAATAGCGATGCCTTGAACCGGCGTCGGCATCGAGCCGGTTTGGGTCATTCCAAATAACCTCGAATGGGTCTCTCGAAACCTTGCGAAGAACCGGGAGCCAGCTTTCCCATGCTTTACCGGGAACCGAAGTCCCTTTTCGAAAAAGCAGTCGATCGTCCGTGTCGAGCCGAAAGGAACAATTGGAGCAAAATCGCCATACCTGTCTGAGCGCTCTTGCTCCGTATCGAGTAGGCTGAAGAAGTGAGACTCGAATTCTTGGCTTAATTCCAGAAGGCGGCTCACTCGCGAGATGCTTCCGCACCGCGTGGAAAATTCTCAAGCATTTGTCAGCATAAAGTTTGCGTTTCGCAGCCCTGAGATTTAGGCTTGCGCGAAAGCCGCGCCGCGCCCACTCGATCTCATCGTTGGCACGTTTGGTACCCATATCAAAATCCATCAGTCGCGCTTCGGTGTCCAATTCGACAGGCACCCTTCGCGTCCTTCTAGTCTCCAAAGCGCGAGCACCGAAGACTGCGGCGGCGACTAATGCCATGAAATCGCTGAACGGCTTGAAAAGGCGCCACGAGGTCCAAGCCCTGTAGGGCACTTTCCCTCGCACTTCGATCGTGAATGTATGAAGGTCAGGATTAATCTCGCGCTGAGCGTCATAGGGCCAAGCCGGCAGATTCGATGTGAAGCCACCATCATAATAGACTCTGTCGTCGTCTCCATCAATCTTCACCGGTCGAAATAAGATTGGAATTGCAGCCGAGGCCGCAACAGCATCTGCGACAAAAACATTGGGCGTCGCATCGTTCGAAAAAAGTTCAAGTGCTCCACTTCGGATATTTGTAGCAACCATAGCAAGCGATTTACAGTCAGCATCTCGAAGCATCTGAAAAGTGACTATTTTTCGATAGGCTTTGCGACGTTTGATTGCGCTGGCACATTCGTCAAGGCGTTCAGTGAATTTGACACGTTTTGACTGCTCAAGTGTCTTGTCGCTAGCTAACTTTTCGAATTTCTCCTTTAACTTTACTGCCAATGCCAAATCGATTGCATTGGTGAAAATATCCGTCGTTAGCAGGCCCCGAAGCAAGCAACGAACTGCCCAAGCGAAGACAAAGACGCTAAGAAGCCAAAAGAGGATCAGACTGAGAGTAGGAGCATAGTCAGCGAGTGATTGCAGGAACCAGGAAATCATCGAGCCCAGCCAATTTGGTAGTTGATCTGCAAAGCCCCACGACACCCACCACTGATGCAGAAATGGATAGCCGTTTATGAGCGCCCAATGGATACCAAGAATTGAGAGAAGCCATATTAGAGCCAATGAGACCGACATGAGAAGAGGATGAGAAACTAGAGAGCGAAGAAAGAGGAACCTTAGCACCCCCGTTCCGAAGACGCTGGTGACTTTATTAAGCCGCGCGTTTTCAAGTACTTTCGAACGAGCAGCAGCGGTTTGTCGAGCCCATGAAAGCAGTTTCATCGCGAATGAATGAATAAAACTACGGGCTCCCCAGATTAACCATGGAAGAACACGGGCAAATCGCCTGGATCGAGCTGGAGGTCGGGGTATAGTGGGTGGTATCGCTTCTTCCTTGGGAAGCATCTCCTCTGAACTGTACTCTACTGAGATCAAGGCGGCGACGAGCGCGCCGATCGACGTTCCAGATAAACCGCGCAGCGCATATTTGGGCCAGTGATCGTATTTGATCCCTCGATTGGGGTCCATCGCTCGTTCGATTTCTCGATATGCGCCAAGATGGACAATGCCTTTCGCCCCGCCCCCCTCGAAGGTGAGAATAATTTCGAGCGGTTTATTGGCGAACGGGTCCGCGCCAGCTTGCTGATCAACGGGCAGCCACATCTCAGGGTTAGGTCGTTCTCGCGGATCCATGTCAGTCTTGGCTTGAATCCGTCATTTGAAGAACCAATTTTCGCGTTTTACGGCGTTATTCAGCTTAAAAAATGGGATTTTCGAGAACAAAATAAATCGCAATCTGTCATTGCGCAAGTCTCCTGTACACCCAGACTCATCAAAGTTCGACCACTAGAATTTTCCCTGATAGGCTCGTGGTTTACGCACATTGATGGCGGTGGCATCGATCATATTCTTGATGTGGGCGGCGAAATGCTGCTCGATCATCTCCACCGAGGTGCGGCAGTTCTTGGCGATCTGGTAGATGTCGGCGCCTTCCATTAGGCGGAGGCTGATATAGATGTGACGCAAGCAATAAGCGCTACGCCGCTGCCCATCGCGATCGAACTTCAGGCCTTCTTCGGCGAGAATGGCGTTGAACAACATGCGGTGCGATTTCGGGAAGATGCGATCAGTTGGATGCGGAGCAAGGCGCGAAAGCGCCGATTGCAGATCGGTCGGACCGGGCGAGCGCCGCTTCGTAATGCGCTGAAACGGAAACACCGCGCCCGGCATGCTCTTGCAGTAACCAGTGCCGCACTTGCCACGCACATCGATATGCAAGATCGTTTGCTTGGCATCCCCAACATTCTCTTTCACGATTTTCACATCTCTAAATTCAAGCCGGTTGGCTTCATCGGGCCGAAGGCCGGTGTTCACCATGAAGAGGACGTGGTCGTGAAGGTCTTCACAGCCGACGCGCTTGTCCAAGCGCTTTGGGTTTTTCGCGCGTTCGCGCGTGGCGCTATTGAGTTGCTTGTATTCCTCAGGAAAGAACCAGGCCCGACGATTAAACTTACCGGCTTTCTTGTAGGGCTCAGAGAGATTGGGGATCGCATCCAACCGTGCAACACAGCCGTCTTAAGCACTTGAATTCGGACGAGCGGAGTTCTGCTAAAACGCCGTTCCGGGAATGGATGGAGGGAGATTTCGACACTTGGCAGGACCGCGTCAAAGGCCGCAATGCCGCGGTGGAGGTACTGCTGCCGATGGGGGCAATCGCGATCGGCATGACCGCATTCGCAATTGTTCTGCACTTCACCGAAGACGTTGCAACGCCTACTGCAGGGGAATGCCTGCCTCGCGCATGACCTGCTGGAACTTGGCGACGTCAGCGCGAAATTTGATGTTGAACTCATCCGGCGTTGAGACCACTGGATCATTGCCCATCGTCTTGAGGCGCGCCTGGGTGTCGGGCAGCGCGATCGCCGCTGCCGCTTCGCGCTGGATACGCTCGACGATCTCGCGTGGCGTGCTGGCGGGCACGAAATAGCCCTGCCAGCCGGCCGCTTCGAAGCCCGGGATGGCGGCTTCGGAGACGGTCGGCACGTCCGGCAGCACGGCTGAGCGCTTGGCGCTGTTGACCGCAAGCGCGCGCAGCTGGCCGCCTTCGATCAGCGGAACAATGGTGCCGATCGGCACGATCGCGACATCGATCTCGCCCGCGATCAGCGCCGGATTGAGCAGCGCATCGCCGCGATAGGGAACCGCCTGGATGTCGATTCCGGCCGCGCGCTTGAACATCTCCATGGTCAGGTGCAGCGAGTTGCCGACTCCCGTCATGCCGTAGTTGAGCTTGCCCGGCTGGGCCTTGGCGAGCGCGATCAGCTCCTGCACGGTTCTCGCCGGCAGCTTGGGATTGGCAACCAGCACGGTCGAGGTCGCGACCAGCTGCGTCACCGGGATGAAATCCTTGAGCGTGTCGAACGGCAGCGTGCGATAGATCGCCGGGCTGATCGCCTGGCCGTTGGTGTTCTGCAGGATGGTGTAGCCGTCAGGCGGTGCCTTGGCGACGAGGTCGGCGCCGCTCATGCCGCCGGCGCCGGCGCGGTTCTCCACGATCACCGGCTGCCCGAGCGACTCCTGCAGCCGAGCGCCGATGATGCGCGCCAGCGCATCGACCGCGCCGCCGGCCGCGAACGGCACGATGATGCGAATAGGCTTGCTCGGATAGGGCTGCGCGTTCGCCGCGCTGATCCCAATAGCAAGCAGCGCAAGCGCGCCGAAGAGTGTCGCTGTCGCCAATCGCCAGCGCTGCATCGAGCCGTCTCCGCGACTACTCCGCCGCTTCGCCGGCGCGAGCGCTATCCCACCACGGACAGACGCCCGCCATGCGCTCGTAGTTGCCTTCGATCACGTTCACCGGCTTGCGCAGGCCGGTGGCGGCCGCCGCAACCCTGATCTTGCGCGCCTCGACGCGGCCCTCGGGCGGCATCCACATGCGGTCGTGACCCCACAGGCTCGGGCCCCAGGTGACCTCCTGCTCCTGCCAGTTGTCGGTGTCGATCACGCGGCCGCCCCAGCCGTATTCGACCATGAAGCCCGACGGGCTGTTGGAGTAGAACGAGGTCACCTCGTCGTTGATGTGCCGCCCGAGCGTGACGCCGATGCGTCCCTCGACGCCGAGCGCAAGGTCGTAGCCCTGACCGACATCGTCGAGATTGTAGAGCTCGATCATCAGATGATGCACGGCGTTGCGCCCGGTCTCGATGAAGGCAACCGAGTGATGGCGCGGATTGGCATGGAAGAAGTAGGCGTTGAACGGCTTGGTCATGTAGTCGCTGAGCCGGAAGCCGAGCACGTCGCGATAGAACGGCATCGCGTCGTTGATGTCCTTCACGTGCAGCACCGCATGACCCATGCCGAGCGGACCGGTGCGGAAGCCCGAGATGTTGCGGCCAGACTTGAACGGCTCGCTCGTGCACTCGGCGCCGTGGAATACTTCCAGCCGGTTGCCGAGCGGATCGGAGAAGGTGATGAGGTTTTGCACGCGGCGCTCGTCGGCGAGCGCGCGCGTGCCGCGCGTCACCGCAACGCTGTGGCCCTCGAGCCCGCCTGCAAAGCGATCGAGCGTGGCTGCGTCAGCGACCTCCCAGCCGAAAAACCCAACGCCTTCGCCGCCGTCTTCAGTGACGACCAGCCGCTGTTTGCGGTCGTCCATGCGGAAGGCGAGCATGCCGCGGCTCTTGTCCACGAGCTGCATCCCTAAAAATTTCTCGCCGAAGGTCGACCAGTCTTCCAGCGACTTGGCGCGCACACCGACATATCCGAGAGCGTCAATCGACATTGCTGTCCTCAGTCCTGCAACGGAATCTTGGCGTCCTTCACCACCTTGGCGAACTTCGCGAGGTCATTCTTGAACACGGCAGCGAAAGCCTCGGGCGTGCTGGCGACGACCTCATTGGCGGTCGCCTCCAGGCGCTCACGCACGTCGGGCGCGTTCAGCGCCTTGGCGGCTTCGCGCTGGATGAGCGCGACGATCTCGCCCGGCGTATTCGCCGGCACGAACCAGCCCTGCCAGCTCGACGACTCGAATCCCGGCAGGCCGCTTTCCGCGATGGTCGGAACCTGCGGCAGCGCGGGCGAGCGCTTGGCGCCTGGGATCGCGAGCGCGCGCAGCCTGCCGGCTTCGACATGCGGCTTGGCGGTCGCGAACGGCACCACGGCCAGGTGGACCTCGCCGGCGATCAGCGCGGTGTTGAGCGGCGCGTCGCCGCGGTAGGGCACCGCCTGCAGCTCGATGCCGGCTGCATACTTGAACATCTCGACGGTGAGATGCAGCGGGTTGCCAATGCCGGTCATGCCGTAGTTGAGGCTGCCCGGCTTTGCCTTGGCGAGCGCGATCAGCTCCTGCACCGATTTCGCGGGCAGCGAGGGCGTGGCGACCAAGAGGAGCTGGGAGGCAACGAGCTGCGTGACCGGCGTGAAGTCCTTGACCGCATCGAACGGCAGCGACTTGTACAGCGACGGGCTGATCGCCTGGCCGTTGGTGTTCTGCAGGATGGTGTAGCCGTCGGGCGGCGACTTGGCGACCGCGTCGGCCGCGACATTGCCGGCGGCACCCGCGCGGTTCTCGATGATGACGGGCTGGCCCACAGATTCCGACATCTTGGCGCTGACGAGGCGCGCCAGCACGTCGACCGCGCCACCGGCCGCGAACGGCACGATCAGGCGGATCGGCTTCGTCGGATAGCTCTGCGCGCCGGCCGGGTCTGAGCCAAGCACAGTCAGCACGAAGGTCAAAGCAACAATGAGCCGCCTCATCGAAGCGCTCCTGCCAGGGGAACTCGGGCCACACGATAGCACAATGCGGGCGCACGGCGGTGTCAACTCATGATATAGCGTCGCACCGGCCTGCAATCATGGAAAAATGCCGCAGAGCCAGTCTTTCGAGGGTTCTGCGCTGAGGGGGAATTAAGACTCGTGGTCATCGACGTGTTCAATCACTTCATGCCGGCGGCCTATCTCGAGCGGCTGGCGAAGTTTGCGCCCGACCATATTGCGGTGACGGCCTTTCCGCGGCTCAAGCCGCTGGTCGACGTCGATGCGCGCCTGCGTCTGCTCGATCAGTTCAGCGACCTGCGGCAGGTCATCTCGCTCGCCAACCCGCCACTGGAGCTCGTTACAACGCCGGCGCAGTCGCCGGAGCTTGCACGAGCCGCAAACGATGCGCTGGCGGATGTCTGCCGCAAACATCCGGATCGCTTTCCAACGTTCGTGGCATCGCTGCCGATGAACAATCTCGAGGCGTCGCTTGAGGAAATCGATCGCGCCATCGCGCAGCTCGGTGCGCGCGGCATCCAGGTGTTCACCAATGTGGCCGGCAAGCCGCTGAGCGCGCCCGAGCTGCGTCCGATCTTCCGAAAAATGGTGGAGCACGACCTGCCGGTCTTCGTGCATCCCATGCGTGGGCCGCAATTCTCCGACTACGCCAGCGAGACGGCGTCGGCCAACGAAATCTGGTTCAGCTTCGGATGGCCTTATGAAACAACCGCCTGCATGACGCGGCTCATCTATTCCGGCATCTTCGACGAGCTGCCAGCTCTAAAGATCATCAGCCATCACATGGGCGGCATGATCCCTTATTTCGCCGGCAAGATTAAGCTCGGCTTCAAGCAGATCTTTTTCGGCACGCCGGACATCAATCCGATTGCGCAGGAGTGCGGCCTCAAGCGGCCGCCACTCGACTATTTCAAGATGCTCTATGCCGACACCGCGCTCGGCGAGGATGCGCCGACGCGCTGCGGACACGCTTTCTTCGGCACCGGCCATTGCCTGTTCGCCACCGATGCGCCGTTCGATGCCGAGCTGGGGCGTGGGCTGATTGTCAATTCGCTGCGCGCGGTTGAGGCGCTCGAAATTTCGGCAACAGAACTGGAGCAGATTCTCGCTGGCAATGCGCGAACGTTGCTGAAGTTGTGAAGGACAACGTGATGAAGACGCAAACCATCAACGTGAAACTGCGCGATGGCGTGATGGGCGCCTATCTGGCGGTGCCCGATCGCACGCCGGCAGGCGCAATCATTGCCATCATGGAGATCTGGGGCGTCAACGACACCATGCGGCGCCATGCGCATGAATTCGCCGAGGCGGGCTTCGTCTGCCTGGTCCCGGATTTGTTCTGGCGGCAGGAGCCCGGCGTCGAGCTCAGCGACCACAACCCTGCCGACGTGCAGAAGGCCTTCGATCTCTACTACGACTTCGACTATGACCTCGCGGTTCGCGACATGGAGGACACGCGGCATTTCCTGGAGGGACTTGGGGAGTGCAACGGCAAGGTCGGCGCTGTCGGCTACTGTCTGGGCGGCAAGCTTTGCTATCTCATGTGTTGCCGCACCGAGATCGATTGCGCCGTCGCTTATTACGGCACCTATATCGAGCACAATATCCGCGAGGTGAAGAACCTGCATCGGCCGTTCGTGTTGCACATGGCCATGAAAGATCGCTGGGTGCAGGCGGAAGTCAACGACCTGCTGGAGCGGCGGCTGTCACCCAATCCGCTGGTCACCATTCACAAATATCCCGGCGCCGACCATGCCTTCGCGCGGCATGGCGGCAGGACCTACAGCAAGCCGGAGGCCGACCGGGCGCTGGGGTTGACTGTCGACTTCTTCAAACGGCATCTCAGCACGCGTGTCGATGCGTAGCGCAAGCAGTGTAGCCCGGATTGAGCGTCAGCGAAATCCGGGACCGATGTTGCAAAATACTCGACCGCCCCCGCATTTCGCTAACGCTCAATGCGGGCTACGGGCAATGCCTATGTTGCCGCCGCTTCCGCAGTGGGAGTGCTACTCCGCCGCTGCGCGCGCGCTGCGGCCGTGGGCGGAGACGAGATAGTCCATCGCGGCCTGCACGCCGCCCTTCTTGTGCGGCACGCCGGCGAGCGCAAGCCCCATCTCGGTCGCTCCCAGCGCGCCCATCAGGTGGGTTTCGTTGATGTCGCCGAGATGGCCGATCCGGAAATATTTGCCGGTGTAGCGGCCGAAGCTCGCCCCGTAGGAAATGTTGAAGCGGTCGAGCGCCAGGTTGCGGAACGCGTCGGCGTCGTGGCCGTCGGGCAGCATCACGGCGGTGATGGTCGGCGAATAGTATTTCGGCTCGCGGCACATGATCTCGAGCCCCCAGCCGCGGACCGCGCGCCGCGTCGCCTCGGCCAGCCGGTCATGGCGGGCGAACACGTTCTCGAGCCCTTCCTCGTGCAGCATCTCGATCGAGGTCGCGAGCCCGTGCAGCATCTGGGTCGCCGGCGTGTAGGGGAAGAAGCCGATCTTGTTCATGTTCAGCATGTCGTCCCAGGCCCAGAACGACTTCGGCAGCATCGAGGTCTTGGCGGCCGCGAGCGCCTTGTCGCTCAGCGCGTTGAACGACATGCCGGGCGGCAGCATCAGGCCCTTCTGAGCGCCGCCAATGGTCACGTCGACGCCCCACTCGTCGTGGCGATAGTCGGCCGAGGCGAGCGACGAGATGGTGTCGACAAAGTAGAGCGCCGGATGGCCGGCGGCGTCGATCGCTTTCCTGATCTCTGCAATCGGCGACAGGCAGCCGGTCGAGGTCTCGTTGTGCAGGATGCAGACCGCCTTGATCTCGTGCGCCTTGTCCTTGCGCAGCGCATCCTCGACAGCGGTTGGATCCGCACCGATACGCCAGTCGGTGGTGATGAACTCAGGCTTGAGGCCGAGCTTGCCGGCCATGGTCTTCCACAGCGTCGCGAACTGGCCGGTCTCCACCATCAGCACGCGGTCGCCCGCGTTGAGCGTATTGACCAGCGCGGCTTCCCAGGCGCCGGTCCCGGTCGCGGTGTAGATGATCACCGGGTTGGTGGTCTTGAAGATGGTCTTGACCCCCTCTAGCACCCGCTTGGCCAACGCCTGGAATTCGGGACCGCGGTGATCGATGATCGGGGTATCCATCGCCCGCAGCACGCGGTCGGGCAGCGGCGACGGCCCCGGAATATGCAGGAAATGGCGGCCAACGGGGCGTGAGGAGTTCTTCGGCATCGTGTCGATTCCCGGCATGGGTGGTTGATCGACGACCGTGGGATCTATGCCGCCCCCGGTCGCAACTTGCCGCCATGAAGGACGAATGCGAGAGTCAGTCAAGGCTTTTGGCGAGCCTATTGTGGCGCTTCAGGCATTCGCAAAGGCGCGATCTGGCAGGAGAATGGTTTGGCGACGCTGATGTTCGTTGGCGTGGCACTTTGGCACGACAGAGCAGGAATCCTCGTGCCGCGCCGGTCGATGGCACACCATTCGCTACCGCTCCGCGTCCAGCTCACGCCGCGATCAAAAATGCTGACCTCGTCGAACCGGGCCTCGATCACTGGCTTGCCGGTGACATCGACAAAGCCCCATTTGTCGTCCGCGCGCACCGGCACCAGACCTGATCTGAGTCCGAAAGTGTGAGCCGTGTCATATTTCGGCTCGATTACCCAAGCTCCCGCTTCGTCGATCGCCCCTGCCTTCCCATTTAGCATGACACCGACGACGCCGTATTCGGACGGGCATACGTCGTCGAACGGCGTATGCGTGATCCACTTGCCGGTGGTGGCGTTGACGAGACCAGCGCGGCCATCATCCTTCACGAGCGCGATGTCGGTCCGGAAGGGCTGTGCCCGATCCAATCTTGGTTCGATTGCCCACGACCCGTCGGAGCGGATCAATCCGTATCGGCCGCGCAGCTCGACGGCCGCGAGGCCGTGCTGGAACAGTCCCAACGCGTCGAAGCGTTCCGCCGTCAACTGCTTCAGCCAACGATCGATGTGAGCGAATTGTCCCCCGATCTTGATCACGTAGGGCGGCTCGCATGTGACCGGCCACCACATCTCCCCTTGCGACGGTTCGAGCTGCGTTCCATCGCGCTCGAACAGGCGCGGCTTGTAGTCCATGTAGCCGAAGATGCGCCCATCCGGGCAGAACTGTGTGAACTGACCCAGCGGGAGCGAAATGGCTATTCCGCCGCCAGGCGTGACCCTGCTTGTCGACCTGCCACGCCAGAGCTTCATGCCGCCAATCAAGACTTTGCCGGTCGGATCGAGTAGGTCGGTCCGGTCGCCGCGTTGGGCAACGAACCCCTTGAACAAAGGCGCCTCGCCGCCGTAGTGCGAAAAGATGCTGTCGTAGGCCGGCTCGAGCACCCACTGTCCCGACCGGTCGATCAGGCCGACCAGGCGTCCGAGTTTGACTGGGGCCGGCATCCCTTCTGCAAACTCATGATCGCCTACATCAACGTCGAATTGGAGCGGTATGACGATTTGGCCGGTACGATCGATATATCCCAACTTGCCGGCGCGCCACACCGCGGCGAGGCCGTCACTGAACTCATTTTTGTATTGGAACGTCGGCTCCAGCGCCCAAGTACCGTCCGGTCGGATCAGACCCCAGCCGGTGCTGGCCTGCGCCCACATCAGGTTTTCATTCCCTGGATCGAAACCTTTGATGTCCCGGAATTCGGGCTGACTTATCCAGGTGCCAACCGCGTCAACCAATCCCCATTTTGCGTCTGGACGAAGCGAGTTGCCCGTTGGTCTTAGATAGGCGCCTGGAAACTCTTCGCGGCCCGGATGGAGTGTACGTTGGCTGCGCTCGCCATCGCTCACCCAGAAGACGTTTTTTGTGAACGGGATTGCGCTGGCAAAGCGTGGCGCCAGCACTTGCTTGCCCTCCAAGTCGATCAGCGCCGATTTGCCGCCGATATCCACTTCCGCAAGGCCGCGATAGTAACGCCCGGCGATCGGGTATTGCGGCTCGACGACGAGCTGGCCTTGCAG
>Ga0137410_10002013_pt1 | contig 13904 bp, 11 predicted proteins | sample CZODoug1_16funga_FD_108878 | JGI IMG/M metagenome (GOLD analysis project Ga0137410, IMG submission 108878) | Vadose zone soil fungal communities from Angelo Coast Range Reserve, California, USA - CZODoug1_16fungal (Illumina Assembly) | ecosystem: Environmental > Terrestrial > Soil > Vadose zone... | reverse complement strand
GCGGCGATTCCAGCAAGCTAATCCACATAGCGGACAACCTCCCCGGCTCACCGAGCACACTTTTCACGGTGCTGTCCATGGACATCGCCCGCAACCTGTTCATCACGTGGGCGCTGAGCCCTAACAGCGGCAGCCCCGCTCAGCGACAGGTCTTCGTAAGCACATCTTCGGCCGCCAGCGGCTGGACAAACTGGAGTACTCCGGTCCAGGTGAGCGACGGTTCGACGGTTACCGGCGATGCCGTCAACGTTTTTCCATGGATCAAAGCGGGCGGCGCTGGCCGTGCCGACGCTGTGTGGTATGGATCGAACTTGAGCGCAGACCCCAGCAGCCAGTCTGGGCAGGCTTGGAACGTTTTTATGTCCCAAGCTGTATATCCGACAGATCCGACGGGGGCAGTCACTGGGTGCGGCTCCAAGCGTTACGTTGGTGAAAGTTAGCCCGCACCCCATGCACTACAACGACATCTGCCTGCAGGGTTCGGGCTGCATCACCTCGCAGGGGAACCGCAACCTGGCCGACTTCTTCGCCATCACAATTGACCATACAGGCGCAGCAGAGATCGTCTACGACGACACCTCCAACGGTCTGGCGCAGCCAGGGTTCACCCCCACCGGCAACCAAACGATCGACCACGCCGGCGCCGGAGTGATCACCATTGCCCGGCAATCCTCGGGTCCAGGCCTGTTTGGCACCAAAGTTTCCGGGCCTTCCAACGCGCCAACGACCGGCATCACAGGCAACTTCGGCGATGCGCTCTTTCCTGTGATTGGCGGCACGAATATGCCTGGCATGGACATCCTGAGCAACTCCATCAGCCTATCGGGTAGTACGCTAACGCTGACAACCAAAATCGTTGACCTTTCCAATCCGGCCGCGACTGCGGCAAAGATAACCGGCACCGCGTTTCTCCAATACGTTACGCGTTGGCAGATGGGCAACACCATCTACTACGGCGCCATGGAAAACACTCTGCTGAACCGGCCGATGTTCTACGCAGGCGCAGCTCAGAGCGTGGATCTTTGCTCTGTGTCGGCTTGCTTTCCACACGTGATCACCTACCCTGAGCCTGGCCTGGGCGGCTCGGCTGAAAACGGCAGCATTAGTTGCCCCAGCGTGCCTTCGGCCAGCAACCCGTGCACGCTCACGATCAACGTGAACGTGGCAGACGTCGGAAGCCCCACCTCCTCGAGCCTGCTCGAGGAAGTGGGCAGCTACAGCTTCGCGTCGGCGCACCAGTCCGGTGCCACAACAAACGCGCAGGCGGAGGCAGACAATGTTCCGCTCGAGATCGACGGCGTTTGCTGCTACAACACGCGGCCACAACCTCCGCAGCCGCCGGTGTGCCGGCAGGCGAACGGAAATGATCACGTGCCCGGTAAGAACAGTGGTGAGGCGCCTTTCAATTTCCATCAGGACGACTGCGACCTTCAGTCACCGACCGTTGCCTTCAGCGACTTGAATTCAGGCGTCAATTTCCAGTCCACCCAACTGACTTCCGTAACCTTCGACGATGTGGCGCACACGGTGACGATCACGGGGACAGGGACTGATAACGGCTTGGCCGTGGCGTTTACCATCGTCGCGACAGATAGCACGCTGATGCCACCAGGGATGTTCAGCATCACGTTGAGCGATGGCTACATCAATAGCGGCAGCTTGCTCGATGGCAGCATCCAACTTCAATAAACTCCAGCATCTACGGCTGCTCGGAAACCGAGTCACTATAAGCGAGCGGGGCAGGGAGTGATTCGTTGTCCGGCCAAGGTCGGCCATCCTGCTAAATCCTGCGTATACACAACACAACTTGTGGGGAATGACCCCAAGTACGGCGACTTACATGCCGACGGGTATAACGGAAGCTCCCTACAAAAGCGAATTCATGAAAGTTTGGAGGCAACCAGAGAAGTGACCCGAAACCGCTCGGCGGTATAGTTGGCATCTGGAACATGTGGCTCACCCAGGGTCCACAAATGTTGAGGGAACTGGCGGGGCACTCGTTCGGCATAACTAGACGCCCCGCCCGAACGTGTGGCAACTCGGATGTCGCTGGTCATCGTGCTCAGCAGATCCAAGGATTCCGGACGAGTGGTCGGCAAACAAGAAACTGAGAATCGATAACTTCAGGATTGCCCGTAATTCGGGAGGAATTCGTGTTCGGCTATCGCGGGACGTTAATCATGGTTCTTGCAGCCCACTTGGCCAGCGATTCTATTCGACATCGCGCCGGGCCTCATCCGCATCTTCAGCCAGATCAATCATAAATGCAAAGAACTCCTTCGATTGGCCGAGGAAGAGTCCCATGGCAGTGAGAAACTTGAGGGCTCCCATGGCAGCCCCCTTTGCGCCAGTGGGGCGAACAATGGAGCATGCCGGGAGCTGCTTGCTGAGGAATAGCGTGGGTTCCGGCATGATCAGGTTGGTTTGGAAATCCTCGCCTCCGAAAGGCGGGGCGTTGAGGTTGGGAAATACTAGCGTAGGGTCCTTGGGGTCGGTCAAAGCCGGGGCATTGCCCGCCTTGTCTTGCCACGTCTGAAAGTGCATGGCCTCGGTTGGGCCGATGCTGAGCACAACGCGCAAAACTTCCACATTGGTCACCCTTTGAGCCAACGATGGATATAGGCTGGTGCCGCCCTGCTCGATAGTTCCAAAGTGGAAGCCAGCCGTGTTGGCGATCGCTTGAATGTGGTCGCTGGGAGTCAGGTCGTCATCGCTTCTCGGGATTGCCGGATGCTGGCCAACAGCCAAAGCCGGGATTGCTTGAGGGAATGTGTCACCGAAATCAGGGTTTTTCGTACGACTGCGGTAGCGAGTCCACCAGGTCGTGTCCACAGTGAGCTTCATAATGTTCGTTAGCCGTCCGATTTGCTGCGCCCCGCTGGCCTTGCTGCTTGGCAATGTGCGAAATCGCTCCAAGTCAACTGTATCCGCACCTTTTGAGGCGAGGTAGGCGTTGATGAACACTTCGTGAGTCAGCTCATCCTCGGTATTGTCGTGGATGTACTGATCCATATCGCCGTCAAGAACTTTAAGGGCGGCGGTGTAGAGTGGACTTCCAGTCCCTCCCGGGACTTCGCTATCTTGGATTCCTCCTAGCTCGTTGTACTGTTGCCACAGGTCGGTTTCGAGAATTTCGGCAGCAGCTAGAAACCTGAGAATGGAGGCGTCTCCTGGCGTGAGACGGCCTGATTTTTCTTCTGGTTCGCGGCTGACAGCCGATAGCCGGGTTGCAAGGAGCCCGGCGCCTGCGGTTGCTGCTCCTGCGGCAAGGACTCCTCTCTTCAAAAATGAACGCCGATTCGCTTTGTGATTGGGTTTACTTCTACCTTCTTTCATGTTCATTCTCCCTCTATGACGTTTGTCTACTGCGTAGTAGTGATGAAAGTCTTTTAAGCTGTAGTTTCCTGTAAGAAGAAATTCGTGAAGTCCTGATAGACCCCGGTTCTTCAGCGAGTGGCAAAGGATTCCTCGAAGTTTGCGGGCCGGTGCGATGATGGCGCGCCCGATTCCTCGCCCGCTGCGGAATCGCTCGTAGTCCCTCGCCAACCTTCCGCGCCCACATGTGAGGGATGATCCCGAGAAAAACCTCCGCGACGCACATCCTTCCGTGATTTACGTTCTCCTCAGCGCTTACGAACCTTCTTTGCGATAAGCTCTGGTGGAAGCGCACCGTTATTGAAAAGAAGCCCTCGCAGGGACACCGTGTTGCCTTCAGCCAAAGCGGTGACGCCTGAAACGCCTTCGAAGTCCGTATTGCTCCATGTTTGAACGTGGATGCTGCTAATCCCTGCCCTGGTGAACAGCGCGGATAGAGTATCGACGCTAAAGTTGGGTGGCGCGACCGAGCCCGCCTTCACGTTTGCCGTGAACTGAGTCATCCGCAGCCGCACACGGTTGGCGGTCACCGCGACAGGCGAACCTGGATTCACGGGACCCGTCAGCCGAATCTCTACTGTTTGGCCTGGCAATAGCTGCGATGTATCCATCGCTCCTTCAAAAACACCCTGCAGCGTGCTCGGTACCGGTAGGTCGTCAGCGTTCACCTGGAATTGCGGATTGCTCAAAGTAACTACGATGGGGTTGCCGATGTTCACGTTGTTGACGCTCCGAAGTTCGTCGAGCACAACCATCTCGAAGTGCGTCGCGTCGTCGATTTTGAAGACGAGGCCTTCGAGTTCGTCGTCCTCGGCCTCGTCTTCGAATTCAATCTTCTTGGCCAGAAATCCCCCACCGGCCATGAGCATTGCGTCCACCTCGACAACCTGATTGTTCTGCAAACAGGTGAAGTTATTCGCAGCGCACACCTCGAAGTCGAACGCCGTATTGTTGTCAGTAGTGATGGGAAAGTCGCCACCCAGCGTATGTAGCGTGAACTTCTTGTTCGTGGTATCAAGGTTTTGAATCAATCCCTGCAAGTCATCCAGATCTTCCAACTCACCGGCTGGCTTCATGCTGAGTTGCTGGACGCTGATTGCTCCGGCGAGACTGAAATCCAGGCCCAAAGTAGCGCTGAGAATTGTGTCCGGGTTGACATCCACCTGGATTCCGGTCGGCGAATTAGCCATGATGACAATACCCGACCCCGGAAAATTAACCGTTGACGTAAGCGTTCCCGTTGGTTTGATTTCGCATACGGCTCCAGCGGCGCAGCCAGCCAGCGCCGCTCCCGTGTCGTTCTTGAAAGTGAGTTCTGGGTTGGCAAACGTCAGGGTGAGGCTCGTGAACGCCCCCGCTGGCACAGTAGCTGTGCTGAGAAGCGCCGATTCTGTTTCGAGTTGCTTTACTTCAATCTGAATTGGCCCTTTGCCTCCGAGCAGATCCACGCTGCCCGGATTTAGCGTAGCCCCCGTTACGCTTACTTCGAACGATAACAGCGTCACGCCCGCTGGCGGCGTGTCCGTCATGGTGACCGACACGGCCGCGGCGACCGCCGCCGCCGTAACGGTGATCGTGGCAGTGGAACTTTTCGAGGTGTCGTTGACCGAGGTCGCAGTGAGTGTGACGGTTGCAGGATTGGGAACGGAGGCGGGTGCATTGTAGATGACAGCACTTGAAGTCATGTTGGAGAGCGAACCGCAGGCGGCTCCGCTGCAACGTGTGCCGGAGAGGGCCCAGGTGACTCCTCTACTCAAGTAGTCATTCATGACTGTGGCAGTGAAATTTTTCGTTCCGGTGCCAGCCGGCACGCTGGCGCTCGTGGGAGAAATGGTTACGGAAGTTGGCGTTGGTGGCGGCTGAGAAGGCGCGTTATAACCGCCGCAGCCCACAAGGCCGAGAAGGCCCGCAGACAAGATCAATCCACACGAAACAAACCGCGGCATCAGACCAATGATGTGTCGTGGCATGTTCGAATGCCTCCCGAATCGGTTATGCAACCCGACCCGTTTGATTGCCTAATGCCAGGTACCCCGAACAGGGAGGTTAGGCAATTCGCGAAATGCGGTTGTCATAGAATTGTCGGGGAGATGTAAAGAAAAAGGAAAAAGCGAGGGGGAATCTCGGTACTAGTACATTTTTCCGGGGAGTGGCGGAAGAGCGGGACCACACAGGGACAAGGGCAAGACCTTAAAGCCCCTTATCGGCTTGGTGACGCATCTATCGATGTAAACTCTCCCGGTGAGAATGGTGCAAAGACCCAGGCTGGTCAGGTGTACACGTCCAGGCCAAGATTGGCTGTAGTTCTCCAATAAGGATTCGCCACGGATGAATTCCTGCTGCTTGTAACGGAGGTCGTCATGCGAAGCATCTTTAATGGGAATCGAACACTGGCGGTCAGTGCACTGTTTGGCTTATTGCTGATGTGTCCGTACATTGCCTGCGCCCAAGAGACCAGTAGGGCCGCTGCGGCCGAAGCATCGCAGGCGGCGCAGAAGGTCGATCTTGCGACGGTTGAATCTTTGCTGCATCAGCTACAAGCGGAGGTGCGAGATCTGAGGGTGCAGGTAAAGGATCTGAAGGTACGGCAGGAATCGGCGCAGGCTGAATCGGCGGAGTTACAGAAGGAACTCGTGCAAACCAGATCTCAGCTCCTGACCAGGTCTGGCTCCGCGAATTCTGCTGCCTCGGAGCGCGTGGTCTCCGAGACTACCACTGGGCAAACATCAACAGAGGAGCGCATCACGAAACTGGAGGAGGACCAACAACTCGCGGACGCCAAGATCGCTGAGCAGAACCAAACTAAAGTCGAGAGCGCATCAAAGTACCATGCTCTGCTGTCGGGAATCGTGCTGTTCAACACGTATGGTGAGCGCGGATCGGTGGACAACGCAGATTTTCCACAATTGGCCATTCGTCGTGGGCTTCTCTCATCAGCCGGGTCTTTCGGCGCATCCGTACGTCAGTCGCAAATCGGTATCCAGGCGTTTGGCCCGACGATTGCCGGTGCGCGTACGAGCGCAGATATCGAATTTGATTTTGCCGGTGGATTCCCCGAGGCACAAAACGGGGCGTCGTTTGGAATCGTGCGATTAAGGACTGGCACAATCCGATTTGATTGGACGGATACGTCGGTAGTAGGGGGGCAGGATTCGCTGTTCTTTGCACCGTTAAGTCCCACTTCGATTGCAACACTAGCCATACCCGCCCTGGCTTATTCAGGAAATCTTTGGAGTTGGACGCCACAGGTTCGGGTAGAGCACAAGTTTACTCTGTCGGACTCCTCTTCTTTTGCGATACAAGGTGGAATTCTGGACAATCTCTCCGGCGATCCTCCTCCTTCCCTGTACGAGCGGTACCCCAGTTGGGGTGAATACTCTGGCCAGCCGGCATACGCCACACGATTTTCGTGGATCCGATCTCTTCATGGGCAAGAGCTCACGATCGGTGCCGGAGGATATTACAGCCGCCAGCTTTGGGGATACGGCCGTAGCGTGGACGGCTGGGCGGGCACGATGGATTTGAAGCTTCCGCTAGGCAGGCTGTTTGAATTCACCAGTCAAATCTACCGGGGGCGTGCCGTGGGAGGCATTGGCGGGGGCCTCGGACAGAGTGTTCTTTGGAATGGATCTCTGTCTGACCCAAACACTCAAGTGCATGGCCTTCAGTCACTGGGAGGGTGGGCGCAACTGAAGTATAAAGCCACGCCGAAATTGCAGTTCAATGGAGCCTTCGGACAAGACAATCCCTTTTCTTCCGACTTGAGGAATTTCGGCGGCAATGGGGGCTATTACGGCGTGCTATTCTCAAGAAATCAAAGCGCACTAGTGAATTTTATTTATCAGCCTCGGTCTGACTTCATGTTGTCCTTGGAGTACAGGAGGCTGAAAACCTTTATATTGGACAGCAATCCCAACTCGGCAAATCTGGTCAATTTCAGTCTCGGGTACATATTTTAATGCGATCTTCTTCCAAGGCACGGCCCATCGCGATGACAGGAATGTTCTGCTGCATTTCCCTCTTGTGTGGCTACCCTGCCTATGGGCAACTGAACACGGTACGTGCGCACGTGGAAATCAAAAAAGCCAGCCTGAAGCCGGAGGAAGGAGTCGTACCTCCGCCTGATTTGTCGGATGTAGTGCTGTGGCTCAAGCTATTGGATCGCACCGCTGCAGAAGCGAAGCCTGCCGAACAACCTGACAAGAGATTGCAACTGACGCAGAAGAACAAGGGCTTTCAGCCTCATGTCCTAGTCGTACCAGTCGGTTCGGCGGTGGACTTTCCCAATCGCGATCCATTCTTTCACAACGTTTTTTCTCTGTTTGACGGCAAACGATTTGATCTCGGACTTTATGAAGCGGGAGCATCCAACTCCGTTCGATTCGATCGCCTCGGCGTCAGCTTTTTGTTTTGTAACATACACCCGGAAATGAGCGCCGTCGTAATTGCTGTGGATACTCCGTACTACGGAGTGTCCGACCGCGCTGGAAACATCACTATATCCGGCGTGCCGGATGGCACGTACGAAGTGCACGTCTGGTATGAGCGAAGTCTGGCAGAGGATTTAAGGAAGCTAACAAGAACTGTCAGCGTGTCATCGGTGAGAACGGACCTTGGCACAATCAGCGTGCCTGAAAATCCCAATTTCTCCCCGGCTCACAAAAACAAGTACGGACAGGATTATACCTCTCCGCATGCACGACCTTATTCGCACCCTTAGCGAATCTCAGACCTAAAGATCTTGCTCGAAAATGGCTTGAACCATTCCCCAACAAGTCCAGAGCGGCGCTCAAGTGAATGCGGATTCCACACCTTTGGTGGCGGTTTGATGTGAAAAGGGCAGTCGTACGAGAACGGTGGTTCCCCGTTCCGAGGTCTGCTCGATGGACACAGAACCAGAATGGTCTTCTACAATTTTGCTGACAATAGCAAGGCCCAGCCCTGTGCCGTTAGGCTTTCCATAGCTTACGAACGGATCAAAAAGCGTGTCCCGAATGCATTCAGGAATGCCGGGACCGCCGTCCGTGATGCGAATTTCGAGACCTTTGCCAGTATTGCTCGCGCTAATCTTGATTGTGCCATCGAGCCGCTGTGAGGCTTCGCAGGCATTTAGAATAAGGTTAAAAAAGACTCGCTCCAGCTTCCTGGAGTCAAACATCCCTTCGAGGTGTTCCGCTGCGATCAGTTCAATGTTCGAATTTCGGAATTCGGGTCTAGCATGGATTGCCTCAATCGCCCGCCGAATTACTTGGTCGATTCTGGTTCGGGTGGGATTGATCGCGCTGCGCTGAGAGGAAAGCTCCCTGAGAGAGTCGATCAGGTCGGTCATCTGGGTCGCCGCTGTTTTGATCTCTTCGTAGATCTCGTCCTTTTTCAGCTTTAATTCGTCTGCCTCGTAAAGAAACTCCGCATTGGCGACAATCGCGGCGAGATAGTGCCGCAAATCATGGGAAATGGAACTTGCAGCTCGAGCTAGTGCGGCGACCCGCTCGGTATCTATCCTCTGTTGTTGCAGGGTCAAGAGCTGGCTTCGCATTTGCGTGAATGACGTGCTCAGTTCGACAAGCTCAGTGCTGCCGCGTGGTGTGATTGAGTAGGTGAAGTCCCCCGAGGCAAGAGCCTTTACACCCGCGACCAGATTGTCCAGGGGACGTGTCACTGTTCGAGCTACGAAAGCAAACAACAGCGCTTCAAACAGTACGGCCAATGCGCATACCAAATAGATGGTATGGTTCAACCGTGCAATCAAAGAGTTGAGGGGCGCGAGCGGCATCATCACGTAACAATGGACCGGAGATACTGACGATCCATGCAGCAATACGGAAGAAAATGCGTACTGATCTGTCTCGAGCGCGAGCCTGCCCGAACTCACATTGAGTGCAATATTTCCAGAGCGGATCCGTCGCTGTAGCTCCGCTTCGTCTCGCGGCGGGAGGGTGGAAGCGATCAAAGTGTCGTTAGTGCTGAGGGCGATTTGGTTTCCGGCGACCGCGGCGAGTTGTTGCGCGACCGTTGAATCCACTTGATAGCCGACTGCGAGTAGACCCAACTGTTGCTCCTTTGGACCGGCTCCAGATGTGATGGAATGCAGGAAAACCCAGTAGAGTCGGCCGTCGTCATACCACCAGGAGGCATCCTCTCCCAGATCAATCGAACGTTTCAGGTCTCGTTCGGCCGCAGCCGAAGACCACCCAGGCTTCGCCATGTGGAGCGCTACGACCTTCCGGTCGAGCTTGGACAGCACAAAGAGATCGCTTCCCGCCAGTTTCCAGAAGGTCTTTGAGCCATCCTGGATCGTGGGCGCGTGTTCAGTTGTCATGAGCGCCTTGAGTGTGGGCAGTTCAGCAAGCATCGCAGCAGTTCGCGATAACTGTAATTCTCGCTGCTTCTGTACGGTTTCGAAAGCACGTACCGATGCATTCGTTCCATCTCGAATGTTTCTTTCAACTTCGACATTGACCGTGTGCCGAATGAAGAGCAGGATGGACCCTGCCAACCCAAGAACGATCAGCAGAGCAGCGATAACGAGCTGAGACCGTAGTCGATATGTAGTCATTGTGTATATCGGAGAGACCCTGCACTCTTAGTTCTGGCGCTGAGGCTCCAGCACGAGCTTATAACCTGCCCCGTGCGTCGTGAGCAGGAAGCGCGGTTGAGCGGGATCCGGTTCGAGCTTCTGACGCAGGCGCATGATGTGGTTGTCCACTGTCCGCGTCGATGGATAATTCTGGTATCCCCACACTTCGTTGAGCAGTTCTTCCCGGGATACGACCCTACCGGCGGAAGAGGCCAAATACTTCAGCAGCTTGAATTCCTGTGTTGTCAGTGTGACGGCTTGACCTGATCGAATCGCTTCCATGCTCGTAAAGTCGATGCGCGCGTCACCCAAAGTAAGTACCTCATGGCTAAACTGTTTGGCGGCTACTTCCGAAACCATCTGGGCTCTAGCTCCACTGCGGCGCATTGCCCGGCGTACCCGAGCCAGAAGCTCCTTCGGACTGAACGGCTTGGTCACATAATCATCCGCGCCGAGCTCCAGAAGCAGGACTTTGTCATCCACTTCCGAATCTGCACTTAGAATAACGATCGGGACGGCCGGTGCCAGAGCCTTAAACTCGCGGCAGAGGTCCTTGCCCGAAATACCAGGGAGCTTTAGATCGAGAACCACCACGCAAGGAAGTTCTCTGCGGAACATTTCGAGGCCGCTCGGCCCATCCGAAGCAATTTGAACCTGAAGCGAGTCTGCCTCGAATAGGCGCCGAAGCGTGCGTTGCATCGGGCGGCTGTCCTCCACGATCAGAACGGTATCCATGCTAATCGCCTCGGCTTGTCGAAAGTCTGGAGTAGATTGGTTCTCGGGACCGGAAGAATTGGTGTCTCTCATAATGATAACTCCTGGGCCGCGAAGACAATTTGAGATTCTGGATAAGCGTTGGGAAGAGCGATTGGTAGATGGGGACCAACCCCACTTCCTGTCTCGTATCAGAGAAATGCCCTACTCGCCGAAGTTCACAGACCGCAGAGCCTTACGAACTGTACCAGCGTGAGAGGGAATTCGTGCTTCCACATGGTAATACCTGGAGAGCTGCAAAACAGTAATTTGCTGCTGATTTTTCAATTTGTTGACAATTCCGTGACGGAAATCAGACTTATGGGAGTCCAGTGCCGGTTCTTGCGGGACAACACCCTTTTTCAGCTCTTCTGCAGAAGTTGTTGCCTGTTCTCTTGAGCAGGAAGACCGCACAAATCATAACAATTTGTTTGCTTGCCCGTGACATTCCTGGGACAACTCACGCTTCGTTCTGCCCTATCCTCTGTGGTCGGACGGCGGCCGTAAGTCTTAATCTTTCTCACAGTGTAGGAACTTACGGGCGTCTCCGGACTTTGCAGCCCAGGCACCACATACGGAGGATCGCGATGCGAAGAACAACGGCGTTTTTCTTGGGTTGGTTAAGCGCAATTTTGCTTGCCGGTTGCGGCGGCTCAACGAGCGCGCCAGCGATGGGCCCTGGCCCGGGTCCCCAAGCTGCACTGGTGAGTGTTTCGCTTACAGATGCTCCTCCCGCCGGCGTTACCGTCCTCACGTTTGAAGTCACGGTGACAGGTGCAACTCTGAATCCCGGCAGTGCAGATCTCGTTGCTGGAAAAAGCCCCGTTCGAATTGAGATCAAGAGGCTGGAGACCGAGAATGCGTTTCTTAGCACAGCAAACATCCCGTCTGGAAACTACACGAGCCTCAATCTCACTTTTTCTAATCCAGAGCTGACGTTTCGAAACGACACCGGTACCACGCTGGCCGGATGTGCTTCGGGGAGGGTTTGCGAGATTAAGCCATCAGGAGCACTTACAGCCACCGTGAACGGTCAATTCAATTTGATGAGTGGAACGCAAACGGGCGTGCTGGTTGATTTGAATCTCGCCAATCTCATCACGCCATCGCTTGGCGTGGATTTCAGCAGCGCCACCGCGGTCACGGCGACTCAACAGACAAGGGATGGCGAAGGGGAGCTAGAGGATCTCGATGATCTGGACGGTATTGTGGCAAATCCCTCGTCCAGTCAATTCACATTGCAAACTACCGACATGGGGGGCATTACGGTAGCCATCAATTCAAATACGCAGTTCGATGGATTCGATGCCTGCGCCGCGGCGAACGCAACTTGCGTTCAGAGTGGTCAGTCCGTCGAGGTCGATCTGATGCTGCTTGCTAGTGGAACATTTCTGGCCAAGAAGATCGAACTACAGGACGACGCACAACAAGCGGCCGATGACGAACTCGAGGGCATTGTCTCTAAGATTGACAGCCCCTCCCAGTTTGAAATGGTCGTCAACGACGAACTTCGAGCCGTCGCGAACGTTTCCGTCGGCGACCCTGTCACAGTGATGCTCACCACATCGGGCGGGGGCACCTCGTTTCAGGTAGACGCCAACGGTCTCGCAGTCCCGTCAACCCTCCAGCAAGGATTCGAAGGAGCGACTGACACCTCGCAATTGTTGCCAGGTCAAACCGTGCAGGTGCGAAAGCTTACTATGACGGGTGGACCAGCGCCCGCGGCCATCACCATCACCACCGATCGCGTTCGGCTCCGGGACACGCGTTTCACGGCAACAGTGTCCGGAGCGCCGACCGGAAGCAATTTCAATGTCGGAGGCCTACCTGGCTTGTTCACCGCAGAGGGTGTAAGCCAGATCCAGGTCCAGACTTCCTCGCAGACGAATTTTGAAAACGTCAGTGGAGTCAGCGGTTTGGCCGACGGCTCGACTGTCTCGCTTCGCGGGTTGCTTTTCAAAAACACTCCGAACCCGGTGTTGATCGCGGACAAAGTTCGCAAACGATGAGGAATCTGGCATTGAGGGATGCGGGCCCCGAAGTCTCTCCCACTCCACTTTGGGGGCGGCTTTGGGACCCGCTCGTCATAGTTCGCCTCTCATCGGAGCGGACCGTGACTAAGTCCTTCCCCTTTTCTGAGAAAAGTGGACGGCCCTTCGAAAGTTCGGCCGGCTGGAGTCGAACAACAACCGGGCGGGCCAAGCAACTCCAATCTCGGATAGGACTGTGGCTGACGTTCTAATTTCCGGGGCCGGCGTTGCAGGTTCCACTCTTGCGATTCTGCTTGGACGACGTGGCCTGCAGGTGGAGCTCTTCGAGCGCGGCCATTTCCCCAGAGAGAAACCATGCGGCGAAGGATTGATGCCTGCCGGTGTGGCCGTTCTGAACCGTCTCGGTGTGGGCGAGGCAGTGGGCGGAACGACGCGACTTCGGCACTCTCTTTTATAAACTAAGCGCCTCGAGGGTATCGAATTCTTCAGGCAAGGGGGTGGGCGAGTGGACTGCACGGTTGGCGGCGTGCAGCTGTTTCCTAATGCCCGTGAACGAACGGTTGGCCGCCCGGCATGAAGTCGCGTGCAGGAAACTGGTTGTTGGAAGCGAGATGAGGTTCTGGATGGTCGGCTACTCTTACCTAATCCCGGTTACTTCACTCGCCACTCGTGCCGGTGATTCAACAATGGGGCGCGAAACACAGAGTTGATGGTGTCATTTGGACTGACTTGCGTTCAAATTTCGAGGATGAAACAGGAAACCCATTTACGGTGGAACGAGCCAGAGACTATCTCCTAGAGCTTCCAAAGTCAGCAGCGGATCGGGCGCCGGTACATTAACAATGCACCGCCAGAGGTTGACACACCGCTGCGCCGGCAATGCAGGAAGCTCGTTGGCTGTAATCTGGTTCCAACTTGGTTCCAACGAAGGGCCGCTAAACCGGGGTTTTTTCGGTATAAGCGGTGCCGATTCAACGGTTTTGAGGTTTGTTAACAGCCGAATGCTCTACCGTTGAGCTACCGGGGATCCGTACAGGCAGGAACCGTTCTTCAGTGTCCGAAGGTAGTCTAGCGAAGCGTACGCGAGAGTGTCAACGAACCCGCCGGCCTTGCCCACCCCCAGTTTTGTGGAGCGACATTCACGATTTTGAGTGCCGCCACTCTCTTCGTGAGTTTCCTGATTTTGTAGGCAGCGCGAATGCCTGCTT
>Ga0137410_10002009_pt1 | contig 13912 bp, 14 predicted proteins | sample CZODoug1_16funga_FD_108878 | JGI IMG/M metagenome (GOLD analysis project Ga0137410, IMG submission 108878) | Vadose zone soil fungal communities from Angelo Coast Range Reserve, California, USA - CZODoug1_16fungal (Illumina Assembly) | ecosystem: Environmental > Terrestrial > Soil > Vadose zone... | reverse complement strand
GTTGCACCCACCCAATTGCGGCGGCGAACACATCGTTCCCGATGGCTTTTCGAGGAGCATCCGGCCCTCCGCCGCTGTCGCCGACCTCGTCGAGGCGATCTGGGATTGGGACATTCCGGACGGCGATGCGGCGACGGGCCTTACGATCAAGATACCGCCGAGCACCGCGCCGTATTTCGTCGTTCAATACCGTACGCTGACGCATTGCAGATGGCAGCTCGGCGCCGACACCTATGATCACAAGAACTACGGTCATGTGTTGACCCAGACCCAGAGCGGGACCTTTGCGGTCCGTCCTCGCGGTCCGCTTGGGGTTATCACCGTACGGCTCAAGCCCGAGGGCGCCGCCAGGTTGGCGCGGGCGTCCATGCATGAGCTCATCAACGTCAAGATCGGACTGCGCAACATTTTCAGGGATCACGATATCGCCCTGCTCGAGGAAAGGGTGATGGAGTCCGGCAGCAGCAGCGAACGGATCGCGCGCGTCGAAAGCTTTCTTCTTGAGAATTTCCGTGAAGATCGCGAGGAGTCGGTTTTCTCCCGCGCTTCCTCGTGGCTGCGCCGCAATCCCGGCCTGCGCATGGGAAAGCTCGCCTCGGTATTGGACATCAGCGAGCGCCACCTGTCGCGCGGCTTTCGCGCAACATTCGGGATCAGCCCTAAACAATATGCGCGACTGGCGCGGATCGAAAAGGTCATCGCTGCGCGGAAGAGCGGCCTTGGCTGGGCGGATGTCGCATACGCCTGCGGCTTTACTGACCAGGCGCACTTGATCCATGATTTCGGCACAATCGTGGGCGGAACGCCGGCCGAATTCTTCGGCGCGGCACGGAGCTGGAATTTCCGCGGCGGGGATGCGGTGCCAAGCTTGGCCGATTCTTACAATCCATTCATCGTCTAGACTGGTACTACGAATACATTGGCGTGACCGCAGCGCGGCGGGACGCCGCCGGCCCTGCACCATGGTGGAGCTCCGCTGATCCACCGTTCCGTTACGCGACTGCCTGGCCGTAGATCGCCGAATTTATTCTTTGAGTAAGGTATCGCCATGGCGAACGACGAGATTTCACCCGTATCAATTTATTCTTCTGCGCGGTCCGCAGCAGCCATGCGGACGCCTGGTCACGCAGGCGCCCTCGCCAAAAATGGTCAAAGCGCCGGTGACGGAACAGTGCGCGCTGGTACCGGCGAAAGTGCGTTATGGGCTCACGACGTTAAATCCCCGGCGACTTAAGTTCGATCGACGCGATGGTAATCCGGTTCGGACTTACGGCCGGAATAAGAGAAGACATTGCCAGCTGAAGCTCGAATTTGAGACGCTACAGCTTTATTTGGTAACAAGAAAATTGAGAGATTAATCCATGCTCGCGGATGTCGGCCATATTGTTGTCGTTGATGATGACCCATTACTGCGGCAAATGGTGATCAGATACCTGGAAGATCACAATGTGCCGACGAAGTCGGCATCAAACAAAACAGAGCTGAACCGCCATTTCCAGGGAAGCTGTCCCAGTCTGATAATTCTGGACCTACGGCTCGGTCAGGATGATGGATTGGATCTGTTGAGAGAGATTCGTTCTCATTCGGACGTTCCGGTCATCATCATGACCGGTCATCGTTCCGATGAGATTGACCGCATCGTCGGTCTCGAACTTGGGGCGGACGACTACATCGTAAAACCGTTCAGCCTCGGAGAATTGCTTGCGCGCGTCCGTGCCGTGTTGCGGCGGCAGGAAATGGGGCGCGCTGCACGAGCCCACGATCCGGAGCGAGGCGGGTACAGATTCGACGGCTGGCTGCTTGAACGTCGTGGTCGAACATTGCTGGACCCCCATGCGACGTCGGTCACATTGAGCAAAGGGGAGTATGCGTTGTTACTAGCCTTTCTCGAAGCACCTCAGCGGCCCCTCTCGCGAGAGCATTTGTTGCAAGCGACCCGAGTTCACGAAGATATTTTCGATAAAAGCATCGATGTTCAGGTCTTGCGGCTGCGGCGCAAACTCGAGGTCGATCCGAGTGCGCCGCGTATGATCCGGACTGAGCGCGGCGTTGGTTATGTCTTCGCGCTGCCGGTCGAACCGTTTTAGGAATGGAAAAAAGGTGACGCCGCAATTACGGTTGTAACCGTATTGTCGGCGCTGGTGATGATCCCGTAACTGGCAATCATCAGAGTCTCCGTACCAGCTCACGGAGAATCCAATGTTGCCGAAACCCCAGTCCGCTCCTTCGTCTCTAGATCGTGCGATCGCCGCGCTGCTCTCGTCTTTTATGGAAGGTTTTGCATTGCTCGCCATGCTGCACTTGCCTGCGACTCCTATCGACGAGCCCTTCTCAGCAAGGGCCGAGCCATCGGAAAAAATGTCCGCGGGTGAACGGCGCAGATCTCTTGCTATCGTTTCCTCCTCGACGCGTCCCGAGGTGACGGGACCTGATCCCGAGAACGATGCCAATCGAACCGGGTCCGGATCCGAGGCGCTGTCCTCGGACGCCGATCTCGTGCCAATTTACCGCTCGCATTCGTTCGATGCCGATCGTTCGAACTACCGCAATCGGCCGACCAAGTATTGGAGTGCCGTTGCGGGTCGATGGTGGCATTGGCGCCGCGAGCGTGAAGTCAAAAAGGCTGTCGCTACCTTGGTGGAACTCGATGACCGGACGTTGCGGGATATCGGCATTCCCCACCGATCCCAGATCGAGCACGCCGTGAGATACGGTCGAAATGGTTCTGATCTAGGACGGCGTTGGGAATGAACGGCCGTTTGCGATGCGAGCGGCCGCATTCACGTGAGCTTCACAATCTGCAAACCAACCCCATATGTCAGCGGTGGGACGGCGGGGCCAATGCTGAGTTGAATATGATTGCTTTGACCAAAGTTCGATGAATATGCCGCTCCAAAGATTTTTGCGCCGGTTGCCCATTTCTGATGAAAATGGAATCACGCCAATCGCCAGTCGTTGGCGCTGGCCCGCGGTAATTTGCGTGCTGATGTTAGGTGGCTTGCAGCTCTCTTCAGGGCCATCGCGGACACTCGGGCAAACGTTTGAATCGAACGGCACCACTGGCGAAGAACCTATCCGCCCCATTCCAGCTCCGCAAAAAATTGACCCCCTGAAGATCAAGCTCGGGGAAAGTCTATTCGGCGATCCTCGCCTATCCCGTGACAATTCGCGCAGTTGCTCATCGTGCCACGATCTCGGCACGAATGGCGCAACCACAAAGGATCACGACGTTGGCCTCGACGGCTCAAGCCTTCCGCTCAACACTCCTACCATATTCAATGTTGCGCTCAGCTTCCGCTTCGGTTGGGAGGGCAAATTCCGTACGCTTGAGTCGGACACCAAAGCCTCATTGGAAAATCCTCAAATCATGGGCGCTAGCCCTTTCAAGCTCGCGGAAAAACTTGCCGCCGATCCCAACATGCGCCGGCAATTCACCGCCGTCTACGGCAGTGGGCCGAACGCCACGAACATCGTGGACGCCATCACAAGCTTCGAGCGAACTCTTACAACACCAGGCAGCAGATTTGATCGTTGGCTGGAAGGGGATGCAGCCGCGTTGTCGACGGAAGAAATAAGCGGATATCGGTTGTTCAAATTCCTGGGATGTGTCTCCTGTCACCAGGGCGTAAATATCGGCGGCAACCTTTTCGAGCGGCATGGAATATTTCATCCGCTGGCGTCGCCACAGCCTGAAATTCTGCGGGTGCCGAGTTTGCGAAATGTCGCGACGACCCCACCTTATTTTCATGACGGCAGCGCTCAGACCCTCGATGATGCGGTTCGCAAAATGGGTCTTGCTCAGCTGAATTCTACGCTAACGGACCAGCAGGTTAAAGCGATCGTCGCTTATCTCCAGACCTTGACCGGGAATTATCGCGGCACGCCGGTTGGAGCTTTGCCATGAGGATTGCGCCGGTTGCGATAGGCGCGCCGTTTCTGCTCTCACTGCTGACTTGGCTGCTGGTGAACGGGTTGGACCTGAATTCGAATCGTTTCGATCGTGAACTGCAGGCACTTGACGACTTCTCCAGATTCGAGCGCGGGTTCACTCGAGAGGTATTGGCTGCGCGCGTCGGCTTATCGCGAAACTATGATGCGTTGGTACGCATGATGGAAGCGTACGACAATTCGCTCGATCGGTTACGCGAAGCAGCCGGCCCAAACGCCGAAGAGAACGCCCCAATCGAAGTTCTGGCCGCAACTGCCGATCGACAGGAAAAATTGATCGAGCAGTTCAAGACCAGGAACGCCTTGCTGCACAACTCCTTTGCCTATTTTGGAATGCTCAGTGCTCATCTCGCGGCATCAGACCATGAGCCCGTGGTTGCAGTTACTACCACGCTTGCTGCCGCAATGCTGCGCCTTACGCTCGACACTTCGGTGGCCGCTGCGCGCGAAGTCCAGAATCGGCTGAACGAACTCGCATCGTTGCAAAGGCCGCCCGGCGACGCCGATACAATTCAGGCGGTGATTGCGCATGGAGGAGTATTGCATGACCTTCTCCCGGAGACCGATGCCGCACTAAAGGCGCTGGTCGCGTCGGCGAGCAACGGCGAACAGGAGGTTGTTCGTTCATTGATCATGAAGCGCCAGCGTGCCGCGCAAGCCTCGGCAGGTCGGTACCGCCTGTTTCTCTACGCCACATCCCTGTTGCTGCTCGGCGCGCTGGTATATCTCGGGCTGCAATTACGGGCACGCGCGATCGCGCTGCGGCGGCGTGCCGCGTTCGAGCACGTGATCGCCGGGATCTCGATGCGTTTCATCAACACACAGCCGCAAACTATCGATGCCGGGATCGCTCAGGCTCTCGCCGATATGGCTGAGTGCATCGGCTGCGACCGTGCGTATTTTGTGTCGAGCGGTGCCGCGCCGCGGCAGCACGTCTGGAGCAGACCGGACCTAAGTTCTCCACCCGACTGGCCGGGGCGCGCGTTGGCGTTGACGGCCCGGTTTGAGCGGTCCGCCGATGGAATTATTCATGTTCCGCGCGTCGACCGCCTGGCGATCGGCGACAACAAGGAGGCCTGTGTCGCGCTCGGTCTGGGCGGATGGGCGTGCGCGACGAGCGTCACCAAGGACGGTGCCACCGTCGCCCTGGGGTTCGGCGAGATTGGTCGGGCCTGTCGTATCACCGCCGCCGGCGAACTCAGTCTGCTCCGAATGGCGCTTGATACGATCGTGTATGCGCTGGAGCGGCATTCCATGGAAAAGGAACGCTCGCGGCTGGAGACACGCCTGCAGCTGGCCCGTCGCATGGAAACGGTGGGCACGTTCAGCAGCGGTATTGCCCATAACTTCAACAATATTTTGGGCGGCATTCTCGGCCATACCGAGATGGCGGAAGAACATCTCGCATCAACTGCCAGATCGCGGCGCAATCTGGATGCGATCCGGCGAGGCGCGGAGCGGGCACGGGATCTCGTCGATCAGATTCTTACCTTCGGACGTCGCCGCGAGGGGAGGCGGGAACCCGTTTGCGTCAAGACGTTGGTCGCGGAAGCGAAGTCGCTACTCGCGCCATCGTTGCCTGCCCATATCGAAATCGCGGTGAGTGAAACGTCCGAGACGGCGGTCGTTTCGGCGGAGCCCGCGCAATTGCAGCAGGTAATCCTGAACATCTGCAACAATGCCGCTCAGGCGATGGACAAGCCTGGTGTTATCGAGATCCAGATCGGGTCACGGGAGATGACCGATACGGCGATGATTGGCCGGATCGGGATCAATCCCGGTCGCTTCGTCGTGGTCTCGATTTCAGATTCGGGACGCGGCATGGATGAGGCGACGCTGTCGCGGATTTTCGAGCCATTCTTTACGACGCGCCTAAACGGCAATGGTTTTGGGCTTGCCACCGCACGCGAGATTGTTTTGGAGCACAATGGCACGTTGGAAGTGCAGAGCGCCCCAGGGGCGGGAACACGTTTCGACATCTGGCTTCCATCCGTCCCGTGTCTTGCACCGATATCCACTCAGCGCGCATCCGGCTCCGCTGGTCGCGGCATCGGTGAAACCGTGCTGGTGCTTGAGACCGACCGCGAGCGCCTGCTGCGGCACGAGGAAATTCTGGCGGCGCTCGGTTACGAGGGAGTCGGCTTCACCGGGCCGCAGGAGGCCGTGCAGGCCTGTGCGGAGCGCGCACGCTTCGACGCGGCGCTCGTGTGTCACCAACCCGGATCGAGATTCGCCCTCGATTTCGCGACGGCGTTGCGGGATATAGCTCCCAACCTGCCAATCATCCTGGCGACATCCTCGACGCGGGATCTGGAAGCGCCACTGCTGGCAGCTTCCGGCGTTTCCGAAGTGCTCCATCATCCGCTGACCTCTGCGGACCTGGCGGGCGCCTTGTCACGCTGCCTGACGAACTCCGTTGGTGAACGGCTGCAATCGTAGATCGGTGCACGATGGTGTTCGATCTTTTCAAGCATGACAAAAGTGCGGCGGCCCGGACTACAGCGGTAATCTGATTTCTCGCGTCAGATATACTGCCGTAGCCGATAGCCGGCAAATTCTCCGCATCGGTTCGCGGAGAACTTCAAATGCCAACGCATCCGCTATCACGCCTGCCGCCGCGATCGGCGTCTCAACGTCTCGTGTTCGACTACGCCCCGATATGCGGGCGATCAGTCGCCTCGTCGCGCATCGCCGTGCGCCGGACGGCTATTCATTTACTCGCCAGACTCGCAATCGCGGCGTCCTGCACGAGTTCGGCAGCGGCGTTTGATGCCGTGCACGTCTCCCGCATGGCCGGTGTGATCGTAAACCGCAGTCGCTTGCTTGAACTCCGGTATGAAGCCAGGCCGAACTGCAGTCAGTCAATATCGGCAGCCGTGGAAGCGCCACCTTTCCCGACGACCGGACGTGGCTCCCTCGCCAAATCGCAGCCAGCATCGCAACGAGATGTCGAAGTTCAACTAGGTGAACCCGAGGAGATGGGAAAGCAATGACTGACCTAATCGAAAGCACCTTGCGTGGACTCAGCGGCCAACTCGGCAGCCGCGTTTCAAGGCTGGGCGATGACCGATACGTCGCAGCGACGGAGATCTGGGCAAAGCCGGTCGGCCGCATGCCGCGCACCGTCGTCCACTGCCGGACGCTGCAGGACATCCAGCTCGCAATAGCGGCCACTCGTTCTGCCGGTCTGTCACTGTCGGTACGTGGAGGTGGTCACGATTGGGCCGGTCGTGCCCTGTGCGATGGACTCGTGATCGACCTCAGCGACATGAGGGACGTAGTCATCAGCCGCGACCGGCGCAGCGCGCGGATCTTGGGAGGGGCCCGCGCCTCCGACGTCCTCGCGGTGACCGATCCGCTTGGTCTTGCGGCTGCGACAGGTTCGTGCAGCGCGGTTGGCATGGCCGGTCTCGCGCTAGGTGGCGGCTATGGCCCGCTGATCGGCCGCTTCGGCCTGGCGCTCGACAATCTGATCGCCGCTGACGTTGTTCTAGCAGATGGGCGCATCGTTACCGCCGAACGCGATCAGGAAGAAGATCTGTTCTGGGCATTGCGCGGTGGCGGTGGAAACTTCGGTGTCGTAACCGCGATGCGCATTCGTTTGCACGATCTGCCCAACGTCGTTTCTGGCATGCTGGTCTATCCATTCTCGGAAGCCAAAACTGTCCTGCGACGCTACGCCGGTGCGGTGCCCTCCATGCCCGATGAGTTGACCGTTCAGGTCGGCGCCGTCACCGGTCGTGACGGCGTGCCGGTTATTCTGTTAGTGCCGACATGGAGCGGTTCGCAGGGCCAGGGCGATGAGCATATCGCACCGCTGCTTGAGCTCGGAACGTTGCTCGACAACACCGTAGACGCGGCCCGCTACGGGACGTCGTTGTCAGTGTTCGACCCTCATATCGTGAACGGGCGGCGGACCTTCATGGAAACGTGCTCGCTTCCAGCGCTCGACGGAGCTGGCGTCGATCTTCTCGTTGAGGCCATGGCGAAAGCCGTCTCGGCCGGATGCGCGATTTTCAGCCACGAGTTCAGAGGGGCGGCTTCGCGCGTGCCGGTGGAGGCGACAGCGTTCGGCCTCCGTCGCGACCACGTGCTGATCGAAATTCTCGCCTCGTTTCCCGATCGGCCGGACAGATTGGAAGAGCGCCGGCATCAACAGTGGGCCCGCGGCACACGGCGGGCTTTCGACGCGATCGCACTTCCAGGCGGATATCCGAATTTGCTTGGCTCATGCGACACCGACCGCGCAGCCGAAAGCTTTGGTCCCAACGTCGAACGGCTGGCCAGGGTCAAACAGCTCTACGACCCTGAGAACGTCTTCTGTTCCGCCATCCCGCTTCCGATCAGTCGGCGCGCGATAGCCGCAGAGTAACCAGCAAGCGGGCGAGCGTCCGGCGCTCACCCACTGGCTTCACCAACAGAAACATCGAATGGGAGACTCCAGATGACGACAGCGAAAGCAGCCGAAGTTCGTTTAACCCCGATCAAGCGCATGGTGAGTGGCTGCAAGTCACGCCGGGAGAGCGGTTCAGGATCCGCGTCGCTTCGGCGCAGACGATGGGGGCCTATTCGATAATTGAGATCGTCGCCGATCCCGGCAACGGCGTGCCGTTGCACATCCACAACAAGGAGGAGGAACATTTCATGGTGCTGGAAGGCACGCTAGACATCGCCAATGGCGACCGGAGATGGGAAGCGCCCGCGGGTACGTGCGTTACTGTCAAGAGGGGAGTGCCGCATGCCTGGTGCAATCCGTCGGACACGCCTCTGCACATGCTGGTGGTCTTTTCGCCAGGACAGATCGACGGATTGTTCAGAGCGACGGCGGGTGTCGACGACGTCGACAAGATCACGGCCATCGCGGCCCGCTACGGTACGAAGCTTGTTGGGCCACCTCTGCGCGGGACGGCCCAATCTATCCACTCGCCGCTGAAATAGCCAGCAGCCTAAGGGCCGACCACCCCTCAGTCACGCGGGGATGGGGATACCGCGCTGCCGGCTGCCTTTACGAGACACGCCCCGCGCTAACAGTGTTTCGGTCCCGAACAAAAAGATCAGGGAGAAAGCGTAATGGAAATGCATTCGCAACGATCGCTCTATGAGATCCATGGCATCAGCGCTCCGCCGCGGCGCCAGTCGCGACGAGGCCGGATCGCGCGCCGCGCCATCACCCGACTCCTTGCGGTCCTGAAAAGAATGAAGGCGGCGATCGAAGCCGAATTGGCGGCTCGTCACGCCATCGAAGAACTCGCCCGCATGAACGATCACATGCTCCGCGATCTCGGGATTACCCGAAGCGAAATTGAAAGCACGGTGCGCCGATCGCGAGCAAGTGTCGGAACGGATGACGGGCCGGCCCTCTCGACCGATATCGGCCGGGGCCACCTGGCTCTGCCGACAGTCAGCTCTCCCGACCTTACATCAGAAGGACGGCCTGAGCAGCAGTTGCAGAGACTGCGATCATGGTGATGGCGGCAAGGCGGGTGCCGAAGCGAGCAGGGTTTTGCTGCAGGAGCGTCAGTGTCGATCAGGGTGACCTCGTTCGGCAAACCACGAACGCTACTAGCGAGGGCTCAATTCTCAAGACTGGATGGTTGCGGAATGACCGCTTGTGGCGGATTTTATTGCAGAAGTCGGCTGCAACGGATTGGGGCCGTTGGCCTTTCGTTAAGAGCCGCGGCTTTGCGCGCCCCGACGCGGTTTACTGTTCATAAAAAATGAGCGCAAGGAGGGCAAAATGTTCAACTTCTACAAAGCGTCGGCGATGGCCGCTGTCTTTTTCGTCGGCATAACTCTTTCCGGACGCGCCGAAGCGCAGAGTAAGTATGGTCCCGGGGTTACCGATAAGGAAATCAAGCTGGGCACTACAATGCCGTTCAGCGGTCCGGTTTCATCTTCTAGTTTCGTCGGCAAGGCAATGGAGGCCTACTACAAGAAGGTCAATGACGAGGGAGGAATCAATGGACGAAAGATCAAGCTGATCGCCTATGACGACGCCTACAATCCGGCCAAGACCGTGGAGCAAGTACGCCGATTGGTCGAGAGCGACGAGGTTCTGGCGCTTATTTCGCCGATGGGAACGGCGATGAATATGGCCATCCGGTCCTACCTCAATTCGAAGAAAGTCCCCCAACTCTTCGTTGTGAGTGGTTCGCCGAAGTTCAACGATCCGAAACGCTATCCCTGGACGACCGGTTGGGTGCCCAGCAATTCGAGCGAGGGCGCGATATACGGACAGTATGTGGTGAAGAACAAACCGGATGCAAAGATTGCCGTCCTTTCTCAGAACGACGACTTCGGCCGAGACTTCCTCAACGGCTTCAAGGCGGCCTTGGGCGATAAAGCGTCTCAGATCGTCGCAACAGAATCCTACCAAGTATCCGATCCCACCGTCGACTCGAGAGTTGTTTCGCTGGCTGCGAGCGGCGCGGATGTCTTCTTCAACATAACGCAGCCCAAATTTGCCGCTCAAGCCATCAGAAAAGCCGCTCAGGTGGGTTGGAAGCCACTTCAGTTCCTCGTCAGCCCAAGCTCCACACTGGCGACGGTTATCGAGCCTGCGGGTTTCGAAAATGCGCAGGGAATCATTTCGTCGGACTATACCAAGAGTGCCAGCGACCCGACTTTGAAGGACGATCCCGGGATCAAGAAGTTTGAAGCCTACGTCAAATATCTGCCGGGCGCCAACAAGAACGATCGTTTTGTTATGAACGGCTATTGCTTCGCGCAGACTATGGTGGAGGTTTTGAAACGCGCAGGGGACGATCTCACCCGCGAGAACGTCATGAAACAGGCGACCGCCATTCATGACCTCCAGCTCGATTGCTTGTTGCCCGGCATATTCATCAACACCAGTCCGACAAATTTCGTCGCAGTGAGCCAATTTCAGCTCATGCGATTTGAGGGCAATAGGTGGGTCAGATTCGGTCAAGTGATAGAGGGAATGTGAATGATGGAGCGGTCCGTTCGACTCGGTCGCAGTGGTTCGCGAAGTGATAAGCCGTTCGCCGCGTCGGTTAGTCCGTTGTCCCTGTCGCAAATCTATTAGCTGGCGATTGACCGAGGATCGGGCGCTCCAGGCTAACGCTATGAACCAGTGGGACTTCAAAAATGGCGGAAGAAGCTGCGAATCAATCAGGTTGCGGCAGGGAAATACTCGGACTGAGGCGCGGCGCAGTTCAATACTGGGAAAGTGGACATCAGACCGGTACCGCGCTCCGTCGAACTTGCCTGCCAGGAACTGTTGCGACGTTGGAAGCAGCGACCGGAGTTTGGGCCCGTGACTCTCCTCTATGCCAATGCTCCAATATCGGAGACTTCTGTCCCATCTGCCGATCCGGTCCTTCGACGCGAACCACATCCGGACAACGAAGGCGCCTTGGGCCGCGTTGTTCGACTGAGGGAGGCCCTGTGGCGCTATTGTTCAGACGCGGCCAGTAATCCAGCTATTATCTGGTCGCCCAGACCAACTTGTTCATTATTCAATGCCTTTCTCGGCGCATTGGGGTTTGATAGAGTGGCGGATATGAAATTACCAGAATCCATCGCCGATTATTTCCGAATGATGAATAATCATGATGATCAGGGGCTTTGGACTCTCTTCGCGCCGGATGCGGTAATTGTAGACGGCGGGGAGGGGACCGAGATGCGCGGTTCCGACGAAATTAGGAAGTGGATCCAAAAAGCGATCTCCGGCCTCAATCTCCACATGGAGATTCGCGATTGCAAAGAACAGGGTGACGAGTGGATCGTTGACACGATAATGACAGGTGATTTTAAAGCCAGCCCGGCACGGTTCGAGTATTTCATTACCCAGAGAGGCGACAAGATTTCAGCCCTCCGTGTGGAATTTCGCGGTTCGCTGAAATGACTTCTGCCGCGGGCTTGCGCCCGGGGTTTCTTTTCACGGATCATTGGCACTATGCGGCCAGCTTCGGAATAGGTCTCTCAACCAATCGCAAGAAACGGGTGTTGCGTGTCCGGGATTTGAACTTGTGGCCGCAGCGGCCCTGCCGAACTTGGGCGAGCGATCCATATTAGGTCCGTTGGAGCATCACCCATTTGGACTGGGCGGCTGCTGCCGCTCTCCCTCAGAACGCCGCAACGAGACCGCAATGAATTGGGTGAAACGACCGTGAACAAAACGTGGGGATTGCAAGTGCCACTGCTATAAAAATCAGTGGTTTAGAGAATACGCACTGCGTTCGGGACGCAGGTCGGATACGAAGCGGAATTGCTGGCTGAGACCTCAAATGCTCCGCTCTTAACACTGTGCCCAGGCCAAGGCCCCCAGCGCGTCGAAGTCGCAATGAACGTCTGTTGCGCTCGTGCTGAATGAGTTTCAGGCGTAACCAAGCTTTCTGATTCCGAAACCGCTCTGTCGCGAGGCTGCGCTAAGCTCTGGCGGCGTCGATCGCATAGTAGCCCGAGCCAGCTTGCATAAGGAGGAGCGACCATGACGATGAGAGAGCGAGCTTTCGGATCGTTCGCGAGTTCTCCAGAGAATAAGATGAGCCGCGCTCCGGTTGATGACGTCCTTGGCATGGCGGTGCTGCCACCACACGCCATAACCCTGCGTGCGAGTTCCAATTCCGCCGGCACCCCGAGTATCCGACACATGTTGCGCGCCATCGCAGGCGAAAGCGGGCGCAGGGCGCTCAATCGAGTGAAGGAACTTCGACCGCTCGTGACACAGGCGCATGACAGATTGCGCGAGCGCTTTGAATCAGGTGGTTCAGCCGAGGACTATCTACGGGGACGCGCGCGGCTCGCGGATAGCACAGTAGTGGGTCTGCTGCACCTTGCATCGCTGTCTAGCGGAATACGTGGTGGGAGCATGGTCGCTCCACTCGCAGCGATTGCGGTGGGTGGCTACGGGCGAAAGGAACTGGCGCCCGGCTCTGACCTCGACTTGCTCTTTCTCTTACCCGAAAGCAACCGTCTCGCGCCGGCAACAAAGGCGTGCATCAGTGCGGTCGTCGCCAGCCTCTGGGATCTCGGGTTTGTGCTAGATCATTCGGCGCGATCGACCAGTGAATGCCTTGAGCTTGCTAAGCACGAGCCCACCGTTCTCCCTGGCCTAGTTAACCGGCGATTCCTGTGGGGCTGTTTCGGTCTGTTCACTTCACTCGATGCTGATATCACGGCCCTCCTCTCCGAACCTGACGTAGCACGCTGGAGGGACGCGGTTGGCTCTGCTTTGTCGAGCGCTCATCGCCATGCGGTTCGAGAAGTGCAAGCTTTGGAAGACGAGCCCGACGTCAAGCGAAGCCCCGGTGGCCTGCGAGATTTGCAGCGCGCCGTTTGGGCCAACACACGCGCCTCAGGGCACCCCATGTCGCTGGCGCAAGTGTCGCTCATCGAGGCGCACCGCTTCCTCTGGCTCGTGCGGTGTCATCTACATTTCCTCGCGGGTCGGGCCGAAGACCGTCTTAGCTTCTCGCTCCAACCCAGCATCGCGCGCCGGCTCGGGCTGGAAGAGCCACATAAATCTACTACACCACCCCTGCTGCATCTTTTTCGTTATCATGCACGTAACGTGATCACTGCAATTGGGGTGACGCCCTGTTTGCCACTAAGGTGTAAATAAGCGTCCAAGATTGACTCCCTCATCGCTCGGTAGATCAATGGCTTGGCTCTCCTATCGGCGTCGGGACCCTACGCCGATAACACCTGGAGGTGGTCGAGGTCCGTTCGGGGCAAAATCTGCACCTAGCAGGGAACGACCGGTTTTGGCGCGAAGCGGACGTCGAGGTCCGATCGCGCGTGTCCTCAACATAACTATTTCCCGATCGAATTAGAACGTCGCGGAGATCGTCGATCTCCAGACTTGGTACGTCACGCGACATAACCACCGTCTATCGTCTGGCTGGAGCCGGTAATGAATCCGGCCTCGGGGCTTGCGAGATAGGCCACGAGTCCCGCAATCTCTTCAGGCTTGCCCAAGCGTCCGAGGGGCACCAGT
>Ga0137410_10002002_pt1 | contig 13927 bp, 15 predicted proteins | sample CZODoug1_16funga_FD_108878 | JGI IMG/M metagenome (GOLD analysis project Ga0137410, IMG submission 108878) | Vadose zone soil fungal communities from Angelo Coast Range Reserve, California, USA - CZODoug1_16fungal (Illumina Assembly) | ecosystem: Environmental > Terrestrial > Soil > Vadose zone... | reverse complement strand
GAGCTTGCCGGCCAGATCGAGCATCGCCTTCTGGCGCCGGCGGGCGATGAATTCCTGCAACGCCTTCGTTACCGCGGCCGCTTTGGTCTTCTCGCCGCTGATCTTGCGTGCCTGTTCTATGAGTTCCGGATCGACTGAAAGGTTGGTGGCCATGTGTGTAATACCTCACACACGATGTTACACATCACTGCCGGCTCTCACAAGGCGCTGCTTCCGCAAGCGATGTCATGGTTACGCATTGTCGCGACGTACCAGTCGAGGAACCGGCGCTGGTAGCCCTCCATCTGCGAGAGCGGTCCCGGCTGGTAGTAGCGTGAATCGACACCCGCCTGGTTACGCTCGATGATTTTCTTGTCGGCAAGCGTCGTGACGTCCCAGAGCCAGGTGAGTTTGGCGAGATCGTAATCCTTGCCTTCGACAGCGGACCCGTTGACGAGCCACGTGATCTCGCAGTCCGTGTTCGACAGGCTTCGCGGGGTGAACCGATAGAGCACCACGTGATCGACATAGGCCAGACCGAAAGTCGTGGGGCCCATGTGCAGATCGGTCGTGCCGCCGTCGCACCCGGTGATCGAGCCGAGGAACGGAGCGACGAGCTCTCCGTCGCGACTGCCCGTCTTGTAGCCACGGAACAGCGGATAGCGATCGAACTGACACTCGACACCCAATGCTTCGGCATCCAGCCACGAATGCGCCACGACATGCTGCGTGAGTCCGACCTGCGGCGCTCTCGCCATCACCTCTTCGATCGATGCGCCCCATTCGGAGGGAGGAACCGCACGCCCGTGAGCAATGGAGTACTCCGGATGCGCGGGCAGGCAGTGATAGCACTCGTTGTAATTCTCGACGGCCAGTTTCCAGTTGCTGCTGATCGCGTAGTTCTGCTTGTGCGCCACCTTGGCGTGATCGAGCCGATACGGCGCGAGCGGCGCCGTCAGGTCCCGCTCCAACGCATCGAAAGGCACCGGATTCGCATCGAAGTTGATGAAGATCATTCCTGCGAGCACTCTCACGTGCACGCGATGCAGGCCGTGGCGCGACTTGTCGAACCCTTCGGGCATTCGACTGGCCGCGAGCAATGAGCCATCGAGCCCGTACGTCCAGCCGTGGTAGCGACAGGTCAGCCTCGATTCGTGCCCGGCCGCCACATCGCAGATCTGCGAACCGCGATGCCGGCAGACGTTGACCAGCGCGTTGATCTGGTCCTCGCCGGCACGAATGATGATGACGGACTCACCCGCCATCGCGAACAGGAAGTAGTCGCCTCGCTTCGGGATCTGGCTCTGGTGCCCGACATAGAGCCACGACTTCATGAAGATCGCGCGGACCTCCTGTTCGAAGATCTGCGGGTCATGATAGACATCGCGCGGCAGCCCATAGCTGCTGCGATAGTCTTTGAGCAGGCCGTCGAACGATCCAGTCATCTCATCTACCTGGGCCAGATTCCGATTCATGAGGGTATCACCCGGCTTGCGCCGACCGCAGCGGCCACCGCACTTTCCCGCCGCGCCAGTCCTTGAGGATCTCCCGGGCGGCGTTCAGTCCGGGCATTCCAGTCACACCGCCACCGGGATGCGTCGAGGACCCGCACATGTAGAGAGCGGCAATCGGGCTGCGATAGGCAGCGAATCCGATCGTCGGGCGCGCGCTATACAGCTGATCCAGGCTGAGCCTCCCGTGGAAGATGTCGCCGCGCACCAGCCCGATCTTGCGTTCCAGGTCGAGCGGCGTCAGCGCAGTCCGCGCCACCACCGAGCGTTTGAAGTTGGGCGCGTAGCGCGTGACGGTGTCGACGACGAGATCGGCGACCTGCTCGCGGCAATCGTCCCAAGAGCGACCACCGGGCAGCTCCGGCGCGAAATGCTGGCAGAAGAGGCTCGCGACATGCGCGCCGGGCGGCGCCAGCGAATCATCCAGCGTCGACGGGATGTGCATCTCGATCGCGGGGTGGCGCGCCCAACCGTGCTTGCGCGCATCGTTGTAGGCATCGTCCAGATAGGGCAACGAGGGCGCGATGATGATGCTGGCACTGTGCTGCTCGGCGGGCGCGACACCCGGCAGGCACGTGAAGTCGGGCAGCTCCGACAAGGCGACATTCATCCGGAAGGTGCCGGATCCTGACTTCCAGTGATCGATTCGCTCGACGAAGTCGCCCGGAAGTGCAGTTCGCGGGACCAATCTTCCGAACAAAAGCTGAGGATGCACGCTCGAGACGACACCTTCGGCGCTGATTGCCTCGCCGCTCTCCAATGTCACGCCGTGGGCTCGCCCCTGCTCTATCTGCAAGTTCGCGACCGGCGCCGAGGTGGAAATCTCAACGCCGGCTTCACGACAGGCCCTGGCCATCGCCTGCGTAATTGAACCCATCCCGCCGATCGCGTGTCCCCACGCGCCGCGAATCCCGTTCACCTCGCCGAAGACGTGATGGAGCAGCACGTAGCCTGAGCCCGGCGTGTACGGGCTCGCGTAGTTGCCGATGATCGAGTCGAACCCGAGCACGCCTTTGAGCGCGTCACTCTCGAACCAGTCATCGAGCATTTCGCCGGCGCTGCGACCGAAGAGGTTGACGAGATCCCTCTGCGCGACGACGCCAAGCTTGCGGACTTTGCGGCCGAGGGCAATGCCACGCAGCAGATCGACCACCCCGCCATTCGCGTCCAGCGGCGTCTCGAGCAGCACCGAGCGGACCAGGTCGACCAGGCGATCCAGGCGCTCGTGATATGAGTGCAGCCGTTCGGCATCCCGAGCGGAAAAGCGGGCCACCTCCTCGTAGGTACGCCGCGCGTCCTTGTCGACGATCAGGTACTGCGAGTCATTCTGCGGAGCGAAGTAAGACAAGGGACGGACGACGATCCGCAGGCCGTGCCTTGCAAGATCCAGGTCGGCGACCACCTTTGGGTGCAAAAGGCCCACGGAATAACTGGCGACGGAATTGCGAAAGCCCGGATGAAACTCTTCGGTGATCGCCGCACCGCCGACCACCGGCGCGCGCTCGAGCACCCGCACGCGCCGTCCCGCCTTCGCGAGATAGAACGCGCACACCAGGGCATTGTGTCCGCCACCGACGAAAATGAAGTCGTATTGCGCCATGCAGCGAGGGCTCGATCGGGGATTTCTGTCTGGACCCCAATTCTGCACGAGCCGTGAGCTCGTTGGCATACGCGGCCGCCGCCGCGGGCAACGCGCCAAAAGAAAAGCGGCGGAACCGCCGGGTTCCGCCGCAAGGGGGTCACAGCTCGACTCAACGTGACGCGGAGGCCGCGGCAGTCGCAGAGTCCGAGTGCTGCGCCGAGGCATTCACTCCGGAGCGGCTTGCGCTGGCGTTGCCGCTGCTGCTCGAGTTGCCATCTGCCGACGCGTTCGCTGCCGCCGAGTCGGTGGCAAGGCCACCTTGGCCGGCGCCCGAACCATCGAGCGCACCGCCCAGCGATAGGCTGCGATCAGAATTGCTGTCGTTCGGCGTCCCCGTGCTTTCCGGCGTTTGAGTGCCGACATCCTTGAGGATGCTGCCGCTCCCAGCCGACGTGCCCGCGCCACTCGCAGCGGAGTCCGCGGCGGGCGTTTGAGTGCCAACACCCTTCAGGATGCTGCCGCTCCCAGCCGCCGTGCCGGTGCCACTCGCAGCGGTGTCAGCACCGTTGGCGAGATTGGCCGCACCGTTCGCGGCGCCACTCGCCGAGCCTGCTACTGAACCGCTGACACCACGCGCCTCATCGACAGTCGATGTCGTTTTGTCGCGCGCCTGACCCGCGGTCGCCTGCGCCTTGTCACGCGCCTTACCGCTTGCGGTGTGCGCGCGATCCACGGCGCCGTCGGCAGTGCCTCTCGCATGCTGGCCAATACGACCAACCGCGTCGGTCTGTCCGCCAAGTGTGCCCGTCACCGAACCATCGCCAGTTCCACCGGCCATTCCACCGATGCCGTTGGGCCCGCCCGAGAGCGTGCCGTTCATGGCGCCGTTCACTGCGCCACTAAGTCCGCCACCCAGCACCTGGGCATACGCGGGAGACGCGCTCGCGAGCACCGAGGCCACCGCGACGCTCGCCAAGATACGATGAGTCTTCATGGTCATCACTCCTGTTTGACGCCGCGGACAATCCGCGACCTTCAACAGCAATGACGACTGGGCCAGTCGATTTCTTCCCTACCGGCGCGCGATTTGACTTATTTCGACCTCTCTTCTATATGGCCCGCCGCAGCCAGTTCGGCCTGCAGACCCTCCCCAACGAGGCCCTTGCCGTAAACCGCATCCGGCCCCGGAGCGCCGAGATCGATCGCCTGCGCAGCGAGTGCAGCGCTCGCGCCATTGACCGTCGGGGAGCCCGCTACCTTCATCTGGACGGCCAGGAGCCCCGCCACGATCGGCGCTGCGAAAGAAGTTCCCCGTACAGTGCCGAAGGCCTGCCCGGGAATGGCCGCCCCCATGTCAGCGCCAGGGGCGGCGAAATCCACCTGCGGCCCGCGCCCGGCTTCGATGAGCACTTGTCGATGCGCATCGACTCCCGTCACGCCGATGACGCCGTCATAGGATGCAGGGAACAATGCGGGCGCCGCGGGACCGTCATTTCCGACTGCCGCAACGATCACGTGGCCGCGTGCGATCACGGCTCGCACCACGTATTCGACCATCACGTTGCGCGGCCCGACGAGACTCACGTTGATGATCGGCACTTCCTCCGCCACGAGCCACGCGAATGCATCGGCGATGAGATCGACGGAACCCCCGCGCACGGCACCGCAGAAGACATCGGCCGCGTAGATCTCCGCGCCCGGCGCCGCACCGTGAAACTGGGCCGCCTGGCCGGCAATTAGGGACGCGACGGCCGTGCCATGAGGATCCGGCATCGCCCGGTCGCCGCAGCCGTGCAGATGAATCTTCGAGTCACGAAAGACCGCGTGTGTCGCATCGACACCGCGATCGATCATTCCGATTCGCAGGCCCGCGCCGGACGGTGACGGCATCTGCGTCGTGCTGGCAGGCTGCGCCGCGGGCTCGATGGCTCCTGTTTCGGTGTAGATGTGATTGAAGTCGTAGGCCCCGCCAGGATCGAGCTTCCGCAACTCTTTCAACGCGCGCTTGGTCGACATGCCCTGCGGCGGCTGAAGCGTCACGATACGGGCGTCGAGCTCCTTCAAACCGGTCTCGCGCACCACACCGAACCCGGCAGCTTTTGCTTGCTCGAGCGCCGCCTCGGTGGGTGAAAAGGCCAGCACCTCGCTGCGTATGATCGGTGCACCTTTCGGGTCCGCTTCGATCACGTCGCGATTCTTGCGCAGCAAGTCCCGCACGCGCACCAGGCGTGCATTGCGCAGTTGCTCCACATCGACCTGGCGGGTGATGCTGCCGGCCGTCTTGTTGACATCCACGGGCAACTGCACCGGGAGATTGGGCACGGGCACCTGGGGCAAGGTGATCTGCGCTTGCGATGCCTGAAGCCAGACGAACGCCAGGCCGCCCACACACGCGCACGCGAAACTGCGCATGCCGCGGGCGTGCGAGCGAGGCTGCACCGGAAGTTGAGCGTGACGGGTCCACATGGCGTTACCTTAGCGGCCGATGCGTCTGTTGCAACCGATTTATTTGTCTCACCGGGTGGAAGAAAACGACCGCCCGGATCGTCATTGTTTCAAGACACATGAGCCGCGCGGTTGACCTCTTCCGCGATGAGATCATCGAGTTGCTGCCGCGGCTGCGGCGCTTTGCGCGCACCATCACGCGCAACCCGCACGACGCCGATGATCTGGTGCAAGTCACGGTGGAACGGGCGCTGCTCAAGTTCGGGCAGTGGAAAGACGAGGCGCGGCTGGAGAGCTGGATGTTCGGAATCATGCGCAACGCCTGGATCGACGAAGTGCGCGCCCGCGTGCGCCGCGACCGCGTATTCGCGCCCGCGGAAGCAGGCGAGAACGTCGGTGCGCACACGAGTGACCAGGACGCGATAGCACTGCAGTCGGCTCTGGCTCGGTTGCCCGAGGAGCAACGCATGGCGATCGGTCTCGTGCTCGTCGAAGGTCTCTCGTACAAGGAAGCCGCCGAAGTGCTCGACGTGCCGATCGGTACTTTGACGAGCCGCCTGGCGCGCGGTCGTGAGGCGCTGGCTGCGCTTCTCCTCGAGGGCGAGCGATGATGATCTCCGATGAGCAGATCATGGCGTATGTCGATGGCGAGCTCGACGCACGAGCACGCGCCGACGTGGAGCAGGCGGTCGCATCCGATCCCGAGATCGCACGACGCGTCGCACGCCAGCGTGCATTACGGGAGAAATTGCGGTCGGCCTTCGATGATGTGCTGAACGAAGCGCTGCCTGAGCACCTCGTCGCCGCGGCACGCAATGCCCCCGTCGCGTCGGTGTCCGAGCGTCGAAACGTGGCTGATCTTGCACAAGTGCGCGACAAGAAAGCCGCTCCCGAACGTGTCGCACGACGCTGGTCCTGGCCCGAATGGAGTGCGATCGCGGCGAGCGTCGTGCTCGGCGCGATCATCGCTAACCTGATGTGGCGCTCACCTTCCGACCTGGCACCATTCAGCGCGAAGGACGGACGCCTCGTTGCAGGGGCGACGTTGGCCGAAGCACTCACGCAGCAGCTTGCAAGCACTCAGCCCGCTGATGCACTAACGCGCATCGGGGTGAGTTTTCGCTCCAGGTCGGGCGACTACTGTCGCACCTTCGTAACGCGCGCAGGCGGCGGCCTCGCCGGCGTTGCATGTCACCGGGTCGACGATTGGACTCTTGAGGCTCTGTCGCGTGTCGAGGCAGGCTCCGCCGGAACGGGCACGTACAGCCCGGCAGGATCATCGCTACCGGCCGCAGTGTCGCAAACGGTCGAGGAGCAGATTGTCGGCGAGCCACTTGATGCAGCGGCGGAAGCGGCCGCACAACGAAGCGGCTGGCGCTGAAAGAAGAAGGCCGCCCGGAGGCGGCCTTGCATCGCTGCGATCCCGCACGATCGCGGGCAATCGGTACGATCAACCCGTCCAGCGATCGTTGTGCTTCTTGCGATACACGCGCTTGCTTTGGTGATTCTCGGCGCCTTGAACGCGCTGCTGTTCACGGGGGCGAATACGCCCGTTGGCAGCAGCATTCGCCTCGTCGCGATCCACATGCGACTGGCCACGTTCGAGCGATCCGACTTCGCGGTTCGTGAGTGAGCCGTTGTCGATGCCATTCTGGATGCGCTGCTGCTGATTGACGTTCCGCTGCACGTCGGTCTGCATGCGCTCGGAGGACTTGGAGTCCGGATTGCCGAGCTGCGCATCGTGCTTCTGCTGATAGATGTCCTGGCTCGCCTTGTTTTCGGCCGCCTTGAGCTTCGCCTGTTCGGCGGCGCTGATGGACCCATCCTTGAGGTCACGCGCCTCCATCTTGTCGACGTGGCCCTGCTCGCGCTCGAGCTGCCCCGCTTCCTTGGTCGACAGCTCACCCGAGTTGAGGCCTTGCTCGATGCGCTCCTGCTGATTGACGTCGCGCTGCTGGTCGCGTTCGACCACATCGGCACTCCACGCGGTCGCGCCAAGCGCGTTCGCCATCACGATTGCGGACCAGATTCCGAACGATTTCATGAAGATCTCCTGTAGGCCCTTGGCTTCCTGGGAGATAAACGCGCCAGGGCCCGCCCGGTTGACGTGCGCTGAGCGCGGTTCAGCAATCGCAAGCAGTTGAAGCAAAAGGGCCTGTTCAGTACACTTCGCGCCCTCGCCGTCGGCTCATTTCACGCGCCGCCGACACAAGCTCGGGGTGTAGCTCAGCCTGGTAGAGCGCTACGTTCGGGACGTATAGGTCGCAGGTTCAAATCCTGTCACCCCGACCACCTGTTCCTGGTCTATTCCGGTTACATAGGTAACGGTTTATTCCGGAGACATGGGTGACACTTTAGCGACGAAGGGGTTTTCGGCGCTTTCGATGCGACATGTCTCATGGTCGAAGAATCCTAAGTCGTAACGCATGAAGCTGACCCGCCAGATTTTCTCCTCGACCTGCTTGACGCCGACGCGCTGACCGGCGGCCAGGACTGCGGGTGGTACCCCGGCCTGAAAGAATTGATAGAGGATTGGGGCGTAGAGGACTGATACGAGCGCGGCGCCCTATCTCACGCGGATGCGCACGGGGACTGCAGGAACAAGGCAAATCGCTTCCTCGGAATTGCCTGCATCCACTGAAGGCTGCTGAGCGCTCTGGAGTGCTGTTCAAGCAGAATCGTCGCCTGCGCAGGTCGACAGGAGCTTGTACGGGCGATCTTTCCATAAAATGGAATCCTGGTTTCCATTTTATGGAACTCTTGGGTATGATCGCGGTCCATGATTGTCATCGGCGCCGACGTCGTGGAGCGCTATTTCGCGGCGCGGGCCGGCCATCGTGGGATCAAGGCCGCGCGAGCGCAGTACGATGCCTGGAGGGCCATCGTAGAGAAGGCGCAATGGAAAAGGCCGGAGGACGTGAAGAAGGCTCACCCGAAGGCGAGCATTCTCAAGGGCAGCCGGGTGGTATTCAACATCAAGGGCAACGACTATCGGCTGATTGCCGTCGTGCAGTACGCCCATGGCGTGTTGATGATCCGGTTTTTTGGATCGCACGAGGACTACGACAAGGTTGATGCGGAGACCGTGTAATGAAGACCACATTGATCGTCATTCAAAACGACGCGGATCACGCTCAGGCCAAGGCGCTGATCGAGAAGCTGATGGACTCGAAGGATCCGGCGGACCAGGCCCGGATGGTGGCTCAGGCGTACCTGACCGAAGCGTATGAGCGCTCTCGATGGCCGCGACGCGCGCCGTCGCTCCCCGACCTTCTCACCTATTTGATGGATCAGCACGGACTGTCGCGTGGCGACCTCATACCCCTTTTGGGAACGGCCAGCCGTGTAAGCGAGGTATTGACCGGAAAACGCGAGCTGAGCATGACCATGGTGCGCAAGCTCCGCGAGCGATTTCATATTCCCGCGGACCTGCTCATCCCGCCACTGCGATCGTCCGAAATCGCTGCGTGACCGTCTCGCCCTTCGGCATCGCGGCCGGGATCGCAGGTCACCTCAGGCGAATTCGAATGGGGATCGCAGGAACAGCGTGTAACGCTTCTTCAGTATTGCTTGCATCCACGGAAGGTTGCCGAGCGCTCTGGAGCGCAGCTTGACAGGTGCGCCGAGCCGGCAGGTTTCTGCTTGGGAACCGCGAAAAATCAATCGTCCCAAATCTTTCCGCGGTACGTCAGTAATGGAGAATCGCTTTTGCGTTGTCCCAAAGACGCTCTAAGATTTGTTGGGCTGGCTCCGCGCGTGCGAGGCCTGCGGATTGTCCCGCCCACGCCTGCATGCGGCTCAAGTCTCCCGCTCTCACTGCGGCGACTCTCATCGCGGCGGTGAGGCCGCGCTGAACCGGATAGGGACCCGGTTCTGGCGCATTGTCGGAAATGGCGGCGCGCACGTAATCGGTTGACAGACTGCGGCCGGCGCGCCCACTGAAAGTCCGGCTAACGACTGTGTCTTCCGGCGCCGCCCTCGCGAGCGCCTCCGCCCATGCCGGATGGATCCCAGCTTCCGGTGCGCGCAGGAATCCTGTGCCGACCTGCGCTGCACTCGCGCCCAATGCAAGCGCCGCAGCGACGCCCCGGCCGTCCGCAATGCCTCCGGTGGCGACGACCGGGATCCTGACAGCGTCGACGACTGCCGGAACAAGCGAAGCCAATCCAACCATTTCACGCTCGGCCTTTTTGGAATCAAAGCAGCCTCGGTGCCCGCCAGCTTCCATTCCTTGAACCACAACTACGTCCGCGCCGGCCGCTTCAGCGGCCTTGGATTCAGCTACGGTCGACGTATTGGCGAACCAGGCGATGCCAAGGGACTTGAGGCGATCCACGAAATCAGATGGGTAAAGTCCCATGACCGAAGAGACTATGGCTGGGTGAGCCTCCAGCAACGCCTCGCATTGTGCTGTGAAGTCTGGTGGCTTGGCATCACCTGCGTCTTGTGCAACCACCGGCCCCCAATTCGCAAGGAAGTCGCGCACGAGCTTCTCCTGGACCGGATTGCGGACTGGGGAAGGGTCGGGAATCCAGAGATTGATTTGGAATTTTCCGCTGCTCGAGTTTCGTACTTCATTGGCCCAGGCAACAATTTCGGAACGCGTCATTAGGAGCGCGCCACAGGCACCCAGGCCACCCGCGTTGGCAACGGCAATAGATAGAGCAGGGGCGCTGGCGCCAGCCATGGGAGCCAAGAGTATCGGCACGCGCAGGCCAAATCGGTCGCAAAACTCCGTTGTACGAGTGCGAATGCTCATGGCGCGGCCCTACGGTTTCTGCCGTTGCGGTTCACTCCAAAGGCCAAAGCTACCATCTTTCTGCGATCTCAAATGTCCGCTTCACGGCGTGAACTTTGCCGGGTCAACTGGCTGCTCGAGATGAGACCGGTCATCGTAAGCGAACGCGTATTGAGACCGCAGGAACAGCGTGTAGGGGATCCTGCTCCGCTTCAAAGTTTGGTTATCCAAACGATGAAGGACGTCCCGAACATCCCCTGTATCAGGAACAGCACAAATCGGGTCACCCCGACCAGTCCAATCCTCTTTCATTGCTTGAGAAAGCCCTTGACTTGCCAGCGATCCGGCAACGGAGGCCAACTTCGAGTCGATTATCAGGATACTTGCCTGGTTCTCGATGTGAGATTGCCTGGGCAGAGCGGACTTGATTTTCAGCGCGATCTCGCCGCGGCGAGCGTCACACTGCCAATCGTCTTCATCACCGGGCATGGCGACATTCCGATGACCGTGCAAGCGATGAAGGCAGGCGCCATTGAGTTTCTGACGAAGCCATTTCGCGACCAGGATCTTCTGGATGCTGTCAATGTTGGGCTCGCTTGCGACCGTGCGCGCCGCGAGAATGCAGAGACCCTGAGCGCGCTCAGGGCGCGATTCGAGGTACTGACACCGCGCGAGCGCGCTATTCTTGTTCAAGTAGTACAGGGCCGGCTCAACAAGCAGATTGCCGGCGAGATGGGCATCACCGAAACCACGGTGAAGGTCCACCGCAGCAATATGATGCGGAAGATCGAAGCCAACTCAGTCGCAGAACTCTGCCGAATGGTGGACCAACTCAAGCTGCTGCCCGAGAACTCCAAGCCCTCGTAAGCGTGTTGGTAACTTAATTGATCGTCAGTGGTCACGGGTGGTGATGGCTCGTCACCTAAGTCGCTGTCCGACCGCGCTAGTTGGCTTCGGGACGTATAGGTCGCAGGTTCAAATCCTGTCACCCCGACCACTGAATCTATTGAAAGAAAATTCTCTCTGATCTGCCGGGGTTCCACCCCATTTTCTGCTGGGGTGCCATTGGGGTGTCAGTTCGCGCTCCAGACGATGATTTGCCGCCAAACCGCGCGTCGCCACGCTCGGAACGAGTTCGCTCGCATCACATGTCGGCATAGGGCGGTGCTCAATGGGACCTGTAACTTCGTTCTGGAACGCATGCACGCGGGCACTGCGTACGCGGAGGCGCTCGAGGAGGCGCGTGCCCTCGGCTTTGCCGAAGCTGACCCGCATTTCGATGTGTCCGGTCAGGACGCCGCGTTCAAGCTGGTGCTCATCGCGCTTGCCGCGTTCACTGAAGCGCCGTCAGTGCTTGCATTGCGAGGGCATTGAGCGACTGTCGCCGACGGCCATTGAGAGCATTCGCGGGAGCGAGTCGGTGCTGAAGTTGGTGGCGACACTGGATACACGCGCCGGTCACGTGCGCGCTCGCGTGGGGCCGGCGGTGTTGCCCCGCACTGACTTTCTCGCCGGCGCGCGCTTCGAACAGAACCGTTGCGAAATCATCCTGGAGAGCGGCGAAGTCGTGCAGCTCAGCGGTCGGGGTGCGGGTCGCTGGCCGACAGCGACGGCGGTGATGGGCGATGTCTGGAGTGTGGCGCGGGAGACTAACTAGCGTGTGTTTTTCTTTCGTGGGCTGGCGGCTGCCGAAGAAGGTCCGCGTCTGGACGCGGGAGGACATTCGACTGCTGCGCGAGCTTGCCGAGCGTGGCGTGAGTGTGGCGGGGATTTCGGCTCGCTTGAAACGCAGCGCCAATGCGGTGCGCCAGCGGGCCAGCATCCATGGGATTTCGATTCCGGCCGGCGACCTCAGAGGGTGACCTCGCGCCAGCCGCGCTTCGCATCGACCCGCCAGACACTACGAATCACCGCATAGTTCCCCCGCAGCTGGGCGATCTCATAGCGCGGATGACGCGGCGGTCCCTTCACTTCGCGAATGCCCAAAACCGACGATACATCGCCACGCGATTGCGCGTGGCGGAACCAGAGGAACCCTGCAAAGGCCTAGCTTCCCTCATCAGCGCGGGCGCCGGACAGGACGTCTGCGGCTGCTTCTGGCCGATTGAAGCCACTCATTCAGCTGGGATACGTCAGCGGGTAATCCTCAGCAAATAACACCACAAGCGAGCCCCCGCTACCATTAATGCCGACAGCCCTGTTTCACCCAACATGGGTGGCAGGGCTGTCGCAAACTCCTCGATAGAGTTGAGTCACGAGTTTGTGCCATAGGCAGGTTTAACGGTGATCTTGCCCCCCTTAGGCCACTCAATGCTGGCGCAAGGTTGAGCGGTCCTGCGGGTAGTGGTCGAACCCGAAGTCTTCGGCGGCAATGAGAGAACAGTTGCCCAGATCATTGTCCTCGCAGAGACGCTTGAACCTCCCACTCACTAGTATTGTTCCGGGCAGCCCGCGAGCAACAAAAACGTCCTCACCGGACCAGGTATTCGCCTTAAGTACGATCCGCCTGGCACGTTTGATGATCCCTCCAGCGCGGCATTCTGCGCACGTCGGGGCCTCCTCTCGAACGAGACCCGATGCTGCCTCGTCGATTGCCGCCCCACTGCGTTTTATCGAAGCTAGCCAGTATTCGGGTGGATCTCCGGCTCCGCGCTTACGTCTCTTGGCCCTCACGATCTTGACAGGATCGAGGCGCTCGAATCCCGACAGGCCTGCCTCGGCAAACAGTTTCTTTAGCTTATCGGAGATCAAGATCTGATCACCTGGACCAAACGCTATGTCACCCCACCGCGACCCCCACGCCTCGAGAACCACGTGCACGGGCGGCCGCAGGGGACGCATGCTGAGAAACGCTCCGCACACTGGACACCGTGGAGCAGTATCCGTCCTCGATCCATCAACCGGAAGATAGTCGGTCACCGCTTCGCCGCGTTTGGCTCTTGGATTCTGTAGAACGAAGAATGTCATAGACCGTTGGGGAAGCGTGCCATCACGTCGGGCCGTTGATAGATGCTACGCAAGTAATTATCAAACTGCGCTTGTGTGGCATTGGGATTGCCGCGAATCCACCCGGCGATTTCAGCATCGAGGTTGCGATGGAATGTATCGTATCCGTTGTGAGCTGCAAGGTCTTTTGCCTGCGTGACGAAGCGTGAATCGCGCGCGCCGTAGAGACCTCTCAGATTCGGGTGCTGCTCAAGTGCTTGGTAGATCGTGCGCGAGATGGCGTGATGCATCTGCCCAGTGAGCCGCGTCGTACTCTTTGTAACGACACCCGGGTTTCGAGCTAATGTACCCAAAAGTACGCCAATCGCCGGCCCTAGGTCGCGCGCCAGTTGATCCTCGCTCGTGGCCGCTTGGGGAAGTGGTGATTGATACGGTCCAAGCAAGTCTGCCGCGGATTCATCAATCCCGGCGGTCGGGTTTAGAGGCTGCAGCTCCCATTGACTCTGTAGTAGGGTGTCGAGCGCTCCGACGATAGCTTCTTGGGCATAGTGGAACGATTCCATCGGCGACTGTCGAGTCACACGCAAGAAACTGGTCGGCACCGCGCTCAGCCGTGCATCGCCAGGCTTCTCGGTGGATGTTGCTACCGCAGGCGTCGAATCCCTTCCGCCGTATTTCTTCTCGGCCCACTCGCCTCTTGGATTATCCTTGTATGTGTCTGGATAT
>Ga0137410_10001998_pt1 | contig 13938 bp, 10 predicted proteins | sample CZODoug1_16funga_FD_108878 | JGI IMG/M metagenome (GOLD analysis project Ga0137410, IMG submission 108878) | Vadose zone soil fungal communities from Angelo Coast Range Reserve, California, USA - CZODoug1_16fungal (Illumina Assembly) | ecosystem: Environmental > Terrestrial > Soil > Vadose zone... | reverse complement strand
GGCCGGTGCTTGGGAGAGAGAGCGACCATAATGTCCGCATCTTCGGTGCCGATTGGAGCCGAACTGCTGTAGGAAAGGTTGATTCCGCTGTAAGGCAGTCCAATGTTGTCGATGATTCCGCCAAACTCGGCGGGCGGTATTTGGTTGCGGATCTCGGCTTCCACGCGGTCACATAACGCGGCCGTCTCTTCAATACGCATGCCAGTCGGGGCCCGGAGATGCAGCGTGAATTCGCCGCTGTCCACAGATGGGAAAAAATCTTGTCCCAACCAGGGGTAGAGCCCGAAGGAGAGCACACACAGGGCGAGAAATGAGCCGGCAAAAACACGGCGGTGACGAACGCAAGCTTCGAGCAATCTGCGATACGCGGCCCGAGTCCTCTCAAAACCGCGCTCAAACGAGGCCTGAAACAGCACGAGAGGATTCTTACTGGGGGTGTGCGAGCCTTCTCCCGCATGCGCTTTAAGAAGATACTTGGCCATTGTTGGCACCAGAGTCCGCGAAAGCACGTACGAAGCAATCATCGCGAAGACAACCGCCTCGGCCATGGGAACGAAGAGATAACGGGCGACTCCAGTGAGCAAAAACATTGGCACGAAAACGATACAGATGCTAAGTGTTGAGACCAGCGCCGGGACTGCGATCTGCTCCGCACCGAGAAGAATCGCCTCTTCCGTCTCCTTGCCATTGGTCAGAAAACCATGAATGTTCTCGATGGTGACAGTCGCGTCGTCGACCAGGATGCCGACGGCCAACGCCAGACCGCCAAGAGTCATAATATTGATGGTCTCTCCCAGCACGCTGAGAAAAATGATCGAAGTCAAAATGGAAAGGGGGATCGAAATAGCGATAATCAGCGTGCTGCGCCAGCTTCCAAGAAACAGAAGAATCATAGCGGCCGTAAGGCACGCCGCGATGAGCGCTTCCCGTACAACTCCGGAAATGGCGCCGCGGACGAAGATAGATTGGTCTGCGAGGAGGCGAATTTGAAGGTCTTGCGGAAGTGTTGTCTTGACGCTTGGCAACATTGTTTTGATCGCAGTGATGATGTCCAATGTCGATGCGTTCCCAATTTTTTGAATCGTCATCAAAGTCGATCGCCGGCCGTCAACGCGAACGATATTGGTCTGAGGCGGGAATCCGTCGCGAACGTTAGCGACATCGCGAATGTAAATCGTCGTACCTCCCACGGCTTTGATCGGAAGATTGTTCAGCCCCGCGATTGTCGTGGGGCTTCCGTTCATGTCCACGTTGTATTCATATTTTCCGATCTTGGCCGTCCCGGAAGGGAGAATGAGGTTCTGAGCACTAATGGCATTCACCACGTCAAGAGGAGACAGGCCTTTCGATTGGAGGGCTGCCGTGTTTAAGTCCACTTGAACCTGGCGCTGCTTGCCGCCGTATGGATATGGCACAGCTGTGCCCGGTACCGCGGTGAGCTGGGGGCGGATGAAATTCAAACCAAGATCGTTCAACTGTTGCTCCGAAAGCTTGGGGCCGGAAAGAGCCATCTGGAGAATGGGCACGCTGGAAGCGCTGTAAGTGATAATGAGTGGCGGCGTCGTACCGACCGGCAATTGTTTGAGCTGCGTTTGGGATTGGCCGGCAATCTGCGCAAGCGCCATGCTGATATTGACGCCCGGATGGAAAAAGACTTTTATGACGGCGATGCCATTCAATGACTGCGATTCGATGTGTTCGATGTCGTTGACAATCGTCGTTAGGTTACGCTCCTGAAGAGTGATGATGCGGTTGGACATCTCTGTTGGGGAGAGCCCTGTGTAGTTCCAAATGATGCTGACGACGGGAATATTGATGTTAGGAAAGATGTCGGTCGGGGTACGAAAAACCGAGAGCGTCCCCAGGAGCAAAATCAGGATAGCCAGCACCACGAACGTGTAAGGACGTTTCAGTGCGACTCTAACAATCCACATAGTTCACCGTCTGCAATCTTTCCGTCCGGCGTAGCCAGACTAAATTCAACCAAATTGACTTCATGGCTTGTGCTTCGGCGTTCTGTTATCCAGGGCCGAGATCAATTGCCGGGCGGCTGGGGGCGCGGCGACCGTTCCGGCGAGGACAATTTCTCTTGCGGAGATCTTCTTGCCGTAGACACGGCGGTTGTCGCCATTGTCTGGACGGATGGTGGAGCCTTCGAGGGAGACTCCGGCAAACAAGCCACGCGCCCTTGAGTAACTCAAGATTTCGGAACGCATGGTCGCGTCCGTTTCTGCCGACGAATCACGGCCGACCGGGCCAGCTGCCACGGAAGCGTCACCTCCCAGCTTGACCTTGCTGGCGAGAATTCCTCGCGCGCCGCTTTCGTTCATGATGAGCAAGACAAAATCCGTTGCTTGTCCGCCGATCTGAAAGCCGAAGCTGCCACCCTCAAGAGCCATCATCGTTGGAGCGCCCCAGGGTCCCCTAAAGTCTTCGCCCTGACGGCATGACATCGCACCCCGGCCGTAGCTCCCACCGACGATAAATGCGGCCTTCAGAACGGATGGAAAAACAACAACGCAATCTGCCTTGTCGAGCAAGTCCTGCGGAATGTTTTCGGGAACGTCCAGAATTTCCTTCAAGACCGTTCCACAATTTCTCAACCGGTCGTCATCTTTGGCCTGATCCGCCGCATATGCAGCTTCCGCGAATAGCGGAGCGAACACGAATAATGCACAGCTCAAACTGGTTAAAAACTTTCGCATGTGATGTCCCTCAAGTAGTTTTTCTCGCCTCGGATGGTAGGAGATGCAGACTCGATGCCATTGCGGTGGGCAATCGAGAGTTTCGGGAAGCGATTGACAACAAAGGCTTTGCACGGATTTATAGAGTAATCAGGCGCGTTGGCCGAAAGAGCAAAGGTCCGGCGCATTGGACGATTGTCAGCGTGCTGACAACGTCTCTTTCCGAGCAAGGGCGACTGCCGGAAAGGGACGAACGAATGTGGACGGAAGCGGTACAGTCCAAGCTGAGTCGCGCCGTGACGCAAAACTGCCAGACTCAAGGAAAGCTTACGAAACAGGAGTTGAGGAACTGTCGAAATCGCATTTGACAACGAGAATGGTTACATCGTCGTTGAAGTCATCACTGCAAAAATCCGCGACGGAATTATAGATATTGCTCATGAGGTCCTCGGCGGAGAGCGAAGAACCATCGTGCACTATCGCCGAAAGGCGCTCCATTCCAAATTCTTCGCCGAGCTTGTTTTCTGCCTCAGTAACGCCATCCGTATAAAAGACCAACACATCGCCTACTGCAAGATCAGCCGAAGCCAAGTCGCAAATTTCTTCTGGGGATAGTCCAATCGGTGGACAAGACGAGTTCAAACGTGTCAGCGTGCCGGTATCTGCTCGCAACAAAAGCGCGGGGTTGTGCCCGCAGTTGACGTAGCGCAATGTCCGTTTGCGCGCATCGACTTCCGCGAGCAGCAACGTCACATAGTGCTCGTCGTCCGACACAGAGTGGATTCCAGCATTCAACCGTCCTGCGACCTCAAGCATGTTTCGGTCACCGTTCGCTTCAAGCCGCATGACTGCCGCCGTAGCAGACATCAGAAGAGCGGCGGGAACGCCTTTGCCGGATACGTCGGCAATGACCATCTGCAGCTTGTGCGGGTTGATCGGGATGTAGTCGTAATAATCGCCGCTTACGCCATGCGCAGGCTGCGTCATGCCGGCTACGTCAAGTCCGGAAGTGGCCGGTGTGTCCAGGGGAAGAAATAAACGCTGCACTTGCGCCGCCAATTCTACGTCCCTGAGCAGGCTGTCGCGCTGTAGCTGAACTGTTTTGACAAGCGATTCCTACCGCTCTGTATAGCGTTGGATCACATAAACAACGAAGGTGAGACACAACAGCGCCGAAAGATCGTGGAAGACGCGAAGTCCCAAATGGATGTGCCTCGGGGAATCAAAATAATGGAAAAAATAATGGAACAAAATGCACGCTACGATGAGAGCGTAGCTGACCTCCTTGCGCAAGAAAATCGCACCGACGGTAAGCGGCAGAGTGTAGAGGTAAACAAGCGAGAGCGAAATAACGAGATGGTCTGCATAAGCGACTCCGGCAATCGCGGTAACGACCAATATGAGTTGCAGCCATGCCGGTAGAGTGGCCAGATCCTGTCGGAGGAGGGTTAGTAGCGGAATTCTTTCGCGAAGACCGAGCGTTTGCGAACGACGCGAGTCTCTGGCGGCGGGATGTGCTGGACCACTCATTGGAAGAGAATCTTCGCCATCATGCCCTTGTCTTCGTGATTGAGGAGATGGCAGTGAAAGACGGACATGCCCCTGATGACGGGATCGGTGAAGTCCATAATCACGTCGACGGAACCGCCGTATGGAACATTCACGGTGTCCAGCCACAAGGGGTCGGCAATTGGTTTATCGTTTTCTGCATACGCCAGGAAATGGACTTGATGGATGTGTATGGGATGGAGTTCGCGTGAGGCGTTGATAATTTTCCAATGCTGATAGATTCCGACGTTTGCTCGGACCATCGGAGCGGCGTCTGGAGCAAATTTCTCGCCGTTTATGTAGAAACCTTTCTTGTCCTCCGTGAACGTAACGACGAATCGCGGCGGCGTTTTTTCTTCCGCAGTAAGATCGAGCGTTTTAAATTGAGCTTTGAGCGAACTCTTTGCAGCCTTGCCAGGCGAGTTTGCTAAAGAGTGCGAAACAGTATCGGCCAACACCATCGCCGGATTCGGATCGCCGTCCGGGCCCGTATCCACACAGCGTGAGACTAAGCGCCGTGGCGTGCCAGCTGTTGGACCTGTGACGATGGCTTCCAGCCTGCCCGCGGGTGGCAACAAGACGTGATCGACAATGCGCGTTCGATGATTCGGGTCGTGCATGGCAATGGGCATTCCATCCATTGCGACGATTTCAAGCGTTTGTCCCTCAAGCTGCAGGTCAAGATAGCGATCTGCGGAAGCGTTCACCAGACGCCAAAACTGGCGCTCGCCGGGAGCGATTTCAATTTGCGGTCGTACAGATCCATTCACCGTGAAGATTTCGTCTGCCGGCTCTGGTTCGGCGCCGCAAACATCCGAACCGAGTTCAACGCGCTGCTTCAAATCGGCAGAGTGCGGATCGTGTTCAATGGATCGCCCTCGCACAACCAGGACGCGTTCCGGCAAACCGGTGAGCGCCGGAACATAGGATTCGATTCCTTCTATCACCAGGGCACCTGACATGCCGTCGAGCACTTGGCGATAGCTCTCTCCGTGCGGATGCGTGTGATACCAATACAATCCCGATGGATGATCTTTCGGAATTTGCACGGTGTAGTGGAGTGATTGTCCAGGCATAGCCATCATATTCAGGACGTCGTCCTGCGGCGCGTTGGGAGAAACCGTTAGGCCGTGAAAGTGCAAATTCGTCATGTCCATGCAGGGAGTAATTGCGCAGTTTTCCTTGGCCTCGGTTGGAAGATCATTAATATAGGTGATCTTTAGTTGGTCTCCCGGTGACAACCGCAGAGTTGGAGCGTTTGGCTGGCCATCAAAGTAGAAAGAATTCTTTCCATCCTGCGTGATCCCAGCGTGCAGCGTGAGGGAAAGTGTGTGATTTTTCGCGCGAAGTTCCAGCGGATTCGAAATTCGACCTGGCGCCTCCCCGGTCAGTTCAATCGAACAGAAAACCGCGGCTGCCGCCGTGGCAACAGCAGCCGCGGCTAATCGGCGAACTGGCACAAAACGTAGCACTGACGACATCCAAACCATCGCTTATTCCACCTTGTGCCATGTGGAGTCCGGGTCATAGGTCGTCATCGTCTGCGCAAGCTTAGTTGTGTCCGGTCCAAGGTCCTTTTCGTAAATTGCGCCGGATTTATCGACGATGAAAGTCATCACGCCCGAAGAGCGGTACTCAACGGGATAGGCGACGAAGGCGAACCCTCCGCTCATCTTCCCGCTGCTAATGTAGGTCTGGACTCCGCCTGGCGCGTGCGGTCCTTGGCCGGTGAGGATCCGGAACATATACCCATTAAATGGGACATGTTCGCCAACCTGATCCGCTGGGAGATTCTGGCGCGCGTAAGCGATGAGCGGGTTGATCGGGCTATCGAACTCATCGCTTGCGCCATGCCAGTACAAACCATTGTGTTTGCCCTCATCGCTTACCAGCCTCTGGGCAAATTGCTGGGGCTGGTTGGCCGGCGGGCGGGCAAAATATTGTTTTTGCGCATCGACCAACTCACGACAGGCATTGACAGCGGACAGCTCATTTTTCCCAATGCGGCGGAATACGATCTCGTCTTTCCCTGCGTCCGTGTCGAAATACCAAGAACCGCTCTTATTCACTAAAGGAATCGGAAAGGGCCAGTTTTCGGCCCCGACAACGAGCGTGACAGTACCATCGGGTTCCGCGGCGAACCGATGCATTTCCTGGTATTTGACGACGAATCCCGCGCGGTCATCCGAATCTTCTGTTCGGTCGCCGGACGAGACGATCTCTTTTCCAGACTGCCCCAGGATGCTCAAGGGAGCTTGTTCGTCCTGCGCCTGCATTGCAGTAAAGAGTGCGCGACCAGCGTCCTCCGCGGAGGCAAAGGTCCGCTGTTCCGGTTGCTGGGCGAACACTGGCGCAGACGAACAGCCCAAGGAAAGTGAAAATATTACGGAGACTGCAAATCGAACAAAGCTCTTGTATTCGAGTTGGGCAAAAATTGAAACCTTGTGCAGCATGATGTTCTTCTCCATTTTTAGATTTCTCGGTTAACTCTGCGACAGGCGCGTGCGATCAATGATGTCGTCCACCGCCGCCACCGTGGAAAGCACCGCCACGGGATCCACCCCCGAAGCTCGACCGCCCGCGGGACGAAAAGCCTCGGACATTTCCGCCGTGATCAAACCCACTGAACGCGCCGGAACGTGTTCCTGGTTGAAAGTGCGGTGCTGAAGATGTGTGGAACGGCGCGCCTCCGCCGCCAGGTCTGCCTCCGTGGAACGTGTTCCCATGGTTGAAATTGCCGCGATTGAAATTGTTGTGGTTGAAGTTGTTGCGATTGATGATCGTTCGGCTGTGAGAGATGTAGGTGTTGTGGTTGTAAATCACCCGATGGCCATGCCAGTCGCAGCCCCAGTGATGCCAGCCCCAACCAAATCCTCCGAAAAATCCAACCCCGAAACCGATTCCAAATCCGATTCCCGCTCCGGCCGCGAAGATCCCCGGCACAGGATACCAACCGGGATATGCAATGATCGGATCGCCGTAAACGAGCCAAGGGTCGTACGTGGGCACATAGACCACCTCAGGATTGGCCGGTTCGACGACGATTGTATTGCCTTGAGTCGTTACCTTTTCTTGTTCGTTGCCATTCAAGTGGCCGGCATCGCGAGCCTGCTGACGCATCGTCTGGACGGCATCCGTCACTTCCTGCTGCTGATTGGCGTATGCGTCGCCGAGGGACGAAGTCCAGGAAAGGTTCTTGTCCATGTTTTCAAGAACCGATGGAAATTGTGTAAGAGCCTTCACGCTGGGGTCCCAGGGCTGTTTGTCCACTTCCCTGGCCAGCTCTTCACCCTTGAGGTTGGAATGGCTCTGCATCCAGCGGTCCGCCTCGACAATCTCAGTTGGATAAGTGGAAGCAGCGAGAATCTGTGCAACGAGTGCGTCCGGGTACAAGGCGATCGGCGCGACGAGTTGCTGCAGCTCTTGAAGAGACTGCTGCGCGGGCGGCGGTGGCGGCCGTTCGTTGGATTGCCCCGTGGGACCGAAAGACTCGGCTTGCGCAGTGAATCGCAAAAGCGAAAAGCAAAGAAGTAAAGTCAAAACCTGTTTCAATAACTTCATAACAAACTCTCCAGTACAAAATTGAAACCACTCTTTTGATGTCAAACCAATGTTCTAAGGAATTCATAGGATCTTGTAACAACGCCAGCCATGTTCACTGGCCTCTCAGGGCGCCCGGCGGGATCTCATTGCGGCGGGCCAAGTCCTCCAATGCGTCGAGCTCCGATTGTGTTTCGCTTACGCGCTGCTGAAGGATCTCAATGCCGGCTTCGGGAGTGATACCGATGTCGCCTTCCTCGAGATTTATGCCGCCCGTCGTAGTCTTAAGGCTCTTTGCTTCTTCGATCTCTTGACGGTATCCCGCGAGCTGAGCCTTTCTCTGCTCGAGTTCATCCCGTAGTCCCGCTGCCTGCTCGGCGTACCATTGCGGGTCATGAGTTTTCACATAAGGTTGGGACGAAGATGCCGACTTCGATCTTTCTTCATTCATTCGGCCAACGATGGAAATCAGGCCGCGATCATGGAGATTATCGAGGTCGTCGTTGGTCCAAACCAACGTGCTCTGGCTATCCGTTCCTGCGTGCGGCCTGTTGGCCGCACGCACGGGCATCGCTACCGAGATGACTCCTAAGATGACGGCGAAAAACAAGTAACGGGCCATGTCAGACGCCGTTACTTCGTTGCAGAGCTTGGAGGGAATTTCTTGAACATTTTCTCCACGCCCTTGTCCAGCTTCTTGATGTTCTTATCGGAGTTGTTGGAGAGAGTATCGCTTGCGGAGCCTCTCCAGACTAGTTGCTTGGTCTTGTGATCGAAGAGATCAACGATCACGGTACCAACCTTGTACGTTTCAGTCGTAGTTGTTGCCTCACCAAAGCCTCCGCCACCAAAGCGCCTCCAACCCCAGCCGCCTCCAAAGCCGTCATAGAAGGTATTCAAGGTCTGCTGATTGCTGGTGATCTCCACGGCCATGATGCAAACATCACCGCCGGAATCCACTTGGGTCCAGCCTTTCGCTGCCAAGGCCGTATTGACGGCAGCTTTGATTCGATCTACGTCTAGGGCATCCTTCGTCTTAACCTGTTCCCATGAGTAGGTCTTGTATTGGCTGAAGTTCACGCCGCGATCGTAATCGGTCTTCACCTGCTGCGCCGACGACGTGCTCGCGAACAACAACATCATTCCCATCAAAACGAACATTGCTCTTTTCAGTTTCATAATTTCTCCTTTTCGGCTCCTATCGACTCAGTGAAGTAGGCAACACGGTTGCCAAACACGATCATTGCGTAAGTGACTGAAAACAGGGGCCGACACGAGCCACGGCACGATGCGTAGTGCCAGCCCGCTAAACACGACGTCTACATGCAGACAGACGGACAGGCTACGTAAGGCTGTCCATTCAGTTGGAATAGCAAAACAGACCAGTGCAGGGTGGGCAGGAGATGCGAGCGCTGGTACGTTCAATGACCAATGGGTTGATTAGGCCAATCGCGATTTGTAGGGTCAATCCTCGCGTCGTTTCAATTCTGTTGCGTGGGAGGGAGATCTCGTTTGCTGCGTGAAATGCCGAGTTTTTGCATTCGGAAATAAAGAGTAGACCTCTTAATTCCCAAACGTGCGGCCGCCCCGTTGGGACCGGCGACAACCCACCGGCTTTGCCCGAGAATCTTGCGAATGTGTTCTCGCTCCGCGTCTTCCAGGGTGATTGGTCCCAGGGATTCTGCTTCGGCGGCATTCCTCAAGCTCGCGACAGGGGACTCCAGGACGCTGCCCGAAGTAAGAATTACGCTGCGCTCGATAAAATTCTGCAGCTCGCGAATATTCCCTGGCCACGGATACGACGCCAGTTCAGACATCGTTTCTGGAGAAATCTCGTCGATTTGTTTGCTCATCCGGCGAGCATAAATGTCAACAAAATGTTCGACGAGGGCAGGGATGTCTTCGCGCCGCTGTCGCAACGGCGGCAATGGGACCGGAAACACATTCAGCCGGTAGTAGAGGTCGCTGCGAAATTCGTTGCGCTTCACCATGTCGGGCAAGTTCCGGTTGGTCGCGGCGACGAGCCGAACGTCCACTTGGTGAGTCCGCGTACTGCCCAGACGCTCGAATTCCTGCTCCTGCAGGACGCGCAGCAGTTTGGGCTGCAATCCCGGCGGAATATCACCCACCTCGTCCAGGAAAAGCGTTCCTTTGTCGGCCAACTCGAAACGGCCAATCTTTTGGGCTATGGCCCCGGTGAACGCGCCCCGCTCGTGGCCGAAGAGTTCGCTTTCCAGCAGGTCGAACGGAATAGCGGCGCAATTCAATTTAATGAATGGACGTCCACACCGGGCGCTCAGATTATGAATCGCGCGCGCGATCAGTTCCTTGCCCGTGCCTGTTTCTCCCTGGATAAGAACCGTGGAGTCTGTGGGCGCAACGAGTTCGACCTGTTCCAGTACCGATTCCAGAGCAGGACTATTGCCTATGATCTGCTCGAATCTGCGCGAGCTGCGGCCCTGATCGATGGTCCCGATTGTTGCGACAGCTCCCACGAAGAATCTCCTTGTGCACCAAACGCTTTTGCCGACGATCTCAACTTTCCAGAGCGGCCCGGACACTTTCGAGCAACGCTTCGTCGTCGAATGGCTTCGCCATGAACTCCGCTGCGCCAGCTCGCAATGCTTGCATGCGCATTTTTTCGTCGCCATGCGCTGTGATGAAGACGATCGGAATCCGGCAACGTTCGGCGCTCAGGCGTGCCTGCAGTTCAAGACCGGACATTCCGGGCATCCGGATATCGGTGATTAAACATCCCGCTTGGCGTTGTTGCCCTGATTTCAGAAACTCCTCCGCAGACGCAAACGTCTGCGCCGGCAAGCCAGCCGCTTTCAGCAAACCTTCCAGCGCGCTGCGCATTAGATCATCGTCATCGACAATCGCTACTAACCGGTTCTGTTCCCGTGTGTCCATGCTTGGAATCTAGCAGCGCCCCCAACCGGGCGCAATTATACGTTGGTATGAGAGCTGAATAATGCACGGTGGCGAACCGCGAACAGGCGAGCAGCGCGGCGTATCAGCAGCACGCCGGAACTCAGCTACTTTTCGTTGGGTGAAAGCTCCAGTTTCGACGCCATTCTAACCAATTCTGCTAGCGACTCGGCCTGCATTTTCCGCATCACGCGGCCGCGGTGAATCTTCACCGTGATCTCGCTGATGCCGAGCTCAAAGGCTATCTGTTTGTTGAGCATGCCCGAAACCACCAGGCCCATGACCTCGCGCTCGCGCCCGCTCAGGGTCTCATAGCATTTTCGCAACCCAGCAGAGTCACTCTGCTGGCGGCGCGTCGCACGATCGCGATCCAAAGCCTGGTGGATCGCATTCAGCAAGTCTTGATCTTCGAAAGGTTTGGTCAGAAACTCCACGGCGCCCGATTTCATGGCCTTGACGGTCATCGGAATGTCTCCGTGACCGGTGACAAAGATGATGGGAATTTGGATTCCCGCGCCGGCCAATTGGCGCTGAAAATCCAAACCGCTGACGCCAGGAAGGCCAACGTCCAGAACAAGGCAACTTGGCCCTTCCGGCCGCTTGGTGTGCATGAATTCTTCAGCCGTCCCAAACGATTCGGAGCGCAAGTTCGCGGACCTCAACAGTCCTTGGATGGACGCACGCACAGAGGGATCGTCATCAACGACGAACACCGTGGGAGCGTCTACGGGCGTCATTCAGGCGCCTCGACCTTGGTGGGTAGCATGAAACAAAAACTTGCGCCGCGCGGGGAGTTGTCAGCAGCCCACAAGCGCCCGCCATGCGATTCAACGATGGTGCGGCTAATGCGAAGTCCCATGCCGGTGCCGTGAGGCTTGGTAGTAAAGAACGCATTGAAGATCTGGTCCGTCTGCTGTGAGGGAAGCCCCATTCCGGTGTCACTGACCGAGATCAAAAGTTGCTCGTTTTCCGTTTGCTGCGACCTGATGGCGAGTTCCCGCGCCCCATCCGCGTCCTTCATCGCTTCGATGCCATTGATCATCAGGTTCATCAGCACCTGCTGCAATTGGACCCGGTCGGCCATGACCTGGGGAAGATCCGCCGCAAGGTCCGTTGCGACCAATATGTCGAATCGCGTGGTCTCGCCGCGCAAAAGAACAGCCATGTCTTGAATAATCTCGTTTACATCCACGAGTTCCCGTTGCGAAGTACCTTTCTTGAAGAGCTGCCGAATCCGGTTGATGATTTCCGCCGCGCGCTTTGAGTCTTTCACGATTCTCATGGCAGCCGCGCGCGCCTCTTCGATGTCTGGAGTGTCACCCGCGAGCCAGCGCAAGCAAGTATTAGCGTTGGTGCTAGCGGCGGCAATCGGCTGATTCACTTCATGCGCCAGGGAAGCGGTCAGCTCTCCCATCGTGGTCACCCGATTGACGCGAGAGAGATCCGCTTGTGCCTGCCGCAATCTCTCGCGCTCTTCACGCGCCAGCTTGCGTTCAATAGCAATGCCTGCGAGGTGGGTTGCCAATTCCAGGGCGCGGGTCTCAGCCAGGCTTGGGCTGCGCGGTTCACGGTAATACATCGCAAACGAACCCAGCGTCTTGCCCGAATGCGCAACTATGGGAGTGGACCAACAGGCGCGGAACCCCTGGGGCTCGGCCACGTCTCGGTATGCCTCCCAGAGCGGATCCTGGAGAATGTCGGTGACGACAACAGGTTTTCTGCGGTACATGGCCGTACCGCATGATCCGGCCTTTGGTCCGATGCAAAGACCGTCGATGGCCTTGGTGTAGGCCCCGGGAAGGCTAGGTGCGGCACCATGCCGGGCATGTTGTCCGTCCTCATCAAGGAGCAGGACAGAGCAAAGCAAGCCGGCAAATTGGGCCTCCACAACCACTACGAGCTTCTCCAGCGTTTCCTCCAGCGGAGCGTCGCGCGCGATCATCTCTAAGATACGACTCTCTCCGTCACGCAGCGCCTCTGCCCGTTTGCGCTCGGTTATGTCCATCACGGTTCCGATGAATTCAACGGGACCGCCGGACGAGTTGAGAACGGGATGGCCTAGGACGTGGATGTCTCGAATCTCGCCGCCGGGACGAACGAATCGGTAATCCAGCTCGAACTCTGCGTCCTCACGGCCTGCTGTTTCGACCGCTTCCGTCAATTTGGCTTGATCATCCGGATGGACGCGCTGAGAGAACGTTTCGTATCTTGGTTGTCCACCGTGCGGATCAAAACCCAGCACGCGGTAGCATTCTTCGGAGAAGTATCTGATCTCGCCCATGGCAGGTATCGACGCCCAACTGCCCGTGTGGCTGAGCCTCTGCGCTTCTGCCAGATAGCCTTCGCTTCGCCGCAACGATTCTTCCGCCCGCTTAGTCTCGGTCGTGTCCATCACGGCTCCAACAAACTCGAGTTCGCCCGACTCATCTCTTTCAGCATGAGCCACAACGTGGACATGTTTGACGCCGCCATCCGGCACCAGCAAGCGATGCCCAATATCAAAATCTTTGCCATCCTGCGCTGCCCGCTCGATAGTCTGTCGGACGACAGTTGCATCATCCGGATGGACTCGTTGGAGAACAAGTTCCACGCTCGGTTTCGTCGATCGGTCGTACTGAAAGATTCGAAAGGTTTCCTCTGACCAGATGATCTCGCCGGTGGATGGCTTCCAGCCGAAGCTACCGGTATGACTAAGCCTTTGCGCTTCTGCCAGGTATGCCTCGCTTTGCTGCAGCTTCTCTTCCTGCAATTCCAAGGTGTGCGCAGCTAATCGCCTATCCACCGAGGACGTCAGCAGGGCCAGCCCGAGGACGATAAAGGTGACGGCGGCAATTCCGCCGGTGCCTAGCGTGGAGATGTTCACGGCATGAGACAAATCCATCGGCATGCCGGAGGGGGTGAAACTGGCGGCGGCCATGCCGGTGTAATGCATGATGGGGATCGCGGCACCCATCACGACGGCTCCGGTCAACTTTTCCCAGCCGATCCCCGTTTTCTCATCTCGGAAGTGAAATGTAATCCATAGCGCAGCGAGAGAAATCAGAACCGCGAAGACAACGGACAGGACGACGAGAACGGATTTAAACTGGCATATGGCAGGTAAACGCATGGCGGCCATGCCGATGTAATGCATGCTTGCAATACCCACGCCCATTAGGACACTTCCGGCGAACGCTCGGAACCAACCCATTTTCTGCCGGCTCACCACGCCCAGCGCAACGACCGAAGCGAGAAT
>Ga0137410_10001994_pt1 | contig 13957 bp, 11 predicted proteins | sample CZODoug1_16funga_FD_108878 | JGI IMG/M metagenome (GOLD analysis project Ga0137410, IMG submission 108878) | Vadose zone soil fungal communities from Angelo Coast Range Reserve, California, USA - CZODoug1_16fungal (Illumina Assembly) | ecosystem: Environmental > Terrestrial > Soil > Vadose zone... | reverse complement strand
GGCGATCGACCAGTTGATCGACCGCATCCGGACATTTCGGCGTCCCTCGACGAGCATCGTGGACGTGAGCTACACCGTGCGGCGCGCCGCGTTGGCGCAGCGGGTGGTCAACACGCTCGCCACGGTATTCCAGTCCCTCGAGGCGCGTGGCGCCCAGGACCAGTCCCGGCGCCGCCGCATCTTCCTGGACGAACAGCTGCGGCGCACCGACTCGCTGCTCGCCGAATCGCAGCTCGCGTTGAGCGCCTTCCGCAGCCGGCAGCAGGTGTACAGCTCGCGCGACAAACTCGCCGCGCAGCAGGTGGGCTTGCTCGACCTCGAGACGCGCCGCATCCAGCTCGATGCCGACCGCGACAGCTACCGCTCGCTCCTGGGCCAGCTGGAACAGGGCGACTCCACCGCCCGCCGCGCGGCGTTGCGCTCCCTCGCGGCGAACCCGGAGGTCGCGGCAAACCCCGTCGTGTTCCGTCTGTACGATCAGCTGCTCACCGAGCAGAAGAGCCTCGACTCGATTCGCGTCGGCGCGGCACCATCGAACCCTGACCTGATTCGCATGGCCCAACTCGCTGCCGGCACGGAGAACGAGCTGCGGGCGGCGATGCACAGCCACATGGACGCGCTCGACTCGCGCGCCGCGGCCCTGCACACGCAGGAAGCCCGCACCGCCGCCGGCGTGCGCGAGCTGCCGACCATCGAAGCGCAAGAAGTCCGTCTGGTGCAGCAGGTCGACGCCATCCGCAAGCTCGGCGACCAGCTGCGTGAAGAGCGGCAGCGGGCCGCGATGGCCGAAGCCGTCGAGGTCGGGGAGGTCGAGATCGTGGACCTCGCCAGCCTGCCCTACAGACCCGTCCCGGGGTTCGGCGCGCTCAAACTGCTGCTCTCGGTGATCCTGGGCCTCGGCATCGGCATGGGCGGTGCGATGCTCGTGGAGCGCATGGATCCGTCGATTCGCCATGCGGGCGACATCGAGTCGAGCCTGCAGCTCAACTCGCTGGCCCTCATCCCCAGGGTCGATCCGAGCAAGATCGAAGGCACCGAGGCGTACCGGGTGCTGCGCACGCGACTGCTGCTCGCTCCCGAGGCGTCCCGCGCCAAGACCGTCGTCGTGACGAGCGCGATCGCCGGCGAGGGCAAGACCACCACGTCGGCCAACCTGGCCTGCTCGCTCGCCTGGGAAGGGCGGCGCGTGCTGCTCGTGGACGGCGACCTGTGGCGCGGCCGGTTGCATCGCCGCTTCAAGGGCAAGCGCACGCCGGGCCTCGCCGAGTGCCTGCTCGCCGGGGAGGCCCTCCCCGACGCGATCCGGACGACCGACATCGCGACGCTGTCGTTCATGCCGAGCGGCAAAGGTGTCGGCGCGCCGTCCGACATGGTGACGAGCGCCCGCGTACCGAAGCTCTTCGCGCAGCTGCGCGAGCAGTTCGACCTGGTGGTGATCGATTCGCCGCCGGTGCTCGCCGCGTCCGAGACCGTCGTGCTCTCGACGAGCGCCGACGGCGTCGTGCTCGTCGTGCGCGCCGGCCACACCGACCGCGAGGTCGTGCAGCACGCGGTGCACCAGATCGCCTCCACCGGCGGCCATCTCGTGGGGGCCGTCCTCAACGATCCGTCCGAGATCACGCTGCGCTACGGCTCGCCCTACTACTACGGCAGCTACTACGGCACGTACACGCGCGAGGACGTTGGCGCATGACGGCAGTTCAGGGACCATCGCGAACCGAGTTTCTGCCCTTCTCCCCTCCCTGCATCGGGGAGGAGGAGATCGCGGAAGTCGTCGACACGTTGCGGTCCAACTGGATCACGACGGGGCCGAAGACCAAACGGTTCGAGACCGAGTTCGCCGCGGCGTTGGGTGCCCCGGGCGCGTTAGCGCTGAACTCGTGCACCGCGGGCCTCCACACGGCGCTCGTCACCCTCGGCATCGGCCCCGGCGATGAAGTGATCACGACGCCGATGACGTTCGCGGCCTCCGTGAACGTTATCGAGCACGTGCGCGCGCGTCCCATCCTCGTCGACGTCGATCCCGACACGTTGAACATCGATCCCGACGCGATTGCCGCCGCGATCACGCCGCGCACCAAGGCGATCCTGCCGGTGCACTACGCCGGCCACCCCGCCGACTTGGACGCCATCAATGATCTGGCCGAGCGGCACAACTCGACCGTCATCGAAGACGCGGCGCACGCGCTGCCCGCGGCGTACGGCGGCCGGCGCATCGGGGCGGGCAAGAATCCGACCGCCTTCAGCTTCTACGCCACGAAGAACCTCACGACGGCCGAAGGCGGGATGCTCACGGGCGACCCCGAGTTTCTCGACCGCGCACGCGTGGTGAGCCTGCACGGCATGAGCCGGGACGCCTGGAAGCGCTACGACAAGGGCGGCAGCTGGCGCTACGACGTGCTGCTCCCCGGCTTCAAGTACAACATGACCGACATTCAGGCGTCGATCGGGCTGCACCAGCTCCGCAAGCTGACGGCGTTCGACCGGCGCCGGCGCGCGATCGTGGCGCAGTACCAGGTCGCCTTCGGCGCCGACGATGCCTTCGAGATTCCCGCCGAGCGGGCGAACGTGTGCCACGCCTGGCACCTGTACGTGCTGCGGATCCGTCCCGAGGTGCTGACCATCGGGCGCGATCAGTTCGTCCAGGAGCTGACGCGCCGCAACATCGGCACGTCGGTGCACTTCATTCCCATTCACCTGCACCCCTACTACCGTGACAAGTATGGCTACGCGCCCCGCACGCTCCCTGTGGCGTTCGACAACTTCGAGCGCCTGCTGAGCCTGCCGCTCCATCCCGGGCTCTCGGACAGCGACGTGTCGGACGTGGTGAGCGCCGTGCTCGACGTCGCGCTCGCGTTTCGTCGCTAGGCCGATGCGGTTCGCCTGGATCGGCTTCCATCGAGAGGGGTTGGCGGCGTTCGAGGCGTTGCTCGAGGCCGGCGCGCCCATCGTCGGGGCGGTGACGCTCACCGGCGAGGCGGCGGCGCGCCGCTCCGGCGCCGTCGACTACGCGCCGCTGTGCAACCGCTTCGAGATCCCGTTGCATCGGGTCACCGACATCAACTCGCTCGACACGGTCGCGTTGCTGCGCTCGCTCGATCTCGACGTGATGTTCGTGATCGGCTGGAGCCAGATCCTGAAGGCCCCGGCCCTCGCCAGCGCCCGCATCGGCGCGGTGGGCGCGCACGCGTCGCTCCTGCCCGCGAACCGTGGCAGCGCCCCGATCAACTGGGCGCTGATCCGCGGCGAGCAGCAGACCGGCAATTCCCTGCTCTGGCTCGCCGAGTCGGTGGACGGCGGCGCCGTCATCGACCAGGTCCCCTTCGGCATCACGCCCTACGACACCTGCGCGACGTTGTACGACCGCGTGGCCTTCACGAACCGCGACATGCTGGTCCGGCTCTCCGACCGCTTGCTGGCGGGCGACCGCCCCGGCGTGCCGCAACCGCACACGGCCGATCCGGTGCTGCCGCGCCGCCGGCCCGATGACGGGCTGCTCGATTGGCGCGTCCCCAGCACGCGCGTCTACGACTTCGTGCGCGCGCTCACCCGCCCCTACCCCGGCGCCTTCGGCCGTCTCGAGGGCCGCCGCTTGAAGGTGTGGCAGGCCGCGTTGCCGCCGCTGGGCGACGCCACCGTCGCCGAGCCGGGCACCTGCCTCGGCCCCGTGGTCAGCCCGGAAGACAATGCCTGCGGCCAGCTCGTCGCCTGTGGGCAAGGCGCCGTCGTGATTCTGGAGGTCGAGGGCGAGGACGGCCGCGTGCTGCGTGGCCGGGCCCTCAGCGAAGAGCCGTGGCGCGGCCGGACGTGGACGGTGGCCGAATGAGTGACGCCGTCGTCGTCATCGCGGCGCACCCCGACGACGAGATCCTCGGCTGCGGCGGGACTGTCGCGCTGCACACGCGGCGCGGCGATCGCGTCACGTCGGTGGTCGTGTGCGAAGGCGAGTCGCTGCGCTACGGGCCCGGCGGTGTGGGACAGAAGGAGCACATGCGCCTCGCGGCCGCCGAGCTGGGCGTCGAAGACGTGCGTGCTCTGGGCTTCGCCGATCAGCGGCTCGACACGATTCCCCTCACCGACATCATCACGCCGCTCGAGAAGGTGATTCACGAGGTGCGGCCCAAGATCGTGTACTGCCAATGGGGCGGCGACATCAACCGTGACCACGAGCTGCTCTTCAAGGCCGCGCTCGTCGCCACGCGGCCGACCGAGGAGAGCCTCTCGACCGTGTACGCGTTCGATACGGCGAGCAGCACCGAGTGGGGGTTTCCGCGGTCCTTCGTGCCCGACACGTGGGTCGAGATCTCGAAAACGCTCGACAAGAAGATCGCGGCGATGGCGTGCTACGAGAGCGAAGTGCGGCAGTATCCGCACCCCCGCTCGCTCGACGCGCTGCGCCACCGTGCCCGCGCGTGGGGCAACCAACATTGCATGGATGCGGCGGAGGTCTTCATGACCGTGCGCCGCACGCTGCGTTGTGGCTCGACGCCTGCTTGACGTCATCCTGACCGGCCTGGCGTTGGTCGTGCTGGCGCCGGCGATGGCGCTCGCCGCCATCGGCATCCGCCTCTCGAGCCCCGGCCCGGTGTTCTACAAGGCCGTGCGCGCGGGGCGCGACGGCCGTCCGTTCGTGATGTACAAGATGCGGACGATGCACCACCGGCGCCGCTCCGACGACAGCCTCATCACGGCCGAGCGGGATCCACGGGTCTTTCCGTTCGGCGCCTGGCTGCGGCGCTCCAAGCTCGACGAGCTGCCACAGATCTTCAACGTGTTGCGTGGGGAGATGGCAGTCGTGGGCCCGCGCCCCGAGGACCCGAGCATCGTCGACCGCTACTACACGGCCGCCCAATGGGAGACGCTCAAGGTCGCCCCGGGCCTCACGAGCCCCGGCGCGTTGTACAGCACCACCCACGGCGAGCAGCGACTCTCTGCCGTTGATCCGGAGCGCGACTACGTGCAGCGCGTGTTGCCCGTGAAGCTGGCGCTCGACCGCGTGTACGTGCGTCACGCCTCCGTGGGTTACGACCTGGCGCTCATTATCCGCACGATCTTCGTGGTCACGGGCCGCGCGCTGGGCCGGCGCTTGTTCCGCGACCCACCGGAGATGCGGGAGGCGTTGCAGCTGTGACGAGCACCGCCAGGCTCTCCATGCCCAAACCCGCGTCGTTCCTCGAACGGATCGCCGAGTCGTTTGCCGCGGCGGGCGTGCGCTATTGCCAGTGGAAGGGTCACTGGAAGCGCGCCCGCTGGATCGCCGGCCACGGCGACGCCGATCTGCTCGTCGCGCCTGAGTCCCTGTCCCAGATGCTCGAGATCCTGCACACTGCCGGGTTCCGGGCGACGGCAGCCCCCGAGGATCATCGCTATGCCGGGACGTGGCACTATCGGGCGCCCGATCCCGATACCGGCCAGCTGCTCCACATCCACGTGCACACGCGCCTCCTGATCGAAGCCGCGCGCGGCACGACGTACCGGCTGCCCGTCGAGGAGGCTTTACTGGCGAGCACCCGGCCCGGGGAGTTGTTTCCGACTCCCGCGCCCGAGCTCGAGGCCCTCGTCCTCGTGCTGCGCACCACCGTGCGGTGGGCGTCGTGGCGCCGCGTCCCGACTGAAACGCGCAAGGAGCTGGCCTATCTCGAGCGGCAGACGGATCCGGACGCCGTGCTTGCCGCGCTGGCCCGTCACCTTCCCGCGGTCGATCCCGAGACCTACGGTCGCTGCCGCCGGGCGCTGGAACGGCGGGCCACGTGGCGTGACCGCTGGGTCGCGCGGCGCGGTCTGACGCAATCCCTGGCGGCGTTCTCCCGTCCACCGACGGTACGCGAACGCATCGCGCACGCCGCAGCCGCGGCGGCGTGGCATCTGCGCGGAGGCCCCCGTCCCTATTCGCGGGCCCAGTTGACCACCGGCGGGAGCATCGTGGCCCTGGTCGGCGCCGACGGGGCCGGCAAGTCGACCTGTGCACGCGCGCTCCACACGTGGTTGGCACCCCACGTCGCGACGCGCGCGTTTCACATGGGTCGGGCGCCGCGCTCGATGCTCACCCTGATCGTGGGCGCAGGCCTCAAACTGGCACGCGGGCTCGGCGTGCTCGCCCGGCCGCTGGCCGAAACACTGCAGCTCTTGCGGCATGTCTGTAGCGGCCGTGACCGCTGGCTGCTCGCGCGCACGGTCGCCACGGAGGCGCTGAGCGGAGCGATCTGCATCGTCGAGCGGTATCCGATTCCGTTGCAGCGACAGCTCGTCGGTCCCTGGATTCCCGAGCTGTTCGACGGCAACCCACCGGCCGGGTTACCGCGTTTCCTCGCGTCCCTCGAGGAACGCTATTACCGTCGCATTCCATCGCCCGACGTTGTCATCGTGCTGCAAGTCGCCCCGGACGATGCCGTGCGCCGCAAGACCGATGAGCCGGCGGACTACGTGCGAGCCAGGGCGAACATCGTCTGGGAGCTCGACTGGAAGCAAAGTGGCGCGCACGTGATCGACGCCGGCCGTCCCCTGCCCGCCGTGCTTGCCGACCTGCAGACGCTGCTGTGGAGCGCGGTGTAGGATGACCGCATCTCTTGCGCGGCCCCGGATCGTCGAGCTCATCGGTCCGGCGGGCGCTGGAAAGAGCGCGGTGGCTGCCCGGCTCGCCCGGGAGCCCGGCGTTTTGTGCACGTCCATGTGGCAGGTCCCGCTCACCGAGCTGGCCTGGGGGACGGTGCAGAGCGTGCCCTCGGCGCTCGACCTGATGCGCCGCGCCCGCGCGCCGCTGTCGCGCGAAGTGCGGCACATCGCGCGGATGCGGGCGCTGCTCAACTATCTCGATCGCGACGGGCTGGCGCGCTACCGCCTCGTGGTGGTGGACGAAGGCGCCGTGTACACGCTCGCCTGGCTGCGGGTGATCGGGCACCCGATCTTCTCGGGCGATCGCGCCGCGGCATGGCGCGCGTACGTGGCCGGTTTGTGGGCGGCCACGCTCGACGGCGTCGTCCGGCTCGATGCGTCCGACGACGTGCTGGGGCGACGTCTGCGCGGACGCGCCAAGGCGCACGTCCTCTCCAATGCCCCTGACGCCCAGGTCGCGGCGTTCTCGACGCATTACCGCGCGGCGTTTGACCAAGTCCTCGCGGACCTGGGTCGCTACGGCATGCTCAGCACGCGCGACTTCCGCACCGACGAGTTTTCGCCCGATCGTATCGTGCAGCAGATCCTCGAGGTGCCGGCGGCCTCCCGGGAGCTCGTCCGTGGTTAGCGCCGTGGCTCCCGTGGCGCCGGTGGCCGAAACCGCGAACCTGACGCGGCGCGCGTCGCTCAACGCGGCGCAATCGCTGCTCGACTACACCGCGCGCCTCGCGGTGGGCCTCATTGTGACGCCCATTCTGGTCCGCGGCCTTGGCCAGGTGCTCTTCGGCGTCTGGCAGGTCCTGGGCCAGCTGCTCGGCTATCTGTCCGCCACGGACGGCCGTCCGACCGACGCGCTGCGCCTGGTGATCGCGAACCGCGCTGCCGTCGACGACGACGAGACCAAGCGCCGCTACGTCGGCAGCGCGTTCGTCGTGTGGCTGCTGTTCCTGCCCCTCGCGCTCATCGCCGGGGGCGCCCTCGTGTGGCTGGCTCCGGCGCTCACGAAGGTTGCCCCGGGCCTCGTTGGCTCGGTGCGCATCGCCGCCGCGTTGCTGCTGTTCCAGTTCCTTCTGGCGACGCTCTCAGCCGTCCCCGAAGCGGTGCTGAAGGGCGCGAACATGGGCTACAAGCGCATGGGCCTTCAGGCGACGCTGCAGATCGTGGGCGGCGCGCTGTCCGTGGCAGCCCTCGCGCTCGGGCTCGGCCTGGTCGGCTTGAGCCTCGGACAGGTGGTGCTGGCCGCCGTGACCGCGCTGTGCTTCTGGCTGCTGGTGCGGCGCTACGTCCCGTGGTTCGGCGTCGCGCGCCCGCGCCGGGCGGAGGTCGTCGGGCTAGTGCGCACCAGCGCCTGGCTCGCCGTAGGCGATTTGATCGCCAAACTGCTCGTGGCCAGTGATGTCGTGATTCTCAGCCTGGTGCTCGGTCCCGCCGCGGCGACGCCGTATGTGCTGACGGCGTACGCCTCTCGGACGGCGATGGGGATCCTTGTGCTGGGCACTCTCGGTGCGATGCCGGGGCTCGGCCGCGTCATCGGTCAGGGGCGTCACGAGCAAGCCGCCGCGCTGCGCAAAGAGCTGCTGTGGATCACGTGGTTGGCCGCCACCGCGCTGGGCACCGCGATGCTCGTCTGGAACCGAGCGTTCGTCTCGCTGTGGGTCGGTTCCCAGCAATACGCAGGCGTGCTCGCGAATCTGCTGCTCGTCGTGGCCGTGGTGCAGACCGCGTTCATCCGGTGTGACTCCTACATCATCGATGCGACGCTCAAGCCGCGGCAGCGTGTCGTGGTGGGGGCCGTCGCAGCCGTCACCACGATTGCTGCGTCACTCGTCTTGACCCGCTTCTACGGGATCACGGGGCTCTGCCTCGGCATCATTCTCGGCCGTCTGGTGCAGAGCGTTGCGTATCCGGTGCTCGCGGCCCGGGCGTTTGGAGAGGCGGGCTGGGCGGGAGGCGTGACCGCGTTGCGGAGCCTCGTGCGCCCGACGCTGGCGATGGCCGCACTCTTTGCGCTCGCGGCTTTCGTCGGCGAGAGGGAGCTGGCGGGGAGCTGGGTGCTGTGGGGCTTGGGTGTGCTCGTGACGGGCATCCTGGGTGCCGCGCTCGCCTACGTGCTCGGCCTCCCCGCGGCCGCGCGGATTGCCGCGACTCGACGCGTCCGTGAAGCGCTGGGAGGCCTGGGTGCGTAACATCGCCGACGCCGCCCCGACGCCACGGTCGCTCCCCAAGCCGGAGCGGGTGCACCCGATCGTCATCGCAGCGCTCTGCCTGTGCATGGCGTCGTTTCCGTTCGAGTTCCCCCTGCGCACGTTCCGCTGGGAGACCACGACGATGACGACGTCGCTGTTTCTCCTGACGACGCTGTTCCAGCCACGCGTCTGCTATTTCAGTCGGATTCCGGCAGCCATCTGGTGGCTGGGCGCCTTCATGTGGACGATGGGCGTCGCGCTCGCCCTGAACGGCTGGACCAGCCTGGCGGAGACGGCCCAGGACATCATTCTCTTCATCCAGGCGATCCTGTTCTTCTGGGCGTTGTCGAACGTCCTCCGGCACGACACGGCAGCCCGTGCCGCATTGTGGTCGTTCGCCGTCGCCTGCGTCATCCGGGCCGCTCTCCCCTTCATCGGCGTCGGACGCACCGGCGAGACCGTGTGGACGGGCGGCGAACGCATCACCGCCTTCGGCCAGAACGCGAACTGGAGCGCCAAGCTCCTCGCGACCGGCCTCGTGGTGGTCGTGGGGCTCATGTTCGCCCACCCGAAGGCGCCCCGCCGGCTGAAATGGCTGGCGCTGGCGGCGATTGGCGGCCTGGGGATCGCGATCATCGACACCGGCTCCCGCGGCGGCCTCCTCGCGCTCGCCATCGGCCTGCTGGTATTCGCGGTCGGCCGCGCCGGCAGCCTGTGGGCGGTGGTGCGCAACGCGTTGGTTGGCGCTTCGACGATTGCATTCCTCGCCGTGATGGCCATGCAGACCGAGGTGATGCGCAACCGGTTTGTCGACACGGCGGAGACGGGCACGATGGCGGGCCGCGAGGTCCTCTTCCCCACGCTGTGGCAGATGTTCTTGGAAAAGCCCTGGACCGGGTGGGGCCAGGTCAACAATCAGTACGAGCTGGCTCAGCGCATCGCCGAGCGCAACAAGCTCACACGCGACGCGCATAACCTCGTCCTCGAAGTCCTGACCACCACCGGCATTCTCGGGGCGATCCCCTTTTTCATCGCGCTCGGCATTGTGGTGCGCCTGGGGTGGCTCGGGCGACGGGGACCCCACGGCAACACGGCGCTGGCCCTCCTCGCCATGCACTTGGTGGGCGCGATGAGCGGCAACCCGTTCGCGAGCAAGCTCTTCTGGCTGGTGTGCGGATACGCCGCCGCCACCGGCGCCGGGGAGGCACCCGCGGCGGTTCCCGAGGCCGTCCCGCTCACGCCGCCGTGGTTGGCACGCGCATGACCACGCCTCCCGTCGTGTCGATCGTCGTGCCGTGCCGCAACGAGGCGCGGTACCTGACGACGTGCCTCGATTCGATTCTCGCGACGGCGTATCCGCGCAATCACTTCGAGGTGCTGCTCGTGGATGGTGAGAGCGACGACGGGACGCGCGCCCTGGCCGAGACCTATGCCGCGCGCCATCCGAGCGCCGCGATCCGCATCCTGTCGAATCCCGGGCGCACCGCGCCGGCTGCCCTCAACATCGGCATCAAGGAAGCGCGGGGCGACGTGATCGCGCGCATGGATGCCCACGCGACGTACCCGCCGGAGTATCTGCCGGGGCTCGTGGACGCCCTGGAGACGATGGGGGCCGACAACGTCGGCGGCGTGCTGGTGACCCTGCCCGCCAACGAGGGGCCGACGGCGCGCGCCATTGCCGCCGCACTGTCGCATCCCTTCGGCGTCGGCAATTCGCAGTTCCGCGTAGGCGCGAAGACTCCGCAGTGGGTCGATACCGTCCCGTTCGGCTGCTGGCGTCGCTCGGTGTTCAGCTGGATCGGCGGGTTCGACGAGCACCTGGTGCGCAACCAGGACGATGAATTCAATCATCGCCTCCTCGCCCGGGGCGGCCGGATCCTCCTCGTCCCCAGCGTGAAGGCGCACTACTACGCCCGGGAATCGTTGGCGCAGGTCGCGCGCATGTTCTATCAGTACGGCCTCTACAAGCCGCTCGTGGCGCGCAAGGTCGGCCGCGTGATGACGTTGCGCCAGCTCGCGCCGCCGGCGTTCACGCTCGCACTCGGGTTGGCCCTAGGGTTCGCGCCCTGGCTCGGGGCCGCCCGGGTGTTGGGAGCGGCCCTTGCGGCGCTGTACGGCGTCGCCACGCTCGGCGCGGCCGCGGCCCAGGTGAAGCGGCTCGGCGTTCGCGCCGCACTCGCCCTGGCCGTCGTCTTCCCGGTCGTGCATTTGAGCTACGGCTGGGGGTTCCTGCGCGGCCTCGTGCGCTGGGCGCGGCCGGCCGGGACACCGTCACAGACAACCGCGGCCGCCGTGCCGCTCTCGCGATGACTGCCCTGCGCATCGCCGCGCTCGGCTACCACGACGTCACCGATGACCGTACGTCGTCGGGATTCCAGCGCGCCGCCGCCTGGGCGTACAAGCTCGGGTGCCGTGATTTCGACGACCACCTCTGGGCATTGTCGTCGGCGCCGCGGCCCACGCTCGCGTACCAGGTGGACTGGAACGGCCCACCGCGCGGTGACCACCTCATGTTGACATTCGACGATGGTGGCGCCAGCGCGCCATACATCGGCGAGACGCTGCTGCGGCACGGGTGGCGCGGGCACTTCTTCATCGTCACGGGGATGATGGGCGGTCGCACCTTCCTCGATGCGGCCGGCGTGCGCGAGCTGCGCGCGCAGGGACATCTGGTGGGCAGTCACTCGCACACGCATCCCGATATCTTCCGCGACCTGAGTCCCGCGCGGATGGCCGAAGAGTGGACGGAGAGCCGCGCGCGCCTCAGCGACCTGCTGGGCGAGCCCTGCGTCGCGGCGTCGGTCCCCGGCGGCGACATAAATGCCCTCGTGCTGCGGACCGCCGCGGAGGCCGGGTACGCGTATCTCTTCACGTCCGATCCCGATCCCCGGCCCCGCATGATACAGGGCTGCCGGATCCTGGGGCGCTTCGTCGTGAAGGCGGGCCACTCGCGCGAACGGGTCTCCGCCATGGCGCGCCTCGAAGGCTGGCGCGGCGCGTTGGCAATGCGCCGGCTCCGCGTCGCCGCCAGCCGAGCGCTGCCTTCCCTCTATCGGCGCTATGTCGCCGCGCGGACCCACGCCGATGAATCTTGAGCTGCGCGAAGCGACCGCGGCCGAGCGCACCGGCTGGGACGACTTGCTGCGCAAGTTCCCACAGCCGCGCGTGGAGCACACGTTCGCGTGGATCGAGTCGCTCGCGGCCGTGGGCAGCGGCCGTCCGCTCTTCCTCGTGTGGACGGTCGATGGCGAGGTCGTCGGATGTCTGCCCGGGCTCCTCACCAAGGTCGGCCCGCTCACGCTGTTCGGCTCGCCCCTGCCCGGCTGGCAGACCGGCGGGATGGGGCCCCTCTTCGACCCGGCGCGCGTCACGACGAGCCAGCTGATCGGCGCGCTGCTCCCGGCCCTCGAAGAGCGCTATGGCGTCGACCACATCGAGATGCTGTGCGGCTCCCTCGATTCGGACGCGATGGCACAGCTCGGCTTCCGCGGCGAGTCGGTGCCCACCTACCGCGCGCCGCTCTATCCGGGCGACGAAACGCGCCAGCTGAAGGCGCTGAAGGACAGCGCGCGCCGCAACCTCAAGCGCGCGCAGCGGCTCGGCATCCAGGTGAAGTTCGTCGACGATGATACGTTCGTGGAGCTGCACTACGCACAGCTGCGCGACGTGTACGTGCGCGGCGGCAACGCGATCCCCTTCGGCATCGACCGCGTGCGCGAGACCTTCCGCCATGCGCGTGATGCCGGGCGGCTGATCGCCGTGACGGCCTCGCTCGCCGACGGCGCGACCGTCATCGCCTCGGGCATCTTCGCGACCGAGGGCAAGGAGCTGCTGCTGTGGAGCTGGGCGCACAGCACCCGGTACCGCTGGTACCGCGCCACGGAGCTGCTCACCTGGGCCGTGATGACGCGGGCCTTGGAGCGCGGCTGCGAGACGTTCGACTTCATGGGCCTGGGCGACTTCAAGGCGAAGTTCGGTGCCACCCTCGACCACAGTAAGACGCGCTGGGTGCGGAGTCGCACTCCCGCCCTCACCCGCCTGCGCGACACGGCGGCCCGCCTATACGGCTGGCAGCAGGCGCTACGCGGGCGGTTGAGCCGCGCGCTCCCGCGCGTCTTCAGCAAGGGAGACGAGGAAGGCCGCGCGGTAGCCCTCGTGATGGGAGGGGGCGACGAAGCCATCACTCGGACACTCGGCCTGGCGCGGATCCCCGTGGTGACGCGTCTCAGCCCTGATGAGCCCGTCGATGACCTGCTCCGCTGCGGCTGGGCCCAACCGGAGCCTCCGGCGTTGTTCTACAGCAGCGAGAGCCAGCTGGCGTTCGTGACGCGCCATCGGGAACGGTTGAGCCAGGCGTTCCGGTTCGTCGTGCCTGCAGCGAGCCGCGCCCTCCCGGTGACGGCCGCCGACGCTGACGCTCCGGTTGAGAGTTACCACGTCTACGTCGACGAGCAGGGCAAGATCGCGGGCGAGTTCACCGGCCGGCAGATCGGCACGGCACTGGAAACGACGCATGACGCGGACGTGCAGAACACCGGCCGGTCGATCGTGCAGAAGGTCAAGCTCCGCGGCGTCGCGAGCATCGACTTCCAGCGCGGCCCTGACGGCAGCCTCCGGCTGCTGCGCGTCGCGCCGTGGTTCACCGGTTGGCACCAGCTCGGTGCCCGCGCCGGCGTGAACCTCCCGGCGCTCGTGTACGCGGACCTCGTGGGATCCGACCGTCCGGCCCCCGCCGTCGCCCGAGCGGGCGTACGCGCGTCCGGACCGCCGCACGACCTCCTGCCGAGTCCTCGTGCCGAACGTCCGCCTGTTCCCGCCCGATCGGTCGCCACACCGCAGTCGGTGGACGCGTGACGATGTTCTTCAGCGCCTACGTGGGACCCGAATCGGGTCGCACCACCTGGGAAGCGGTCGTGACCGCTCATGCCCGCTGGCTCGGCTGCGAGGTGTCGGTGCAAACCGTGCCGACCGCCCCGGGCACGGCGCGCGCGATCGCCCGCATCGGCCCCGATGGGGCCCTGCCCGGCTCCGCCAATTGGGTCACGTTGGCCGCGGCACAGGGGACGGCCTTCGAGGTCCGGGTGCCCCCGGCGAGCCCGCAGCACTGCTACGCCCTCACGGCGTTCCGCGGGCGTGTGTTGACCGACGACCTGCGGCTC